>ENA-OQBG01000093-OQBG01000093.1-human-gut-metagenome-genome-assembly--contig:-NODE-93-length-24872-cov-10.047848_pt1 | contig 24872 bp, 22 predicted proteins | sample MGYA00242746_ERZ504551 | MGnify/ENA primary metagenome ERZ504551 (study PRJEB26092, sample SAMD00036289) | human gut metagenome | host: Homo sapiens | study: EMG produced TPA metagenomics assembly of... | reverse complement strand
CGTGACCGCGATCAACATCATCCGCGGCCCCGAAGGCATCAAGTACGTCGAGGAGCACATCGACCCGTCCATCGACTTCAAGGTCGTGGTGTGCGCGGTCGACGAACGTCTTAACGACAAGTGCTACATCGTGCCGGGACTCGGCGACGCCGGTGACCGTCTCTATGGCGTAATTGACTGATTTCCCTGGCTCCCCTCCCCAAGGGGAGCCAACATAACGGAACATCTATGCAAATCGACATTATTGCGCCGGGGCGCGTGAAGGAGCGTTACCTTCGCGACGCCATTGACGAGTATTCCAAGCGACTTTCGCGTTACTGCAAGCTCAACATCATTGAAGTGGCAGATGAGAAAACGCCTGACCATGCCTCCGAAGGCGTTGACCGACAGATCAAGGCCAGAGAAGGCGAACGCATCGCCAAGCATCTGAAGGACGGCGCGTTTGTTATTGCCCTTGCCATCAATGGCAAGCAGCTGTCCAGTGAAGAATTGGCCGCCAAAATCAACGACCTTGGATTGCGTGGCACCAGCCATATTCAGCTGGTCATCGGCGGTTCAATCGGCCTTGACGACGCGATTCTGCGTCGTGCTGATTTTCTGCTGAGTTTCTCGAAGATGACGTTCCCGCATCAGCTTATGCGCGTGATTCTGCTGGAGCAGATCTATCGCGCTTATAAAATCAACGCTGGCGAGCCGTATCACAAGTAAAACGCCATACCTCATGGGGCGGGAAATCCCCCATGGGGCGGTAATTGCCCCATGAGGCGGCAAAATCCTCATGGGGCGGTATGCCAAAATGGCTTAATTCCGCGGTTTCACATATTCTTCAAACCGCCCCATGGGCAAGTTACCGCCCGATGAGCCTGTAACCACCCCATGGGCGCATCAATAACGCCCTCAACCTCACACTGCGTCGGGGACGAACGCTTCGAAGATGTGGCGGTCGAAGTAGGGGGCGCACTGGGCGAGTTCATCGCTGCTGCGCACGGTCCATGAAACCGGCATCGCACCCATCGAACGAGCGAGCTTGACTTGCGGCGAAGCGCCACCGGTCCAGTCATAAGCCACGAAATCAGGACGAGACAGCCAGTCGAACGCCAGTAAGCCGGCGGCCCATTCAGCCGCACCATTCTTGCTCAGCTTCGCCGGCCAGCTCAGCTGACCGCGGCACACCTCAGGGTGATGCTCCTTGTACCAATTCACCGCGCCCGGGTGGAAGGATTCGATCACGTACGGGCCGTCATACGCCTCAAGCAAGGCGTGGCCCTTTTCCATGAGCTCTTCGCTACGCTCATCCCAAGCCCTGTTGTTGCTGAACTTGTATTCCACAATCAGCGGAGCCTGGCCGGCCACCACGTCCAGCACATCGGAGAACAGCGGCACATGCTGGTAGTACCCCTTCGGCGCGGCGGACGGCGTGACCACCAGCGGCGGGTTCGCGTCGGCACCCGGCAACGGTTCGGCCTTCAAATCGCCTGACTCGCCGTTCGGGAAGAGCGGAATACGGGCGAGTTCGTCGTAAGTCAGGTCTTCGATGCGGCGCGGATCGCCGGCCACGCGCAACAAATCGGCGTCATGGACCACGACCACTTGGCCGTCGAGCGTAAGCTGCACGTCGAGTTCGATGCCATAGCCAGCCTCGCAGGCGGCGGCGAACGCGGCCAGCGAGTTTTCGGGAGCAATCGGACCGGTCATATCCGCACTGCCGTAGCCGGCCTTGACAGCCATGCGACGGGCAAGCGACACATAATCATCGTTTTCGGCGATGGATCGCTCAGTGGTATCGGCTTGGGCGCTAACCGGATTATCCCCACCATAATCAGCGATATCGGTATAGCCGACCAAACCAGAACCCGCATCATGCAAGCCACGATGGGCATACCATACCTCCGGAATGGAGGGCACGAAATTACGACGCTTGTCATTGAACGTGCGCGGGGCCACGGCCCACACGGCAGCACCGGCGGCGGCCACGCCTGCCAGCGCCACGTTTCTCCAGAGCTTCGACGACATTGGAATCCTTCCTGTTGGGCTGCCTCTAGCCTAACGCTTCTGCCAGCCATTGTGGAGTGGTTGGATCATCCGGTTTCAGCGCGCGGTCCAGGTGGTTGGCGCGCAGTGGCTCCCAGCTGAAATCTGCCAGCAGATCGGCGGGTTTGCAAGGAATTGGAGTGGGTTGCAGACGCAGCAGCCAGGCGCAGTATCCGATGATTTGCTCGGGGGTTACGTTGCGGGCGCGCAAGGCTCCCATATCCAGCGACGTTCGCGCTTGGCTACGCCGGCCGGCCGCATTGTCGATAAGCGGCAGGTGCGCATACTCGGGGTGCTCGGCGAGAGGCTTTTCCGTGTTGCCGCATTCCGGCTCAAAGCCGCCAGCCAACAGACACTGGCGAATCCACATTTGCAGCGCGGTGGAGCGCAGCAGATCACGGCCGCGCACGATATCATCAACACCCATATCGAGGTCATCCACGACCACGACCAGTTGATAGCCGAACAGTCCATCGGCTCGGCGAATCACGGAATCGCCTACCTCGCGGGCCAAATCGTAGTGCTGTGGACTATAGACACGGTCGTTAAAGCATGCGACACCATCAACGATTCCGGCATCGCCCTGCTGTTCCGGCGGCACGGCTCCCGACAGCGCAGCGGAATCGTCAGGCACTGTACGTTGCTTTTCTCCCGCTGCCGATTCCGGCATGGCGATACGGATGGAATGCTGGTCGCCGCGAACCAAACGGGCACGGACCTCGTCGGGATGGTCGTGCAGCAGGCGGCGGCACGTGCCGGGGTACACCATGAAGCCGTCGCCCTCGTTGGGGGCCGAGGCGGCGCGAATGTCGGCACGCGAGCAGAAACAGGGGTACAGCACACCTTGCGAGCGCAGGCATTCGAGAGCGTATTCGTATCGTTCAGTGCGCTGGGATTGGAACATCGGTTCGCCATCCCAGTCGAGGCCGAGCCAATGCAGGTCATCCATCATGAGCCGGTCCGCACCGGCGACCACACGCGGCTTGTCCACGTCCTCGATACGCATCAGCATGCGGTCGCCACGCGAGCGGGCCGAAAGCCATGCACCCAACATGGCGTACACGTTGCCGATATGCATGCGCCCCGACGGCGTCGGCGCGAATCGTCCAGTCACTGGCCCTCCTCGTATGAAGTTCAGCACCATGGTAGCGAAAAGGCTCTCCTCCTCAGAGGAGAGCCAATATAGTGAAGCTCGCCAGCCCGAACTCCCCTCAGTCAGCTTCGCTGACAGCTTTGCTCAGAGAGGGGAGCCAGTGATTGTCACTTGTCTTCGGTGACGTTGTCCACGCTCACGTCCGGATTGTCGGAGACAATCTGGTCGCTCGCCCAAGCGGAGAGCTCCAGATGTTCACCACCGGTCTGGTCGACCAGCACGGTGTCGCCATCGTGGACCTTGCCGGCCAGCAGCATACGGGCCAGCTGGTCGCCCACTTCGGTCTGTACCAGGCGGCGCAGCGGACGAGCGCCATAAGCCGGGTCGTAACCGGTGTTGGCCAGCCATTCGCGGGCCGACGCGGTGACGTCCAGCGTGATACGGCGATCGGTCAGACGCTGGGCCACGCCAGCCACCTGGATATCCACGATGCCGCCAAGCTCCTCACGCGTGAGCGGGTGGAACATGACGATGTCGTCCAGACGGTTCAGGAACTCCGGCTTGAAGTTCATGTGGACGGCGTCCATCACGGCCTTCTTCTTGGCGTCGGCGTCCATGTCCTCGTTCACGAGGAACTGCGAGCCGAGGTTGGAGGTCATGATCAGGATCGTGTTCTTGAAGTCCACGGTCCTTCCCTGGCCATCGGTCAGGCGACCATCGTCGAGCACCTGCAGCAGCACGTCGAAGATCTCCGGGTTGGCCTTCTCGACCTCGTCGAACAGCACCACGGAATACGGGCGACGGCGCACGGCCTCGGTCAGCTGGCCGCCCTGCTCGTAGCCACGTAGCCCGGAGCCGCACCGATCAGGCGCGAGACTGAAGCCTTCTCCATGTATTCGGACATGTCGATGCGGACCATGGCCTTCTCGTCGTCGAACAGGAAGTCGGCGAGCGCCTTGGCCAGTTCGGTCTTGCCCACACCGGTGGGGCCGAGGAACAGGAACGATCCGGTCGGACGGTTCGGGTCGGAGATGCCGGCACGCGAACGGCGCACCGCGTCGGACACGGCGGCGATGGCTTCCTTCTGGCCGATCACACGCTTGCGAGGTAGTCCTCCATGTGCAGCAGCTTCTCGTTTTCGCCCTGCATCAGGCGGCCGACGGGAATGCCGGTCCAGTCGGAGACGATCTCAGCCACCGAGTCGGCGTCCACACGGTCCGGGACCATCGGCTCATCGGCCGGGTTGGCCGCGCTGGCATCAGCAGATTCAGCATCCGCGCTCTCCGCGGCGGCAAGCTCCTTCTGAATGGACGGAATCTCGCCGTACAGAATCTTCGAGGCCTCCGCCAAGTTGCCTTCACGGGTATACTTATCCGCCTGCACGCGCAGGTCGTCGAGCTTGGCACGCAGGTCGCCGACCTTGTTGTGGCCAGCCTGTTCCGCATCCCAACGCGCCTTGAGACCGCTGAGCTTCTCACGGGTGTCCGCAAGTTCGGCTTGCAGCTTGCCCAGACGCTCCTTGGACGCAGGATCCTCGGCCTTCTTGAGCTGCATTTCCTCCATTTCAAGACGGGTCACCTTGCGCTGCAGCTCATCGATCTCCTCAGGCGAGGAGTCGAGCTCCATACGCAGGTGAGCGGCCGCCTCATCGACCAGATCGATGGCCTTGTCCGGCAGCTGACGACCCGAAATGTAACGGTTCGAGAGGGTCGCGGCGGCAACCAGCGCGTCGTCGCCGATCGTTACCTTATGGTGCGCCTCGTAACGCTGCTTCAGACCACGCAGAATGGCGATGGTGTCTTCCACGCTCGGCTCACCCACGAACACCTGCTGGAAACGACGCTCCAGCGCCGGATCCTTCTCGATGTTCTCGCGGTACTCGTCCAGCGTGGTCGCGCCGATCAGGCGCAGCTCGCCACGGGCCAGCATGGGCTTCAACATATTGCCGGCATCCATCGAGCCTTCGGCCGCACCCGCGCCGACGATGGTGTGGATCTCATCGATGAAGGTGATGATCTGACCATCCGCATTCTTGATTTCGTTCAGGACGCTCTTCAGGCGCTCCTCGAACTCGCCACGGTACTTCGAACCGGCCACCATGGAGCCCAAGTCAAGGGAGATGAGCTTCTTGCCTTGCAGGGTGGTGGGCACGTCGCCCGCCACGATACGCTGGGCCAAACCCTCCACGACGGCGGTCTTGCCGACGCCGGGCTCGCCAATCAGCACCGGGTTGTTCTTGGTACGACGGGAGAGGATCTGAATCACGCGGCGGATTTCCTGGTCACGTCCGATGACCGGGTCCAGCTTGCCTTCCTTGGCGGCGGCCGTCAGGTCGGTGGAGTACTTCTCTAGGGCCTTGTACGAGCCTTCCGCGTCCGGGCTGGTGACCTTCGCGCCACCACGCACGCCGGGTACGGCCTTGCGCAGGGAGGCTGCGGTGACGCCGTTCTTCTCCAAGATTTCGGCCGACTGGTTCGGCTTGCTGGCCGCGATGCCGATAAGCAGATGTTCGGTGGAGACGTATTCGTCGCCCATCTGCTGCATTTCCTTCTCAGCCTGGGCGATGGCGGCGGTCAGCTGGCGGCTGGCCTGTGGCTGCGAGGTGCTGGATCCGGATGCGCTCGGCAGCGCGACCAAAGCGTTGCGCACCGCCGCGCCGATGGCCTGCGGGTCCCCGCCCGCGGCCTCGATCAGAGAGCGCGCCACGCCGTTTTCCTGGCGCAGCAGCGCATCCATGACGTGCAGGGTCTCGACCTGCGCGTTTCCTGCGGCGGACGCACTCTGAATCGCGTCGCCGACGGCTTCTTGGGCCATAGTGGTGAACTTCTGTTCCATATCGTATTCCTCCATATCATGCGGTCTGCGCAGTGCGGCTCGCGGGCTTCGAAAGCCCTGCGAGCGTTGCGACAGACCGCAGCTTGTCGTTGTCTGATATGGTCAACCGACCTGGAACCCATTCTATTCCCAAAACTTGAGTGCATATGACTCAAGTTTTGGATTTTGGTGGGGAGGGTGACTAGTAGCCCCCTCTGATGAGGAAGCTTGGGCAGCCGCTACTTCAGTGCGCCGACGGCGGATTCGGCGGCGGCGAGGACTTCGCCGGAGAGAATCGCCTCGGCCACGCCCTCAATCTGCGGGGTGGTCCAGGTATCGCGTACGTCGGGGCCGATTTCGTTGGCGTACTGGCGCACCACGCGGTATACGGCGGCGCCCGCCGCACCCGGACGGTACGGCTTGCGGAAGTCGAAGGAGCGGCAGGAGCACAGCAGTTCCACGGCCAGCACGCGCGCAAAGGCCGGAATCGACCGGCGCAGCTTGCGGGCGGCGGCCCAACCCATCGACACGTGATCTTCCTGCATGGCGGAGCTTGGAATCGAATCGACCGAGGCAGGCACGGCGTTACGCTTCATTTCGGAGACGATGCCGGCAGCGGTGTATTGGGCGATCATGAAACCGGAGTCCACGCCCGGGTCACCAGCCAGGAACGCCGGCAGGCCGCGGTTGCGCGCCACGTCAAGGAAGCGGTCGGTACGACGCTCGGAGATAGAGGCTACGTCGGCGGTCGGAATCGCCAGGAAATCGAGCACATAGGCCAGCGGCGCGCCATGGAAGTTGCCGTTGGACTCCACACGGCCGTCCAGCGTGACGCACGGGTTATCGATGGCGGAGGCGAGTTCCACGCCCGCCACGGAGGCCGCGTATTCCACGGTGTCGCGGGCGGCGCCGTGCACCTGCGGGGTGCAGCGCAGCGAGTAGGCGTCCTGCACACGCACGGTGGAGCCCGGGCGGCCGGCCTCAATCAGACCAGAGTCCTTGAGCATGCGGGCGATGTTCGCAGCGGAATCGCCTTGGCCGCGATGCGGGCGCAGCGCCTGCAAGTCGGCGGCGAATACGCGGTCGTTGCCGAGCATGCCTTCCACGCTCATCGCGGCGGCGACATCCGCGGTCTTGAGCAGCAGGCGCAGATCGGTGATGGCCATACACAACATGCCGAGCATGCCGTCGGTGCCGTTGACCAGCGCCAGTCCTTCCTTCTCTTTCAAATCGACGGGCGTGATGCCGGCCGCACGCAGCGCTTCGCCGCCGCCGATCTTGAGGCCGTCAGCGTTGCGGGCCTCGCCTTCACCCATCGCCACCAAAGCACAGGCTGCGAGCGGCGCCAAATCACCGGAGCATCCGAGTGAACCGTATTCGTAGACCACCGGGGTGATGCCGGCGTTCAGCATATCGGCGTAGACCTGCGCGGTTTCCGGGCGCACACCGGTGCGTCCGGTGCACAGGGTGCTCAGGCGCAGCACCAGCAGGCCGCGCACCACCTCACGCTCCACTTCCGGTCCGGCACCGGCGGCATGCGAGCGAATCAGACTTTTCTGCAGCTGCGCACGCTGTTCCTTGGGGATGGAGGTGGAGGCGAGCGCGCCGAATCCGGTGGAGATACCGTAATGCGGCACGGTGTCGTCGGCCAAATGATCGATAACCGCGCGACTCAGCGCCATCTCATGCTTCGATTCGTCCGAAATCGCCACTTTGGCACCGCCGCGCGCTACGGCGATAACGTCCTCGATGCTCAGCGCTCCAACACCTACGGTGACCGTCTGCTCTGCCATGCTCATACCTTTCTATATATGTGCCGCATTCCGCATATACGACATATGCGGCACATGCTTCGCCGGGGATCCGCGACTGCCCGCATTCGCTCACCGCACCTGCCCATCAACAGCAGGCGACGCAAACGCGACCAATCGCTCCCCGAGTAATCAAACCTTGGCCATTTCACCTCAGTCGGATGCCCGCCATAAGCCACTTCGTCCATCTTGTGTCTGAAATCTCAGACATGTAAGGTGATGGAAATATGAGCCATGCCTCGCAGCAATACGCCTTCACCGAGCCACGTACCGTCAAGCGGGCGCAGGTGAAGCCATCAGAACGGGAACATCAGACATCATCATCCGCGCCACGTGTCTCGCTGGCTCCGGCGGCCGACCGTACGCTCGACATCCTCGAGTTCATCGCGAGCAATGGTCAGACGCAAGCCGCCACGCTCGCTCGCGAACTCGGCATTCCGCGCTCCACGGTGTACCAATTGTTGGAGATTTTGGAGCGTCACGGACTGGTCACCCGCCTTGCCGAGCAGCGCGCGTACGGCATCGGACTCAAGACTTTCGAGCTGGGATCGGCCTATTCTCGCCAACATCGTGTATCGCAGGTCGCGCATCCGGTGTTGGCGCGTCTTGTTGACGAGACCGGCGAAAACGGACATCTGGCCGTGCTGCACGGCAACGAAATCATTTATGTGATTGAGGAGCGCGCCGCGCATCGCCCGCCGCTAGTGTCAGGCGTGGGCGTGCGCCTACCCAGTCACCTGACCGCCACCGGGCGGGCCATTCTGTCCGCACTCCCCCGCAATCAGGTCCGCGCGCTATATCCCAATCGTCAGGCGTTCACCGACCGCACCGGCATCGGCCCCAAATCGCCCAAGGAGCTGGAGGCAACGCTCGCCGAAACCCAACGCACCGGTTTTGCCGAGGAACACGGAGACGTGACGCCCGGCTTTGATTCATACGCCGTCGCTGTGCGCGACTACAACGACTTTCCCATCGCCGGGCTGGCTCTCACTTTCGTGAGCGGATCGCTGCGCCCCGAACAGGAGCGGTCGCTTAAGACCAAGCTGCGGCTTGCCGGCACGGAACTGTCCCGGCGTCTCGGCGCGGTCGGCAGTTTGACATGAGGATTCGCGAGATCATCGTGCTGGGCTCCTTCGCCCCGATCACGATTTTCTCAACTAAGTTCACCGATTCGCTGACCGGCAACGCCAAACTCGCCGGCTTCTCGCTGACAGTGACGGCCATCATCAGCCTGGTGGTGATGACCGCCCTGCACGCACTTCTGCCGGGAGCGTAAGGCGCGTTCTTGGTTCCCTCAGTCAGCTTCTCCGCCTGGACGGTTCCCCTCAGAGAGGGGAGCCAGAACGAGTCACGCCCGAACGATTACGTTGCGCAGATCACCGATGCCTTCGACGTGCACGATGGTCTCGTCGCCTGGGTCGAGGTGGCCGGAGGCGTTCGGGGTGCCGGTCATGATGACGTCGCCAGGCAGCAGCGTGGAGAACGACGAAATGGCGGCAATCTGCTCGGGGATGCCGTGAATCAGGTTCGCGGTGGTGCCAGACGCCATCGGCACATCCTCGCCGTTCAGCGTGAAGGAAATCTTGGCGTCCTTCCAGTCGAGGTCGTCACGCATCACAATCCACGGGCCAAGCGGGCAGGAAGTATCGAAGCCCTTGGCGCGCGTCCATGTGGGGTCGATGCCCTGCAGGTCGCGCAACGTCACGTCGTTCACGCAGGTGAAGCCGAGCACGTAATCCATCGCGTTTTCAACGGACACGTTCTTGGCGATACGGCCCATCACCACGGCCACTTCCGGCTCGAAGTTCATGTCCTTGGAGCAGGCCGGGTACACGATCGGATCGTCGGGGCCGATCACCGAGGTGGACGGCTTGGTGAAGATCACCGATGTCTTCCGGCGCGTGGGCGATTTCGGAGTGGCCGGCCTCGTGCATGAACTGGGCGTGGGCCTCGTAGTTCTTGGCCAGGCCGTAGACCTTGGAGGGGATGACCGGGGAGAGCAGGCGGATGCCGTCGCCGTCGACCGGGTACCGGTTGCCGGTAGGCTTGACCTGGTCGCCGGCCAGCGGATGACCGTCAAGTTCGATGAGGTAGTCCTTGCCGTCCGTTTCGTCCTTTTGTACGAAGGCGTAGCGCGGCGAATCATTCAAAGAAAAACGTGCGAGTCTCATGCCTGTAAGCCTACTCCTTGGCAGTTCCTTCCGCAGAAGCATCCGCCCAAGGAGCAAGCAGACCGGCCTTCAATCGACCAAAACGCACGTTCGCTGGGATTGCTACTTTTCGGTCCAGGTTTTGTCGTACAGCGACTGGCCGCTTTGCGTGTGCATGATGACGTGCAATGATGCCTTGCCGCTGGAGGTCTTGCACATCGAGCCCAGCAGATTCGCGGTGGATTGATAGGTGCTGTCCATAGCATCCAGTGAGGAAGCGACGGTATCGCCTAGCGAGGCATAGCTGTCGTCGAGCACGTACTCGTACACCAAGGTGTCACCGTCGACACGGTAGTTGAAGGTGATGCCGGTATCTGCAAACGTATCCGCTTCGGATTCAATGGAGTCCTTGAATTCCGAAGAGTCGACGAAATCCTGAATCGAATCGTACAGCCCATAATCGCCGTCGGTTAGATCGTCATGGGTTTCGCCCAACGTGTCGTCCAGCGCATCGTCAAGATTATCTTGAGCTTTGCTCTTATCGTTGCTATCACCGTTGCCCGAAGAGGACTGACTATAGAAGGAATCGGTTTTCGCCTCATCTATAGCCTTGCTGGCATACGAGGCACCGCCGACGATCAGCGCGATGACCAGTATTACCTGTATCACCATGCCCGCCGCACTGATGATGATGCCGGCGATGGCCAAGCCCTTGCCCTTGCCGCCCTGTTTCTTAATCTGGTTGAGGCCCACGATGCTCAGGATCAGACCGAGGAGTGAGACAAGGAACGAGCAGATAAAACCGGCAATAGCCAGACCGTTGTACTTCTGGTTCGCTTCAGGCGGCACACTGCCGTAAGAACCAGACCATCCCGGCTGGCCGTTCGGTTGGCCGCCTTGCATATACGGGTTATAGGGCGTTTGCGGAGGCACGGCCCCGCCGCCCGGATATACCGGAGCACTGACGCTGCCGTAGACCGGAGGAACCGATCCGCCTGCCGGAGCCGCCCCCGGATAGGGCGAATTGGGTGCTGCCGGTGCGGGCGCGGGCGCAGCGGCAGGAGTCACTGGTGGCAAAGCCTGCGTAGGCGGTACCGGCTGATTGACCGGCGCAAAAGGCTGGGTGGGCTGCTCGGCAGGTGTAAACGCCTGCGTAGGCTGTTCAACAGGAGTGAACGCTTGAGTGGGCTGCTCGCCCGCTGCGATTGCTTGGGTTGGAGCATTGTTGGCGGCGGTTCCCGTTTCCGCCGTCATCGCATTTAACGGCTCAGTCGGATTGGCGTCAGCTTGCTGCCACGGCACCTGGCCGTTCGGATTGACATTCGGATCAGTCATGACATGCACTCCTTCAACTGCATCGCACCCCACTTGCGAGATGCGCCCCTCGTCTTACGCGCCACATTGTGCGTTACAGACAACTGTACTCCTCGTGGCGAGCCTTAAGTACCCCAGGAAATTTGGCTTCCAAAAACACAAAAGCCTGAAACCGGCTATTGCCTCAGCAATATTCAGTCGGTTTCAGGCTCAATCGTTAATCCTCTGGCGAAACGACGATCTACTTCTTCAGCAGCGGTGCGACCTGCTCCTCGTAGGCGGTCAGGGCGGTGTCGATCACCTGGTGCATGTCATAGTACTTGTAGGTGCCCAAGCGGCCGCCGAACACGGTGTTCGGCTCGGCCGCGGCCTTGGCCTCGTACCGCGCGTACAGGGCCTTGTCCGCGTCCGTGTTCACCGGGTAGTACGGTTCGTCGCCGCGCTCGGCGAAACGGCTGTACTCCTCCCACACCACGGTCTTGTCCGGGTTCTGGGCATCGCGGCGCTCCGGGTTGAAGTTCTTGAACTCGATCGCGCGCGTATACGGCACGTCAGCGTCGGAGAAGTTCATCACCGGGCAACCGAAATGGTCGCCCTCGTCGTAACGGACCTCCTTGAAGTCCACCGTGCGCCACTTCAGGTCGCCAAGCTCGTAACCGAAGTAACGGTCCACCGGACCCGTGTACACCACCGGCACGCCCGCGGCCTTCAGCGCCTCCTTGTTGTACGGCTGGGACTCGTCGAAGAAGTCCACGCCCAGCGAAACCGTGATGCGCGGGTCATCGATCATGCGCTCCATCCACTTGGTGTAGCCGTCCGCGGGCAGGCCCTCCCACGTGTCCTTGAAGTAGCGGTTGTCGTAGTTGAAGCGCACCGGCAGGCGCTTGATGATCGACGCGGGCAGCTCGGCAGGGTCGGTCTGCCACTGCTTGCCCGTGTAGTTCTTGATGAACGCCTCGTACAGCGGTCGGCCGATGAGCTGGATGCCCTTGTCGTTCAGGTTGGCCGGATCGGTGCCGGCCAGCTCGCCCGCCTGCCCGGCGATAAGCTTCTGCGCCTCGGCCGGCGTGTAATGCGCATGGAAGAACTGGTTGATGGTGCCCAGGTTGATCGGCAGCGGATAGACCTCGCCGTCATGCGTGGCATACACGCGGTGCACGTAGTCGGTGAACGAGGTGAAACGATTGACGTAGTCCCACACACGCTTATTGGACGTGTGGAACAGGTGCGCGCCATACTTGTGGATCTCCGCGCCGGTCTCCTCATCCATATACGAGTAGGCGTTGCCGCCGATGTGGTCACGGATATCGATGATGCGCACGCGCGCGCCGGTGTGCTCCACCGCCTGCTGCGCCACCGTCAGACCGAACAGGCCCGCGCCAACGATAACGAGATCGGGGTACTGCGCGCCCTCCGACGGGCCGTGCTGCGTATTCTCCGCCGCATTTGCCATGCCTCAAAACCTTTCATGATTCCATGTGCGATTACACACGCGTTTCATTGTCCACCAGTGTAGCGAGAGGCACCTATGTACACATGCGATTCCGAATTCAGCGGCTCCTACAGGCTTCGGGCTTCCGGCTTGCGCAGGCTGGGTTTCGGCTTTATTTGGTGCACGCGCGACGCGCGCCTACCCTGTGGCATACTGTTCATGTCCGCATAAACAGGGCGGCCTGCCGGCTACGACCGCAGGGCGCAGACACGTGAAGAAGGATTCGCCATGACGCAGGTTTCGCCGCTTGTCTCGATCGTCGTGCCGGTGTACAACGCCGAGAAATACCTACGTTACTGCGTGGACTCGATTCTTCAGCAGTCGTATGAGCATCTGGAGATCATCCTCGTGGACGACGGCGCCACCGATTCCAGCCCGATGATTCTGGACGAATACCAGCGGCGAGACAATCGCGTGCGCGTCATCCACCAGACGAACGGCGGCATCGCGAAGGCTCAGAACGCCGGATTGGATGCGGCGCATGGCGAGTACATCGCATTCGCCGACAACGACGATATCCTCGACCGTCGCAACATCGAGTTGCTGCTGCACGCGCTGATTTCTACCGGCGCGGATATGAGCAAGGCCCGCTGGAGGCAGTTCGGCGTCTCCCAGATCGAGGAAGTCGCGATGGAAGCCCGTGAAGGCGCCGCCGAACCTGAACATGTGAGCGTGTTCACGAATCCGCTGAACGCCTACCAGACCGTATTCTGCAAGAGCCTGCGCCTGATCGGCGACAAGCTTGGCCACAACACGGAGGCCCGCTATTTCAACGAGGCGAACTGGTGCCGCCTGTACAGGCGCGAGCTGTGGGACGGCGTGCGATTCCCAGAGGGCATGTACGCGCAGGACACAGCTATCGCAGGACACCTGTACGTGCGTATGAACAAAGTGGCGGATATTGACGTGAACCTGTACAACTGGCTTCAGCGCCCGGAATCCGTAACACACCAAAAGCGTGACTTCGCGTTCCACCACGACCACATCACTGCGGCATCAGATAATTTCCGTCTCTGTCTTGACCGAGGCGTCCTCCCCATGCGTAGCTACTACACGTTGATCGGCGAACTGGAAGCCGAGAGAGGAGCTCCTGACTTCCATATTCCAGAAAACCAGCAGCAGTACGAAACCGACCGTCAGGAAATTGATACCCTACTAGCCAATCTCACCCGCGCACAGCACATGCGGTGCGCCGTCATCCAGTGCATTCGTCTGTTTGAGAAGTATATCTACGACCGCAGAATCAAGAATATGCGATAAACATTCTTTACTGTACAGTCCTCCTCGGCCAATAAAACAGAGCCCGTTGTCTAGATGGAAGTGCGACACCCTTTAAATTGGAGATTGTCCAGATAACCAGTGAAAGGGTGTCGCACTTTGGGTCAAGTGTATTCGTGCCTGTCGGAAGAGGAGGTAGGGGGGTGCGGACGGGAAGTTGGACGCCCAAGCGTCCAACTTCCCGTCCGCACCCCCATCCTGGCATTTGTCATGATTATGGTCTGGGGCCATCGTTAATTCCCTACGAGGCGTTGAATATCGACCTGAACATCATTGGATTCATCTACGTATATACGTTGATCACCTACTATCGCTGGTACATGCAACCGCTATCAACAAAAACCGCCCTGATTATCGCAACTGCCTGCACTCTGCTGTTGCTCGCATGGAACGTTTCGTCTGAGCTGTTATACACCGATAAGCACGCCGGAGAGTATCAGACTCTGATGTACATCATGGACAGAGAGTGGTCGCTGCCGATACTCGGCTTGAGCTTGGGTATGTTCATCATATTTTCCCGCATGCAGTTCCGCTCCCGGATAATCAACACGATCGCTTCATGGACGTTAGGTGTATATCTCATCACAGACCGCAATTACATACGAGACTTACTGTGGACCCAGTGGTTCGCCTTCGACAAGCTGAAGTGGCCTGATTTTTGTTCCGCCCTTACAGTGAGGCGGCTTGTGCCGCTTGATGTTGACAATACTCGGTTTCCACCGCTTCGGGTGTCCTGTAGCCCAGGGACTGGTGCAGGCGCTTCGAGTTCCACCACGAGACCCACCGGAACGTCGCCAATTCCAGGTCCTTCAGATCCGCGAAGGGTTTGCGCCGCCATACCAGCTCGGTCTTGTACGCGCCGTCGGCGCTTTCGGCCATGGCGTTGTCGTACGAGTCGCCGACGGTGCCGGTCGACGGCAGCATCCCATATTCCATAACCCTGGTGGTGTACACCGTGCCGGTGCACTGCGTGCCATGGTCGCTGTGGTGGATAAGACCATCCGCGCCGCCGCGGGACGCGGCCCATGAGATCGCCTGCTCCAACGCCTGCAACGGCAGCTCCTGCGTGTTCATGGTCATGGCGCACGCCCATCCCACGATCCGACGGGCGTACACGTCGGCGGCGAACGCCGTGTAGCCGAACGAGCCGTTGGCCATGCGCACGTGGGTGATGTCGGCCACGTGCAGGCGGTCCGGCGCACAAGCCTCGAACCTCCCGTCCACCGGATCCGGCCTGCCGCCCGTGCCCTTGGCGGGTTTCGTCGTCACCGGGGTTCTGCCGCGGCGCACGCCCCGGATGCCAAGCCCGCGCATGATGCTCATCACCCGGCCGCGGCCGACCCCGGCCGGATCCCAGCCCTGGGCGACCAGCTGCGCGTGCATCTTCCCGCAGCCGTACACGGCCATGAAGAAATCCGAGTGGATCTGGAGGATGTCGCGGGCCAGCGCCTCATGCCCCGCCCGCATGCGGCTGACGGGACGTGTTCTGAACATGCGGCAGCCGCGCGGCGTGAGAAACCCGCAGTCCAACGATTCGGAAAGGACCCTGCAGATCGGCCCGACCCTGAAACGGCTTCTGTGCTCGTCGACGTACGCGGCCATCAACGCCGTGCCGGGTCGAGCCTGCGACCATCACGGGTGACACTCACAATCGGCATGTACAGCAAGGAAGGCATGCCAGAGCGTTCTTACCATGCCGCTAGAGCATACAACCAGAAGTGGCGAGAAGAAGGAATCGGGGAGATTCGTCTTGTACAAACATATAAACGAACTAATGTAATTTTTGGACTTAAGAAAATTACATTAGTTCGCCAGTGGCCATACCCAGCTTCAGAACCGCCATATATCAAGCATTTCAAGACTAATGAAATTTCTGAGGTAACAAAAATTTACATTAGTTTGCTTCAGCACTCAACCAAGAAAACAGCTATCTACTCTTGAAGATGCCACTTAGCAGCCGAAGTAGCACCTTCTGAGTAAATCTTTCCTTGCTTCCGAAGACTCTGGAGCAGATAGCTCACCCGCTCTCCCTTCTGCTTGGCACTTAGCGCCCCTGGCAATGCATGATCAATGGCGTTGAGCACCTCAAGTCTTGAAGAAGGCCTAGATCGAAGCAGCTCCAAAATCAGTTCCTTGCATATCCTGTTATCCAAGCCCTTGCTGCGCACATACTCTTTCTGCTTGCCCATGGCGTTCGCCACATCCGACGAAATGATCAGACGGGGATAACGCCCCTCTACCAAGCCGCGTGACCTCAGCGAAACAGCCTGCTCCCTCTCTATCACCAAGCCCTTTTGAATCATGTCGAGCCATACCACACTCTGCAAATCCAAATCCGGGAAGGACGCAAGTAATTGCGAATATTTCTCATCGAGGATGGTACCATAGATCGAGACCGATACGCGAGAGCGATTCGACAAATCGTATGTGGGCAACGGCAGCCGGCGCTTCCTCTGCATCTCGAAAACATTCCTGATGCCGATGGCATTCTGATCAATCATGCCAACCTTGCTCATCGCCTTGGCAAGCAGAGAATTCCGATAATACGGAGGCTTGTACCCGACAGCCAGCGCAGCATCTATGCTTCCTGGAATGAACGACCCCTCATTCATAAACACAAGGCGGTCTTCATATTCCAAAAGATTGATCTTCCCCGACAAACGATAATCCTGATGTGCAATGGCATTATGCAATAGCTCTCGAATAATCTCCGGGCTATAGCGTTGCGCCACCTCGGGGAACAACGTATTTGGATCCGTGAAAAACCTGTATTTCTCGTTGCGAATCTTGCCAAGCACCTTGTCCACCTGCAATATGAACGGGGGCTCGAAATGCTCATATGAGACCACATCATTCGCCGAGTTATACAACGTCCAAGTGATGCGCGGCTCGATTCCACCAAGGAAAACCGTGGACTCAGGCTTACCAAGCAGCACCAGAGCGGCATTGGTCACATGTCCATGAATCAGGAGACCGATCTTGGTCAAAATCTCTTCAGACGAGAATCCCTCAATCGCCCGTTGCCTAGGCGCATACTTCTTCGAATACTCCTCGCAGGCAAAAGCCACGGCATCCGAATCAAGATCGCCAACATTGGCGTCATATGCAAGCTGACTGGACCAATCAGGTCTTGCTTGGGAATAGATTGCAGTCAGCTTGAAAGCAGGCATCTGCACAATGGATTCGTTCTCTCGAGAATAAGGAACGCCTTTCCAAGTAGTAGGCGTAGCGAATGATGCAGGGGGAATCTGAAAGACCACCACTCGCTGACGTTCTATCGTCAGCTCATATATTTCCTCGAACGTCATGCCGCTATTGGTATACAGCGCCACCTCATGCTTCAACTTGCGCAACCCGACACTTGGCTCATGCGCTTCCTTGCGGTATCCAGTCCCACATATCGTCCGATCGTTACGCACTCCGAAAAGAAGCCAGCCAGCATCGGCATGACGAAGATTGGCTTCATTGCTCAAAGCAGAGAAATACTTCCCCAAGTCGTCGAAATCGAAATTGTTCTTGGCGGACTTATACTCCACCACTTCTGTTTCCACATCAGACAGAAGTCTCTGAACCTTGTTCGCCACTTCCTCTGGCCGGTAAACCATAGCAGATCTCCAACTAATGTAAAATCGAACGAACTAATGTAATATTAGCGCTTCTTATGAACCTACCGACGAGCATGAAATCATGGCAATACGGCTCCCACGCTCCGAGAAGAAGACTACGGGGAAAGACTTGCCGCGAGCCTAGGACGAAGCCCCAAGCCGGCGAGCACAACACATGACCCTGTGATTTCCATGCAGTCGCCATGTCACCGGAAGACCGAGCACCTTAGCATCTTTGAAAACCGTTGAAATCATTGAGATTACGACACATTTCTCTGCTTCCCACTGGATTTCCATGCAAGCCCACTAGATTTCCATGTAGGCACAGTAGCTATCGAAGATTCGGAACCAATAGAGCTCCCCCAAGAAGCCAGAGCACTTTGAAAACACTAGGATTCCAGCATCCTTAGCCCCTCAATCGTGCACTTACCACTAGGTTCTCGCTACTTCCCACTAGGCAACCGGCAAATCACGACGAGCAAATACGCGTGGCTGAACGCCGGTGTCCTCTCTGGTCCAACCGCTGGCCCTGCACCAGAAATCAGCGAGCGCTTTCGCCCCATAGCATGACAATGCTTCGCGCTCATTGCCATCAATTTTCAATCAATCGGCCATTGCCGGCACCGTTCAAGACATCTGCTGCGCTCTCCGCATGAGGCCGACCACCAACTAGTTTGGCTATCTCCTTTTCGCATTTATGCATGTATCGCAAACTCTTCTCGAAAGAAGCAAGCTCGTTCTTGGCTTTCTTTTTCTCTTCCTTGTTTAGGCTGGAATCTTTGGAACGTTCGAAAAGTATGGCCTGTTGGATTTCCATCTGCCCGATTTGATTGGCCAATTCGTGTCGAATTGACTCAATCAACTCCTCTGCTTTATCGCCCTGGACCAATGAATCTTTGCAGAAAGTGAGGAGCTTGGCGCATTCATTAAGCGCAAACTCTCCCTTGGTTCCGGTCAGCAGCGCGGTAATGGCTGTCGCCGCACCACCACTAGCCAAACCCAGAGCCGCACCACCACCAGCGATTATCGCTGTTCCACCTGCCATGCCAAGCCCGCCAGCAGCCAACGATCCATATCCAACTGCCGCAAGACTGGCGCTGGTAAGGGCAGCACCGGATAATCCAGCAACAGACGAACCCGCAAGCACCGGTGCTATAACCGGAGCCATCGCAAATGCGACACCTCCAGTAGCACCCATAATTGCCACAGTTCCCGCAGCACCGATGATTTTCCTGTTACGACTGCCGTCCAAGATGCTCGCGTTCCGCCTCAAGGCTTTGGCAACATATTTCACAGACGATTTGTCCGGATCACCGAACACCTCACACCACATTTCGTCAAGAATCTTCGAATCAAACGAAGGACTCTTACCTTTCTTGCCAGTTTCGTCTTCACCAGATTCAATCAGCTCATACGGCTTAAACCGAGCAAGCTCAATCAGAACCAGTCGCTTCCAAAGATCGCCATCTCTTGCTACGAGATCCTCTGCCTCCTGCTTCACTTGACCGAGATTAAGCAGATGACAGCCCTCAGGAAGTCGCTTACCCCATTGATCAAGCCATTGCTCCTTATCAGCACGACTCTTTGGTTTACCTCGCTCGATGTCCTTATAAACGGACAACCGCTCAATAGAGAACAAAACAGACTGATGCTCAGGCTTCAGCAACAGCAGATTCAATGCCACCTGACCGTCAGCCACATCCTCCTGTTGCGATCTCGCATGCTCGCCCCTGTGCTCCCACACTGTTTTGGCATCGACGCCCACCGCGAAGACCAAGCGGGCAACACCCACGTAATTGATTCTCAGAATGAATTCCTTGACGCCTTCTTTCGGCTCATCCTGTAACCCGACCAGTACAGCCCGAATGGCGGCATCAACTGTATCAACCGCAGTGAAAGTCGCCGAAGCAATGGACATCATGCGCACGACTCTGGGATTATTGAACAGAAGGAACTCAGCTACATCTAGCTTCCTCAAGTCACCCAACGACCTGACATCAATCCGCCTCACCTCAAGGTAAAGTTGACGGAGGAAATAGCAGCAGCGCGTCAAGCATTCGTTCAACAGCACAGGAAGAGACTGACGTCCCAACTCATATACGACACCAATCTCGGTACGGAGGTTAAACCTTCGCGACTCTTTATGTCCATCCGCATCGACTCGCGCAAAGACTGTCCCGTTGAACATCTTTGCAATGAATTTACGCAACCCCAAGTCAGGGTCCATAGCATTCCTGAACACAGGAAGGGCGGAAAGCTCTTTCATCAGGGAAAGGATAGGACCCGGGATTCCTGTACCTGCACCAGGATTCGAACTAGAGCCTGCCATATCGGATACCATGTGGAAGAACCAACCCACAATGCCCAAGAACAGCTTCTCGCAGAAGCCCCCTCCAATCAACCCCTCATCAAACCATCGCGCATCCACAGGAACTGCGATGAACTCACCGTACTGATCCGTCCCGTATATCTTCCCTGTGAACTGAGTAAGCACCGAGAACGCAAGCCCCACCGGAGAAAAGTGATGGGAAAAATCCCTGAGATGATGCTGCAAACCACCACCCATATCCGCTGTGACCTTATCGCCGACAAACGGATGTTCTTTCTCCAAGAAAGCAATCGCATCATGTAGAGACTCGCCCTTGAAATTCGAATGCTGTTTTGCGACCCAGATAACAAACTCGTTTACCCTGTTTGAACCCCATTCGCTGGCTCTGTCTAACGAAAACTTGCCAACAAAGAATGAATCGCACAATCCCGCGATCACGCCACAGGCAGCAGCTTTTTTATAGTCAAACAAGGGATCATCTTGGAGCTTGTCACCACCAATATCTTCTTCGATATACTCGATGTAAATCCCGTCTTCAAAGCCCCTCGCTCCTCCGGCAATGCTTGCACCTGCTTCTACACACTTGGTGTCAACGCTTTCCAGAGAATATTCAACGGAAAGCAAAGCACCCCCGTATCGCGATGAAACTTCAAGCTTCCTTGCCATCAGCAGTCCTTTCCATTACTCAATGTATGAGAGACTACTCTTCTATGATAAGTGGCTCTGAACAGCATTAACTAATCAGAAGCCGATTAATACCCCACTCATCGACGCCTAACACATCGGTGACGATATCCAAAAAAGTATCCGATACCAAGTAGCAAAATAAGCAGAGGCACAAGATAGGCCACGCACAAACCACAGGCAATAAGCCACTCTCATTACCCACAGATTCAACTCGACCACCACGCCCTCTCAAACCCTTGCAGCAAGAACGCTAGATCTGCACAAATTCCCAAGACAAGTTCAATTACAGGTATTGCTCTAGCCATTCCGGCATGGAGAGATCTCCTACAGCCCAAGAACAAACCTCAGTTTTGTCTTTCGTCGTGAACATTTTCATCACCATCGAAGAACTTCGCCTTGCGGCACTTGTACTGAACCACCGTATCGCCTTCTCGCCAGTACTCGTTCCAATACGTTTCCTTGCCAAAGCCTTTCCAACTATTAGTTCCTTGATTTTTCATTGCTGGTGCAACGCTTGTGGATGATGTGGGCCCATGGGTTCCCGGTACGATGGTGTTTGCTTACGGCAACCGGGTATCGGGAGGTCCCATGGGCCGGTACGCCCGCCTTGCCTTGGCCGAGCGCGAGGAAATCGTGTTGCTGAGGCGCGGGGGGCTGCGGCGGGATGGCCGGAGCGGCGGGCGGAGACGAAGCGACCGTCAGCAAGGAGATGGCCGGAAACTCGTTCGCCGTTAGCTCGGGGCGGTGCCATCGTGCATCGACCGCCCAGCGTGGCCGCGAGTCCCGAAGGGTTTCCTGCGTGCGGCCCGGGATCCTCGACGGCGAGCGAGGGGCGGGGCTTGTGCGGCGTCTTGTCGTGCGGGAGCATTGGTCGCCCGGGCGGATCGCGGGCGGGATCGCGGTCGAACGGCCGGGACTGATGGTCTTTGCGTCCGCGATCCACCGGGCGATCAACGAGCGGCGGCTTGATCCACCCGGCCTGACGCGTGCCCGCCGTGGAATCAGGCGCGTCTGCGTCATAAAGGCAAACGCCGGCACGGGAGGGGCGGGCCGGAGGAACGGCGTGGCGAGATCCCGGGCGCCGTCCCATCGGGCAACGTCCCGAGATCGTGGGGGAACGTTCCGGGCTCGGCGACCGGGAAGGCGACGCCGTCGTCGGCAAAGGCGCCGGGGCGTGCCTCGTCACGCTCGTGGACCGCAGAAGCGGTCTGCTCTCCGGAGGACGCTGTGCCGCGCATGCCAGACGCGACGTTGCCGATGTGGGGATCGGCGCGCTCCGAAGGCATCCGGGGAGCCGGACCGTGATCCTGGACCGGGGTATGGAGTTCGCTGACTTCGAGAAGGTCGAACAGGCCACCGGCGCGGTGTTCTGCTTCGCCCTGTCCCTCCATCCATGGCGGCGCGGCGGCAACGGGAACACCAACGGGCTGATTCGTGAGTGTTTCCCCAAGGGCGCCGGCTTCACCGCCGTCGGCGAGCAGGAGGTCCGGGCCGTGTACGATGCCATCGATCACAGACCACGCAAACGCCATGGATACCGGACACCCTGGGAAGTCCACCATTCAACGGTGTTGCACTTGCTCTGACGATTCAAGCCAGCTTAATGAGGTTAACCACCCAATTACCGTGCTGTTCTACGGCGACCATTTGCCAGGCTTTTATTCCACCGCATATTTTGATAAAAAGAACATCCTCGGATTGCATGAGACTGACTATTTCATTTGGCCCAACCAAGCATCATGCTCGACTAACACAAAGCTTGACGCCGTTTCCAGCGACTACACATCATCCAACTATTTCTCCGTTCAGCTCGCCGAACATCTTAATGCAAAAGTCAGTCCGTGTCTTGCGTTTCTCACTGAAATGCATCAGGCAATGTCCGTGCCGGATTCTTCAGGCAGCAGCGCTCCGACCTATCTGGACGCGAACGGCAATCTCATCAAGAAAAAGAATCTCTCGAAGCAGGCCAAGCAATTACTCCATGACTATCAGCTCATTCAATATGACATGAGTGTCGGCAAGAATTACCTGAAAGACACCGGCTTTGTCGATCTGCCGGAGTGGCCCGTCTACAATAGGTTAGGATTACGGCAGCAATGGGAAAGGCAGTTTGGTTATGAAAATCGCGGTTGCAGGAACCGGCTATGTTGGATTGTCCGTCGCGTTGCTGCTTTCCCAGCATAACGAGGTGCATGCGCTCGACATCATTCCGGCGAAGGTCGAATTGCTGAACAACGGCAAGAGTCCTATCGTCGATCCGGTAATCACCGATTTCCTGGTGGGGAACGCATCTGGCGAGCGTCCGCTCGATTTCCACGCCACCATCGACGCGCAGGAAGCGTACACGGATGCCGATCTCGCTGTAATCGCCACGCCTACGAATTACGACGAGAAGAAGAATTATTTCGATACTTCCAGCGTCGAAGCTGCGATTGCGTCAGTCCGCCAGTATTCGCCGCACGCTTGGATCGTCATCAAATCGACGATTCCCGTTGGCTACACGCAGCAATTGCGCAAAACCCTCAATGACAATCGCATCCTCTTCTCTCCCGAATTCCTGCGTGAAGGACATGCGCTGTATGACAATCTGCATCCAAGCCGTATTGTGGTGGGCGCCCCACAGGACGATGCTGAATCCATCAAGGCTGCACGTAAGTTCGCGCATCTGCTTGCCGAGGGCGCAGACCCAGTTGAAGCCACCAGCGCCAATCATGATGGCAGTACCGGTATCCCCACGCTGGTGGTCGGCACCACCGAGGCTGAGGCCATCAAACTGTTCGCCAACACCTACCTAGCGCTTCGCGTGGCATATTTCAACGAATTGGACACCTACGCGGAAAGCCGCGGACTGAACACTCGCGAAATCATTGACGGCGTTTGCTTGGATCCGCGCATCGGCGACGGTTACAACAATCCCAGCTTCGGCTATGGCGGCTATTGCCTGCCGAAAGACATCAAGCAGTTACTTGCCAACTACAATCAGGTGCCGCAAAACCTTATCGAAGCCATTGTGGACGCAAACCGTACACGCAAGGAATTCGTGGCTTCCGAAGTCATGGAACGTATCAAGGACATTCAGGATCCTGTTGTCGGTATCTACAGACTGACTATGAAGTCCGGTTCCGATAATTTCCGCCAGTCCGCCATTCAGGACGTGATGAAACAGTTCAAGGCCAATGGCATCCCCGTGCTCATCTATGAACCCACGTTGGACAAGCCCGACTTCCAAGGCAGCGAAGTCACCCATAACCTTGCCGGTTTCAAGACCCGTGCATCCGTGATCGTCGCCAACCGTTGGAACAGCGACCTCGCTGACGTGGATACCAAGGTCTACACCCGAGATCTGTTCCGCAGAGATTAACTCCACGCACAATCGAATACTTGATTATCGCATCTTGAATAAAGCTTCCCTATTTGATAGACGTGATAGCATCACAGGTGGATAACGCTTAAATTCCGATACATGTACTTTTGGTCCGGAGAAACTATGCCCAATATAGAACCACTTATTTCCATCATCGTTCCCGTCTACAACTCGGAAAAATACTTATCACGCTGTATTGAATCCATTCTTGCCCAATCATTCAAAAATCTTGAAATAATTCTCATTGATGATGGCTCCAAAGATGCATCATCAAGTATCTGCGATTCCTACGCAGCTAGCGATTCACGAATCAAAGCAATCCACCAAAAAATGGCGGAATTGCCAAAGCGCAAAATACCGGTTTGGATATCGCTCACGGGGACTATATCGCTTTCGCAGATAATGACGATATACTCGACAGGCATAACATCGAATACTTACTGCATGCTTTACAAATCACTGGTGCAGATATGAGCAAAGCAAGGTGGCAGCAATTCGGCGTTTCCCAATTAGAAAATATCTCGCATCAAGCTTTGCAAAGCACTGTCGCACCAAAAATGATAAGTGTTTTCAACAGTCCGTTGCTTGCTTATCAAACGGTATTCAGCAAAATTCTCCGATTGATAGGAGAATATACCGGACATAATACAGAAGCACGATATTTTAACGAAGCGAACTGGTGTCGTCTGTACAAACGTGAGTTGTGGGATGGCATTCGGTTCCCAGAGGGGATGTATGCGCAGGATGTGATGGTCGCAGGCCGACTGTACGCGCGTATGAACAAAGTAGCCGATATTGATTGCGTGTTGTATTATTGGCTGCAATCTGCAGGCTCTGTAACACACAAGGAAACGTAGTTTCAGCTTCTACCATGACAACGTGGCGGCTGGAATCACAAATTTCG
>ENA-OQBG01000091-OQBG01000091.1-human-gut-metagenome-genome-assembly--contig:-NODE-91-length-25167-cov-2.686142_pt1 | contig 25167 bp, 24 predicted proteins | sample MGYA00242746_ERZ504551 | MGnify/ENA primary metagenome ERZ504551 (study PRJEB26092, sample SAMD00036289) | human gut metagenome | host: Homo sapiens | study: EMG produced TPA metagenomics assembly of... | reverse complement strand
CATGATCTTAACTAGGAAGATTCTTCTCTCTTCACCCACTCCAGTTCCTGGATATTCATTTGGAGTGCACCGTCTCCGCAGATGCAGGCGGTCGGTTTTCCGGTTGCATAATACGCTCCGATAGCTGCCGGAAGCCCGTAGCCCATAGCTCCATGTCCGCCGGAGAAGAGTAAGTTTCTGTCCTTCATGATTCTTGAATGACTGGTAACTCCACACCATATGCTGTCCTACATCCACTGCGATCGCGGAGGTATCCTCCAGCATATCACTGAGGTCTGCGATCATACGGTTCGGATATCTTTCCGGCGTGGCATCATCAACTGCCTGAAGATTTTCCTTAATCTCTGTGCAGACATTCAGCCAGTCACTGATCCCCTCTGTATCCGGAGCTGCTGCTTTTGCAAGACAATCGATTACTGCACCTGTCTCTGCCTGCAGCTTCACTTCATTGATACCATTCTCATGGATATCTCTCTGAAGATTGTATGGATCAATATCTATACGTATGATCTTTGCACCTCTGGCAAATTCATGTACTTTGGTTCCGATCTGCCTGGTACACAGAGAAATGCCAAAGCAGAGAAGCAGATCGCTTTTTGCATTGGCGATCATATTTGCATAACGGTGTCCATAGGCACCGCCGATGCACCCGAAATTCAGCGGATGGTCGTATCCCAGAACTGATTTCGCCAGAACGCTGGTGATGATCGGAATCTGTCTCTTCTGTGCAAAGCGGATCAGTTTCTGCTGGCTGAAGCTGCTGTCCACGCCATGGCCCAGCATGATCACCGGCGTTTTGCCTGTTCCAGTGCTTCCAGAATCGTATCTGCCGCCTGCTGTGCTGCAGCTGCATCTGTATGTTTGTCCTCAAAAGTCATGTCATAGACCGGATTCTCCACTTCACTTCTCTGGATATTCATGGGAAGATCGATGAGCACCGTCCTCTGCGTCCTGTGGTTGCAATATGGTATGCTTTATTTAATTCCTCCACAATGTCCTCAGGGTTTCGTATCTGAACAGCATATTTGGTAATCGGTTTCGCCATTGCCACAATATCTGTCTCCTGGAATCCCTGCTGACGCAGCCCCTTAATCCCTGAATACTCATAAGTGTTCAGCTGTCCTGTGAGAAAGATCACAGGCAGGGAATCATAATAGGCATCTGCCACACCACTCAGAAGGTTGATGGCTCCCGGTCCGCTGGTAGCATAGGCGCAGGCACATTCTTCCTTCGCCTGTGCGTATCCGCAGGCTGCGAAAGCTGCCCCCTGTTCATTGTAACCGGAATGATTCTCTGTCTCCGGATTTCTCTCAATGGAGTCTACCAGATGTGCGATCATGGTTCCCTGATAGCCGAAGAAATGGCGGATTCCTTTTTTCTGCAAAAACGTAACAATATAATCTGAAAGTTTCATGTTCCCTCCCGTCAGATCAGCGTGCCGATCTTACTTCTCTGTACTGTCTTTCCTGTTTTCTCCAGTACGTCTACATAAATGTCAAAAATCTCTTCGTCCTCTGCAAAGAGTTCATTCTTCTGCAGACTCTTCTGCATCATCTTGAAATAGGGACGAAATACCCTCTCAAGTGTCATATAATCTTCATTCTTATACAAGTTCTTAATGTAGTCTTTCTGCTTCTCATAGGAAACACTCAGATTCATGCGCTCCCCACAGAACTCTACATAATCCCAGCATTCATTGAAGTAGTCTTTGTGCCGCCTGCTTCTGGCAAGTTTGCGGGCATTTTTCATTCGCTCTTTACAGTATTTCTCAAAGTTTCCGGATTCTTTCCAGAACTGTGTATAGCTTACTCTCGCACTGACCACCAACGCAATGGGTGTCACATAGCGGGGTTCCTTTGCATCTTATAATTCTTTCCATAGCTTATGGTAAGATACTCTGCGGTTTTTGCCGGAACCTGGAGTTCTGCACCTTCTAGAGTGACACGTTTTACTCTGCGCAAAAATTTCTGCAGGGAAAACGGTAGTCTGTTTTCTTCTTTTGAGGATATATTTATTTGCTCCGGGCTGCTGGCAGGATCTGACAAGTCTGTCATACAAATGTGCAGCCTGTCCCTGGCGCCCGGTTATCATGCACTGCAGCCGCATAATTGTACGGTTCACCCTGCTCCTGAAATTTCTATCTGCATAGTTGATATGACAGAGCTCTGTCCATGCATTCTCATCTCTGGATAATCTGCGTTCTGCTTTTACAGAAGCTGCCGGCGTTCTGAGCGGAAAAATATTGACTCCTATTCCCGGGAATGCGTAGTCTCTGGTGTTGTCCAGATTCAGGCACAGAGTATCTGTATTGGTGTATCTCAGATAAAATCCTGAGAACCATTTGTGGCTCTTCATGGATTCCAGCGCTCTCTTTTCCCTTGGATCTTCATCCACAGCCAGACGGAACCGTTCCATATCCGCTGTTTTCATCAGCACAACTCCAAACATGGGATTCTGTGGGAAAGGATGCCCTTCCACTGCGCAGAGTGTCAGTCGTGGAGAGAGGTAATATTCTATTTTATTCCGGCGGCATATTTCATCGATTTCCTGTAATAATGATAAAATCACCTTTTGTTTTTTTGTTCAACTCTTTACTCCATTTCTATTGATGTCACTTAACAGTTACAGTCTGCACGATCTTCTTAATATCTTCAATACTTTCATATTTATCAAGCCATTTATCAAGCACAACTGTAATATCCGTCTTCTTTCCAAAGCTTTTCGCCTGTCTGCTGCCATCGTTCAGATCATTGATAAAAATACGGTACAGCTCTGTTCTTACATAAGAAGGCATCTCATATTCCAGTGCTTTCCTATAATTTGCAAAAGCCTCCCTGGTCTGTCCCTGTTTCATCCTGACATCACCCACCAGCTTATAAGCGCAGGCTTTCTCTTCTCTGCGGAACTGACGGTTTCGTACCTGTTCTGCAAGCCACTCCAGTTCGCTCTCCTCACCTGTACAGATGATCTGGGTGCGCAGTTCTGCAAGCTCATCGGAATACCCCAGCCGCTTCCATGCTCTTGTAAGAGCTTTCCTGTACATCTTATGTTCTTCTGAAACTTTAACCTGTATATCCGCCGGCGCTTTAACTTCTTCAGTTCTGCTGACGGATCTGATACTTTTTATTCACATCATCAGCCGATGTTTCATCTGATGTTCTATCTGATTTTATCTGTTTTCTGCTTTTTCCCGGATTTTCTCCACACTGACTGGCGTGATCATCTGTGTGCCGATCACAGCCCGGATTTCACCGATTTCTTTCTCTATCTCGCTCTGCGTACGTGCACACACTGTTTTTGCCAGATATAATGCTCCCTGGATATCATCATCCTCAGGTATCAGACGACTCCACAGCTCCATCAATGCGAGAGCCTCCTTCTTGTTGTGGTTTGCAATAAGCTCTTCACAGCTTTTCAGGATTTCAGATTTGTATCCTCTGAAGAATCTGTCCATCTCCATCCATACAATTCCGTTAGTTGTCTTATTCTTTACCTGAAGATAAAGCTCTGCCGCTTTCTGCATCTCGCCATCCATCCAGAGGATATCTGCCTTATATTTCAGGAAATAACCATCCTCAGGAAACATTTTAAGAGCCTTATCAAGAAAACGTTCTGCTTCGATCCGGTTCTCTCCCGCATCCTCCATCAGGAACCTGCACTTAAATTTCATAAATCCCGGATGTCCCGGATATTTCTTCAGAAGCTCATTGACGATCTGTTCTGCCTCCTTTATCCGATGGAATTCATAATGATCCGCAGCTTTCCTGAAAAACTCAATATCTTCTTTCAGTCCCTCCATCTCAGGACTCAGATGGTCAAGCTGCTGACGGACCTGCATCATCCGATATGCCTTTGACACACGTTCTGTATAAAACAGAGTAAGCATTGCCGCATAGAATACATCGTCAGGTATCTCCACAAGTGTTGGATGATAAAAAGCATAAATGTTGGTATAGTCTTCTCTTCCGATAAAGTCAGCACTAAGCTGATTCTTATAATAAGAGCCAAAAAGTGCACTCAGCTTACGGAAAGATCTGCTTTCCACCAGCTCACTGATCTTAAGTCCTGATTCATCAATCGCTCTCTGCAGGTCCAGTGCAACAGCGCGGGCTTTCATTGCAAGCCCATCCTGGCGGACCTTATGGCTTTTTTCGCAATGCGCATATTGTAGAACTTTCGGAACACACTGTCCCAGCGCAATCTTTCCTTATTGATCTTCGGCATGTATTCTTCACGTAGCTCCTGATAAGGAAGATCATCTACACACACTGCTACATGACCCTCCCTCTTATCATGAGGAGGCATGTATGACCACTCGTCTCCATAATGCCAGATCAGATAGTCACTGCACTTATTTGGGATCATTGCCTTTTTTCCCTCAAAGATGCCCTCCTTTACAGGGAACATCATATCCTTATCAAAAAGAAACGGACAGCCGCCCCAGCGCATGGCATAACGGTCACATTCCTCTTCTTTATAAGAGAACATGATCTTCTCAAGCTTTGCCAGTGTTCTTTTTTTACCAAGAAAAATATAAGAAAGAAGATACTTCAGATACATGGATGCAGGTATCTCCCAGCGGTCGCTGTAGCCTACAGAAATATTGATAAGATCTGAGTAGATCATCATGTGTGTTCTATATTTCTCGTATTCTTTGTCGTCAGCCGGAACAGGATCCAGTGTAAGAATGTCTATGATTTCTCCGCCGCAGTCCTTCCCGATAATCTGGCTCTTATGGATGGCACAGGTATTGGTGGATGCGTAGCGCGGAAATGAATTTGTATAGTTTCTGTCCACCTCCGAACACTGTATCTCTCTGTCAGGCGGGAGTTCTGTTTTGCATATCTCTATGAATTTCTCCCAGTCCGAACGTGGCATATAAAGGTCTACATCATCATCCCAGGGAACAAATCCCTCATGTCTGAGAGCTCCGATCAGGGAGCCTCCTGCCAGCACGTATCTGAGGTTATGTTCTCTGCAGATTTCATCAACCTCCCTGAAAAGCTTCAGGAGGTATTTCTGTTTCTCCGTCATGAATTGTCCTTTCTGTTGATTGTTTCCAAAATTTCTATTATTCTTACCGACTCATCATAGAAAAGCCGGGTACATTCTGTCCGTTTGTCTCTGATCATGATCATCAGCTCCTGCAGCAGATAGCGGAAACCATTTCCCTCGAAGTTAAAGCTGTACCTTTTCAGAAATTCTTTTCCTGAAATATTGGCTTCAAAGTATCCGGTGTTCCACCAGTCATTAGGGATAGTTACCCTGCCGTTGCTTCCGATGATCACAAGTTCATTCTCAATGTCAACCGTTGTTCCGATCTCAATAGTCGCCAGTGCACCGGCGTATTTCATGGAAATCATATCATATACAAAACGGCCTTCCTGATTGCGGACCGCTTGGTGTTGATATCCTGGCATTTTTTTCCCAGCAGTTTTCAGTACTGCGCAGATAGCTGTGCAGACTGTCTCATTAAAAGTCCTGCCGCCCTCGAAATCATCCTGGGAGATTGCACATTTGACACTTACCAGATCTCCCACCAGGTTACTGTGTACCAGCCATACCAGCTGATTAAACGCCCGCAGGTAGACCAGTGTGGTCCGTTCAATGAGAACCACATTGTTCTCCCTTGCCACCTGAAACAGGTAGCGCAGTTTCTCTGAGGAAAGTGTCATGGGCGAATCACTGATCACATATTTTCCTTTTTTCAGCGCTCGCTCGATATATTCTGCTCTCCGGTTCAGCGATGTCTTGATATAAACAATATCTACATCTGCCAGAAATTCATCATAGCTGCTCCAGCAGGAACCTAACTCATATTTATCACAGAATCTCTGTGCAGTCTCGTGATTCTCGCTGAATACACGTTCCACATGAACTCCGCTGACATATTTGGATTCCTCCACAAAATCATTATCCCGGATATCATCCGTCACGATCCATATTAAAGATAACACCTTCACTGCGAAGCTTTGTACTGGAAATATTCTTGGTCCTTTCCAGATAAACTACATCACAGTAGTTCTTAAGGTAATCGAATTTCCCTCTCCAGTCAGATCCTACCACCAGAACATCAATATCATACTTAATAATGTCATTGACCTTCTGTCCCTGATATTCTTCAATGATGATCTCATCTGCCAGCCCCGTCCTTCGCACATTCTCGATTCTCTTAATGAGGCTGTCCCGCACATTGAGTTTGCCCCGCTCAATGTCAAAGCTCTCACTTGTGACACCTACGATCAGATAATCACCAAGTGCTTTTGCTCTTTTGATAATATTGTAGTGGCCTTTATGAAAAAGATCAAAAGTGCCATATGTGATTACTCTCTTCATTCTTTCGTCATAACTCCCCTGAAAAAAATATTCTTATTTTGCCGAACAGTTTTCCTGCTCCATACGTTACTGTTCACTCCGTTCACAGTAACCTCCATACGATAGATACTTTGATTATATCATACTTCCCAACTTCCGTCACCTGTCCGTTACAAAAATGTTAAATTCGCATTAACTTTACAAAAAGAAGAGTTTTGAAATACTGTTTTTGTATCTCAAAACTCTTCCTTTGTGTTTATGGTTCTTTATTGTCGTCCATCGTTCTGGTAGTAGCTTCCAGTTCCTGGATCAGGTCTTCCAGCGAAAGCTCCTCTTCCCCTTTGATCAGTTCATCAGGGATATCATCCAGATTATCTTCTTCAATCTCCAGCTCCATGCCGGCCACATTGCTGAAGCCTTCATGACTGTCGGAAGAAGTATGATCCGGTGTATCCTCGTCCATATTTACTTTCTCCACATGTCCGTCCTGCTCACTCTCTGAATCAAGCGTTGCCGCAAGCTCTGCGATGGCTTTCTTTCTTCTGAGAAGTTCATATTCATCATATTCGCTGTCATACTCTTCTTCCAGACCTTCATCTCTGACTGTCTTATCCTTCTTGATCAGGATAAATGCGATCAGATTCAGAACACCCGTATAGAGCAGATCCACAGGCAGACTTCCCAGTACAAGTACAAATACCAGTGATACTCCCAGAAGCACCCATACATTGTTCATTGCCGGAAGCATCAGGATATATAAACCATTCATAATGATCATGATCGGATAATGGAAGAAATAAATTCCCATTGTATGTCGTCCCACATAGGTGAGTGGCAGTTTGATGTCCGGCACTAACGCAAGCATCGTATAGACAACTACGAAAGATACCAGATACATCAGCAGTCTGAGGATCACTCCCTGAGGATCCGTCAGGCCACAGAGCTGATATCCATGATTACCTCGGAAAATAGCAATTCCCATTTCATTTGGGATCATATAATTCGGTATCGCCCACAAAAGGACTCCGGAGATTGCCACCAGGATCCATTTTCCCTTAAATTTACGGATTGCTGTGATATATTCACTCTTCCAGAGATACCCCGCAACAAAGAACGGGAAAAATACCACGATTCTTGATGATGACAGGAATGTGGTAAATTCCGGTCTGGTTCCTGCCCATAATGCGAACAGGATACTGAGCGGAACAATAAATCTGATCTTACCCAGGGCCTCAATGGTAAGGCGGTAAATAAACAGTGCCAGTATATACCACATGACACTTCCGGTAGGACGCAGTATCTCATAATCTACGGATCTGCCCAGCCATATCTGTGAATACCAGGTTAAGGTATATCCCAGAACATAAGGGATCAGCAGGTTCTTAAAATTCTTCAGCACATTCTGAGGTTTCTTTGACAGATATCCTGAAATAAAAACAAATGCAGGCATGTGAAAAATCGTAATCGCATACCACACATATCTCACTACAGTGTCTACCTTTACAAGGTTAAATGCAATAATATGGTTAAATACTACCAGAAAGATAAGCAAAACTTTAATGTTATCGATCAGGCAGGAGTACGGCACCGCCGCTCTCTCTTTTTTATTTCATGTTTAAGTACTATCCTCTAATCATATTTCTGACTTCTGCTGTGTGAACATACAACCCCATTCTGCCAGATTCTTCAGATGACCGGCAGACAAAAAACGCACAGCAATGTAACGGGCAATTAACCGCAAAGTCATATTTACTGCAACAAGCATAACATATTTTTACGATTTATGGAATAGAAACTTAACATTTCGGTCAATGGAAATATTTTGTTACTGTTCACACACCACTATCCCGCGAGGTGTTTTGGCATGAATATGCCAAAATCCCGAGACATACAAGCTAAAATTCCATTGCCGCAGGCAATCTGGAATGAATTTTGGCTACGTTACTGTGAACGAAGTGAACAGTAGCAATATTTCCATATTCCATGTACAGCATAAGAACAGAAAAAAATACAGCTTCTGATCCTGCCGTAACCGGCGTATCTGTAGACATTGTAAGTCATGGCTGCTGATTTCAGTTTGTTTCTGGATTTGCCGCCTTCGCTGAGACGGTATTTCAGATAGGGTTTGTTGATTCCGGCAGCACAGCCGTATTTTCGCAGGATTTTCAGCCAGGTGATATAATCCTCATGGCTGTCGTCATGCTCCATGGGAAATTCACGCGCCACATCCCTTCTGAGTATTACCGAAGAACAGTTGATGCTGTTATGTTTCAGAAGTTCTCTGTAGGTGATCTTCTCTTTTACAGGGATTGTCCGTCCTGTACTGCTTCCGTCCGCTTTCATCAGTTCCCGCCCTGTAGAACACAGCACGTATCCTGTCTCTTCCAGACGTTTCAGCTGTTCTTTCAGCTTGCCTGACTCCCACCAGTCATCTGCATCCAGAAAAGCAATGTAGGTTCCCTGTGCCAGCCCGACTCCTCTGTTTCTGGAGCCTGCAGCTCCCATATTCTGTTCATTCTTAATATACCGAAAGTCCTCTCTGCCCTCATAGGCAGACAGGACTTCCTCTGTATGGTCTGTAGAACCGTCATCGATCACCAGAAGTTCCAGCGAAACTCCCTGTTCATAGACGGATTCCACAGCCTTTCTAATATATTTTTCTCCGTTGTAAACCGGCATGATCACAGATACCAGCGGTTTATTCATTGTCATTCCTCCGTTTTATTCTCTGACACTCCGGCGTTTTTCCCGGAATACTTCAACGCATTTACCTGTCTGTCATCTACTCCCTCAGATACTTCTTTCTGGAAAAAGATTTTAACTGTCATAAAGATCAGCTTGATATCCAGCAGGAAGGAATAATTCTCAATATAAAACAGATCCAGCTTTAATTTGTCATAAGGAGTTGTATTATACTTACCGTAGACCTGCGCATATCCGGTAAGACCTGCTTTAACTTTCAGACGATAATAGAATTCCGGAAGCTCTTTCTCATACTCAAGCATGATACTTTCACGTTCCGGACGCGGACCTACCAGAGACATATCTCCCTTAAATACATTGAAAAGCTGAGGAAGCTCGTCCAGATGAAGATTTCTCAGCACATGACCTACCGGTGTGATACGGGAATCATGCTTGGATGCCAGTCTTGCACCGTTTTTCTCCGAATCTACGCACATACTGCGGAATTTACAGATCTTAAAGGGCTTTCCACCCAATGTCAGACGGTCCTGAAAATAAAACACCGGACCTCTGTCGTATGCTTTTACCGCAATCGCTATGATCAGCATGATCGGTGAAGTGATTATAATGCCGATCCCTGAGATCAGAATATCCATAACTCTCTTTGCAGCACGCTGGTCTACTGCCAGTCCCATATTTCTGGATACCAGAAGCGGTGTGTCAAAAGATGGATGCGTTCACTTCCCATAAGAATGATGTCCGAAATCTTCGGACTCACATAGCATCGGACAGAATGTGCAAACAGTATTTCAGATAACGGTTTCTCTCTGTTGAATGCAGATCCCAGATGATCACGCCGTCATAATCCTGCATCATCTGATGGATTTTTTCTTCTCCCACACTGATGTGTACCTTGCCGCTGATGTCATATTTATCCTTTCGGGAATTCATCTTATGGATCAGGTCGTCCCCCGGATCCCGGTCACCGTAAATGACCAGAAGCCGGCGTGCGCGGTAAAGTCCGGAATAGATATACCTTGAACCAAATATCCAGATAATGATCAGCACCAGCTGTATTCCTGTCATCTCGATCATAGGCCATACGCTCAGGAACCATCTGTTGATCAGGGTGATCTCCAGATATTCCACCACATTGGTACACAAAAGTGCCAGTGTCAGCGAATAAAATACATCAATCCTCTTAAGATATCCAACCTTAAGTCCTCCGTACAATTTGGCAAACAGGGCAAACATCAGACCGTAGATTGCGATCAGTACCCAGTTACCTTTGCGCCAGAAAGGCTCGTCAATCTGCCTCTGTAAACGGAATACCACACCCATGCAAAGACCGCCGCCTGTGCCAGAACCACCAGACTCGCCAGACAAAATACGATAAATCGTTTTATAATCTTCTCTTTTTACTCACGTGATAACCTCTGTTTCTCTGTAACTGTTCAGTATTTTCACAGTTACGCGTTTCTTCTATAAATTCCTACCTATTATAACGTAAGAACTATTATACGTCCACCCGTTTCACTTAAATTTGTGAACAAATGTTACTGTTCACACAGCATTATTCCGCGAGGTGTTTTGGCATGAATATGCCAAAATCCCGAGACATACAAGCCAAAATTCCATTGCCGCAGGCAATCTGGAATGAATTTTGGTACGTTATAAGCATAATTTACAAATATCTTTAATCCCCTGTCATGCGATTCGTCTCGATATTTGTATATAATGTATAATTTTTCGTCGATTTTACTTAGTTTGTAGCAAAGTTTATTTATATATTTTTTTCAGAAACCTATGGAAAAATGTCAGGAGAAAATGTATAATAATACATAAACAAATGAAAGCGAGGGTTCACTATTATGAAACAAAATAGTATGTTGGCCATGATCCTGGCCGGCGGTCGTGGCAGCCGTCTGCATGATCTTACCAATAAAGTGGCAAAGCCGGCCGTTTCATACGGCGGTAAATATCGTATCGTAGACTTTCCTTTAAGCAACTGCGCCAACAGTGGCGTTGATGTTGTAGGTGTACTTACACAGTATGAATCTATCCAGCTGAACAGTTATGTGGCAGCCGGCGGACGCTGGGGTCTTGATGCTAAAAACAGCGGTGTTTACGTTCTTCCTCCACGTGAGAAAGCAGATGAGAATCTGAATGTATATCGCGGAACTGCAGATGCAATCTCCCAGAATATTGATTTCATTGATAAATTCGATCCTGAATACGTTCTCGTTCTTTCCGGTGACCATATTTATAAAATGAACTATGACAAGATGCTTGCAGCCCACAAAGAAGCAAAAGCAGATGCGACCATCGCAGTTATCGGAGTTCCGATGAAAGAGGCAAGCCGTTTTGGTATCATGAATACTGATGAATCCGGACGTATCGTAGAATTCGAAGAGAAACCTGAGCATCCGAAGAGCAACCTTGCATCCATGGGTATCTATATCTTCACCTGGAAACTCCTCCGCAAGATGCTGATGGCTGATATCAAGAATCCGGATTCCAGCCATGACTTCGGTAAGGATATCATCCCTACTATGCTTAACGATAACAGAACTCTTTATGCATATAAATTTGAAGGATACTGGAAAGATGTTGGTACCATCGACTCTCTCTGGGGAAGCAAACATGGATCTGTTAAGTTCCAAGAATGAACTGGATCTGGGTGATCCGTCATGGAAGATTTATACAGAAGATGTTACCGCACTTCCACAGTACATCAGCGCAGAAGCAGATGTTAAAGATGCATATATCACACAGGGCTGTGTTGTTCAGGGTGAAGTTAAGCATTCCGTTCTCTTTACAGGTGTTAAGATTGGTGCAGGTGCCAGAATTATCGACAGTGTACTGATGCCGGGTGTTGTTGTAGAAGAAGGTGCCGTTGTTCAGCGTGCACTTGTAGCTGACGGTGTCCGCATCGGTAAAGGTGCAGTTGTCGGTGCCGCAGACAGTGAGCACATTGAGCTTGTAGCGAAACGCGTAAAGGGGGCAGAATAATATGTATAAGGCATTTGGAATCGTAAGCTCTTCCGGGAGAAATATTTATGTAGATGGTATGCAGGATTATCGCCCAATCGGTGCGTTTTCTTTCCTTGGCAGATACAGAGTCATCGACTTCCCTATCTCCAATATGACCAACAGCAACATTGAACGTATTCAGGTCTATATCAATAATAAACCCCGTTCTGTTGTAGAACATCTTGGAACAGGACGTCTTTACAATATCAACTCCAAGAGCGGCAAACTTCAGCTTCTCTTCTCAGAGCACAATAATGACAATGATATTTACAATACTGATATCTCCTGCTATCTGGACAACATGGAATCCCTCAGCAGAATGAATCATCCGTATGTTGTCATTGCCCCGAGCTATATGGTTTATTCAATTGATTTTGACCAGTTTTTACATACACACATTGAGTCCGGTGCAGATGTTACTCTCCTTTATCACGCTGTTGATAATGCAAAAGAGGCTTATCTTACCTGTAATGTTCTGGGACTGAACCGCCAGAAAGGTGTGGAATCCATCGAACCGAATCATGGTAATAAGAAGAATCAGTATGTTTATATGGATACCTGTGTTATGAAAACAGAGCTTTTCATCAGCCTGATCAAAGAAGCCAAGAATCTTTCTTCCATGTATACACTGGCAGACATCCTGAATGATAAATGCGAAACTCTGGACATCCGCGGCGTTGCACACAAGGGATTCTTTGCAAGCATTACAGACTTCCCAAGTTACTATGCTGCAAACATGGCTCTCCTTAATTACAAGTCAGCTCAGGAACTTTTCCATGATAACTGGCCAATCTATACACGTACCAATGATTCCTGCCCGACTCAGTATTTCAATACTGCAGATGTGAAGAATTCCGTAATCTCCAACGGCTGCCAGATTGAAGGTACTGTTGAGAATTCCGTAATCGGTCGTGGATGCGTCATTAAAAAAGGTGCTGTTGTAAGAAACAGTGTTGTTCTCGCTGAAGTTACTATAGGTGAGGATGTTCACATAGAGAATGAAGTAGTCGACAAATGGGCGAAACTCGTTCATAAAAAAGAAATCGTTTCCCCGGCTGAACAGCCTGGTTATATCAGAAGAAATGATACTCTGTAATTAATGATTAATTAGATTAAATGCAAAGCCCTCGGAAGCGGTCACTTTCGGAGGGCTTTGTTTGTGTTTACTTAAATTTCACAAACTCTTCACATTTTCCTCTTGCATTTCATTTTTAGCGTGTTATAATACAGTTGTAACAAAGATAAAGAACAAACAACTGAATACTCAAAAATACTTAACACCACCTGGAGCATTTCGGATGCTCATAAATTAAAGATAGTGTCAAGCGTGTCACCTCAGCTGTAAAATGGAGGAAAAGTCAAATGAATACTTTAAAAGCTGAAAAAAGAACAATGGACACAAAGGCCAAAAGATTAAGAAGAGAAGGCTACGTTACAGGTAACGTATTTGGCAGAGAGATGGAAGGTTCTCTTCCTGTTAAAATCGAGAAATCTGCTGTCGAGAAACTTCTCAAGACAAATAACAAAGGAAGCCAGATTATGCTGGATGTAGATGGTCAGTCATATGACGTACTGATCAAAGAGATCCAGTTCAATCCGTTAAAAGGACAGGTGGATGAAATAGATTTCCAGGCACTGGTAAGCAACGAGAAAGTACATTCCGTAGCAGAGATCGTACTTGTAAACCACGCCAAACTGGAAGCCGGTGTATTACAGCAGCATCTGGAAGAAATCTCCTTCAGAGCTCTCCCATCAGCACTGGTAGACAAAGTTATGGTAGATGTCGGTGACATGAAAGTCGGCGACGTAATCAAAGTCAAAGACCTCGCCATCGCCCAGGACAAAGATGTAGACTTAAAGACAGACCTTGAAGCTGCAGTTGTATCCGTAGCCGCCGTTCACGTAGATCCGGCTCTGGAAGCTGAAGAAGAGGCTGCTGCCGAAGAAGAAGCTAAATAACATAATATCTCTTTTAATATTTATTCAGGTACGCCCAGAGGCGTACCTGAATTTTTTTATCGAAACATCTCCCTCCACAAATAATTGACCTTTCCAGATATCTGCACTATTCTGTTCCCGTACTATTCTTTCTCTTGCTCCTGCTCCAGCAGCCTGAATGACAATTCCAGATAAAAATCTCCTCTGGATCATCCAGCTCAGACTGCAGGATTTCCTTAATCCTGTCCAGCCTGTAAAGAAACGTACTGCGGTGGATAAACAATTCCCTTGCCGCCTGAGTTGCACTGAGATGCTGCTCCAGATACACTCTCAATGTCTCCATATACTGAGTCTGATTCTCCTTATCATGTTTCTTCAATTCCAGCAGCCCTTCATGACAGATCATTGTTCCCGGCAATCTTCTTGTTGCCTGTTCCAGAATATAAGTCAGTGCCACCTGACCGAAATAATGAATCCACAGATAAGGCTTCTTACGGCTTCCTACATCCAGAGCCGTCTTCGCCTGCACATACTGCCGTCTCAGATTCATATGTCCTGTCATCACCCTGCTGTATCCGGCTTTCAGATAAGTATCCCTGATAAAATAAACCAGTTTTCCGGCTACTTCCTCCTGGCTTTTTCCAAGTCTGGTAAGGTCAAAAAATGCCACAATTTCATCCTGATAAAGAAAACTCACAGAATCCTCAAATTTCTTCTTAATATATCGGCAGATTGCCTTTGTGGAAAGATTCTGCTGATTCAGATAGGTAATCTGCAGGATCAGGCACATATATTCATGATTTCCACTCCATCCCAGTTCACTCAGTTCTCTACTCACCTGCATATAATCCGCAGTTCTGTCCGACAAAATCCTGACAAAAATCTGCTCCATATCCCTGTCCGGATCTTCTTCCTCCGCTTCATGCGCAAGCAAATACTCCAGTTTCTCCACCAGAATATCCAGTACACAGATAACTCTCAGTGTAATCTCTGATCTGCACTCAGTCAAAACCAGCCTGTGAGTTGCTTTCCCATCCACAAACAGATTTCTGTTCATCGAACGACATCCACTGATGTAAGCCGGAAACATCACATATTCATGCGTATCTGCCATATCTCGATAAGTCTCATTCTGCAAAAGTGCATTTACATATTCCATATTCAACCCGTCATCTGTATACAGCTGCGCCCTCGGCGGCAGATACTCGCTTCCCGCTTCCGCCACGAAGGCAAAATCCAGTCCTGTTACAGTCATCGGATTCTGCAGAAATTCCGATGTCACCTGCAAAAGCCTGTCCATTCCGGCATGTTCTAACATCAGATTATGAATCTTCCGTTCCCATTCATCAGCCGCATCAAAAATCTCCTGCACATCATTCATAAATTCTGCTATTTCTTCCAGACTATCAAGTGCAATATGAATATACGGAATCTGCTGAAGCTCTTCTGATGCGGCATCAATTTCCTCTCTCCCACAAAATACCCAGAGTATATTTTCAGCAGTCAGAACTGCCAATTCCCACTCTTTGTCATATCTCTGTACCACATAAACATGCCCATGTCGAAATGTTTCTTTTTTTTCATAACACAAAAAAGGGCGCAGATATCCGTCTGAACCGGATAAAGTTCCCCTTTCCGTAATTTCATATTTTCTCTTTTTATTTTTTCATATAAATAAAAACTGATGACAGCTGCAAGTCTACAATCCTCCTGTCACATAATTGAAGCACCTATTTTACCAGTCAATTCTATAGCAATTTAACTCACACTATGTCTTTCTCATACGCACCTGTCAGCCCGGTTCTCACACAATAAACGTCTTCGCAACTTCCACAGCCTCAATACAGTTCTCCGTATAGGCATCTGCTCCCATATTCTTCGCCAGCTGCTCCGTTACTGCACCTCCACCAACCATAATCTTAAATTTATGCTTACTGTTGCTTCGTTTCAGAGACTTCACCACCTGCTCCATCTCCGGGATTGAAGTACTCAAAAGCGAGGAGATACACACGATCGACACATCAGGATTCTGCTTCACTGCACGCAGAAACTGCTTCTCAGAAATATCCACTCCCAGATCGATCACCTTAATCCGGCACTACGAAACATGATCGCAACCAGATTCTTACCTACATCATGCAGATCACCTTCCACCGTTCCAAGGATCACAGTTCCGATATTCCTCCTGCCAAACTGCGAGTCCTGTTCCTCCAACAATTCAAAACCCTTGCGCACACTTCGGGCTGCTGCCAGAATTTTAATAATATCCGCACCATTGGATTTGTAATTCTCCCCCACTGTTCGCATAGCCGGAGTCATGGCCTCTTCCACAATCCGCCCTGCAGGAATATGCTGCTTCAATGCCTCCCTCACCAGCTTCTCTGTCTCCCCCGGATGTCCGTCTTCAATTGTTTTCTTAACTGTTCCAGTACTGTCATATCCTCAAGCCACCCTTAATACCTTCTGCCAAAAATCCCCCGCCCTGCGGCGAAGGATTTTTTGTTTTTTCAAACACGCTCTGCGCTTTCAATATCTGTATTTTATCATAGCTCACTGTTATTTACAACGAAAACTGACTTACCTGATTCGGCTAAAATGTTATTCCGTTACTGTTCACACACCACTGTCCCGCGAGGTGTTTTGGCATGAATATGCCAAAATCCCGAGACATACAAGCAAAATTCCATTGCCGCAGGCAATCTGGAATGAATTTTGGCTACGTTACTGAGAACGGAGTGAACAGTAACATTATTCCAGAAGGTAACAGCTCGTATAAGCAATCGTACAATCCCCATAATAATACTGTAGCTCATTGGCCTGGCAGACCTGTGTTACCAGCATCCCGTAAGCCTCCATCGATGAGAAAGCCTGTTTCGGAAACCTGCATGGAGCATCCGGATAAGTACAGACCTTACATTTCGTACAGCATCCCGCACCAATCGCCAGCATATCCGGATAAATCTCCCGAAGTTTCTTCTCAAATTCCACAAAATACTCCTTATGTCTGGCTTCCGTTTCCATCATTCCCTCGCCATCAAAAGCATCCTCCAATTCACCAACTGTCTGAACAATAATCCCATACTTATACTGCCGGACTTTCGCTTCACATTCCTCAAGAGAGCCACATCCCGGAGGACAGCTCCAGCACTTATCATACTTATGACAGGTATCTGCTGCACACATCTGTCGAACCTCCGGCTTCAGCTCAATCGTATCACAATCCAGCAACACCACATGCGAAAACCCCTGCTCCATTCCCATTTGCTCTATTTTTTTATATCCATAATCTAACCCCTTACTCTCTTGTATAATCTATAGCAACCTCATCAGGCAGATAAAATTATCCTCTTCGCGCCTCAGTTCTGCACCGAATAACTGCTCCGCAGTTTATCAGAAGAAATCTGCACTTCTCAATAATTCAATCAGGCGGATAAAATCATTCACCTGTCTCAAATCCCAGTTCATCAATAAAATGATCCTGAAAATCAGCCGAAGCAGCCAGTTCAACGAATTCAATCTTTCTCACCAGCTCATCCATCTCCAGCATTTCCTTCTCATTCACAAGTGCGATCTTCGCACCCTCACCAGCAGCGTTTCCCACTGGTTTCACTTTCTTCACAAGCGTCGCCGGAAGCAAGCCAATCTTCCCGGCACTGACCGGATCCATATAGTTGCCAAAAGCACCTGCAATATATACCGAACAGATATCATCTTCTGTAATCCCAAGCCGCTCCATAAGCATCTGAATTCCCGCTGCAATCGCAGCTTTCGCAAGCTGAACCTCTCCGAGATCCTTCTGCGTCAGATAAACCCCTCTCTCATTACCGCCCCGCTCTGGCGGTACCAGAATAAACACACTTTGCTTCTCCTGTCCGCTTCTCAGCACACCATTCTCATCCAGCATTCCAGCATCCAGAAGACCCGCCACCAGATCGATCAATCCCGAACCACACAAACCAACCGCCGGCTTATTCCCAACAGTTGTATAGTTCCACTTCCCATCCTCATACTTCACATGATCCACAGCCCCGGCCGCGCCACGCATTCCACACTCAATCTTCGCACCCTCAAAAGCAGGCCCGGCCGCAGTAGAACAGGTCACCATCCGCTCCCTGTTTCCCAGAACCATCTCACCATTCGTTCCAATATCGATCATCAGAGAAATCTCTTCCTGCTGATCCTGCCTGATAGCCAGCAGACATCCACAGGTATCCGCTCCCACATATCCTGCAATATCCGAAAGCATGATCAACTCTGCACGCTCCTGCACAGCCAGACCATAATCCCCCGCATTCAGCACCAGCCTCTCACTCACAGCCGGAGTATAGGGCGCATGTACCAGCGAAGCCGGAGAAATCCCCAGAAACAGATGATGCATACAAGTATTTCCCACAACACACACCTGAAAAACATCCTCTCTCCTTATCCCTGCATCCTCTGCCAGACTTCCCAACATCTCATTAACCGCTTTCCGAACACACATACTTAACGCTTCTGTTCCATGCTCCAGCGCATAATTCGCCCGCATGATCACATCCGCACCATACTGCGCCTGCGGATTCATCCTGCTCTCAACTGCCAGAGTCCTCCCATCCGCACCATCCAGCAAATACCCCGCAATGGTAGTCGTCCCAATATCAAACGCTGCCAGACACCTCCGACCAGCTTCCTTCCTCATTTCCAGAATCCGCCGTCTACTGTAAATCACATACCATTCATCAGAATCCCTGCGCATCCCATACAATTCACCCGCCAGCTTCAGATCCACCTCCATCTGCCCCGGCTCAACCTCACCATCTGTCTCCGCCAGCGTATCCAGCAGCCTCTGCCAGTCCGACCGCTTCTCCCCTGTTTTCGCCTTCTCCAGCTCAACCTGAGCCATCCGTAGTCCCGGTTCAAACACAACTTCTCTGTTAAATCCATCCGTCAAAATCTTTTCATTGCCAGCCCTGTCCAATGTCTCCACTACACAAGTCTCACCTTCACCAATCCGAATCTGACACGCCTTAACCACTTCACCATTAATCTTAACCAGACACTTCCCACATTTCCCCAGACCGCCACAAGGCGCATCCGGCCTCAGTCCTGCCTGAATCTCCGCCTCCAGTACCGATATCCCATCCTCCACCTCTATCTCAATATCCTCACGCACAAACTTAACCCAAGCCATAAAAACCTCCCACATATCCAATCCAAACATCACAACAGCCAACAGCCAGCTCAGAAAAATATTTTATTTCATGTGCATTTGCAGGCATCTTAGATATTCTTAGCTCTCAGAATCTGCGTTATGAGCAGACTGTATCACTGTCTGAGCGAAGTTTGCAACGGAGCGAGTTTGAGAAGGCTGCTCATGCCTTTAGCAGATTTCTGAGAGGTTAGAATATCTTAGACCCCGAAACCGCACATGAAATAAAATATTTTTCTGAGCGTCCCTTTTCCCATTATAACATACTCCAAAAAATCCCAAATACACGAAAGGACCACTCCCCAGAGCAGTCCCCTCATAATATTTTCATGTTATACCTATACCCGCACAAGCAATCAGATCAGGCCGCCAACTTCTTAGCCAGTGAAGCCGCACTAGCCGCATCATCAGAATATCCGTCAGCACCAATTTCCTCAGCAAAAGCTTCTGTAATCGGCGCTCCGCCAACCATAACCTTAATATTACCTCTGAAATCCGCCGCATTCAACGCCTCAACAGTCTCCTTCAGAGCCGGCATAGTAGTAGTCAGCAGCGCAGAAAGAGCAATGATCTTAACATCCGGATTCTCTTTATAGCACTCAATAATCTTAGCCGCCGGAACATCAACTCCAAGATCGATCACCTCAAATCCGGCACTCTCGATCATCATGGCAACCAGATTCTTACCAATATCATGAAGGTCACCGGAAACCGTAGCAATGATAACCTTACCAAGTGCACCTGTAGAACCAGATGCCAGATGCGGTTTCAGAACCTCAACACCTTTCTTCATAGCACGAGCTGCAACCAGCATCTCCGGAACAAAAGATCTCACCATTTTTTGAATTTTCTCACCAAACTACAGACATCGCACTGATCATACCATCATTCAGAATCGCAACCGGATCATCACCCTCATCAATGGCTTCCTGTACAGCCGGTCCTACTAATTTCGCTTTCCCTTTTTCAACTAATTCCGCAACTTCATTTATCTTAGACATAATCAAATCCTCCTGTTATTTCTCAATTTCAGATTCCAACCACTTAATTCATTTACACAGTTTCTACAAATTCAACCTACTTCTTCTTTGTTGTACCAATTAAGCCTTCTCTGTAAGCCCCTATATATTCCATACAATAATCATCCAGACCAAGTAATGCTTCTGTTGCATAAACCAGTCCAAGCATATCCTTATTTGTCGGATCCATAATTCCACTATCCAGTCCTGCATTCATTGCCAGTACCAGGAACCCGTAATTAATCAGCTTACGAACCGGCAGATTAAAGGAAATATTACTGATTGCTGCCGTAATATGAATGGTCGGATACTGCTCACGTACACTTGTGATCGTCTCAATATTCGTTGCAATACCATCCTCAGAAGTACAAAGCATCTCAACCAGCGGATCAATGTGAATCCTGTCCGGAGCAATTCCGTACTCTTTCGCTTTCGCCATGATCTTGTCAAAAACTTTCAGACGGTCTGCTGCACATTTCGGAATACCTGTATTGTCACTCAGCAGCGCAATTACCTGCCATCCCTCATTTCCCGGCTCAGCCATGATCGGGAAAATCGTATCAATCTTATGTCCCTCTCCTGATACAGAGTTAAAAATTCCAGGTTTCTTACAGAACTTATAAGCCTGTGCCAGAACATCCGGACTCGGGCTGTCAATTGAGATCGGAAGATCTGTAACCTCCTGGATACAGTCGATCATCCATTTCAATGTTTCCACTTCTTCCGCTTCCGGAACAGAAGCGCAACAGTCAATATAAGTAGCTCCGCTTTCCGCTTGAAGCTTTGCTCTTGCTTTAATAAATTCAGAGTCTCTTTTCGCGATCGCTTCTGCAACGATCGGGATAGAACCATTAATTTTCTCACCAATAATAATCATTTTCAAACACCTCCATAGCATCATCCTCTGCAACACCTGAAATTTCATCTAAATGTCGGACAGATATTTGTATTCCGTTTTGCCACTGACAAATACCTGAGATCAGAACATAATCTGCCATGGAAGCCTTGTAGATTCAGATGCCTTAATGCCAAATTTCTCTTCATTCAGCTTGTCAATGGAATCACAGAGAGATTTATAAACACCCGGATAAACAGAACCAGGGCCACCCTGAGCGATACATGGAATAAAGTATTTGTTTCCACATTCTTCGCAGACACGACGTACCACTGCATCACAATTCTCATCTGTCCAGCCCTCAAAATCAACTGCACGATTTTCGATACCGCCCATGAAGCTGATCTTTCCGCCATATTTCCTGATCAGTTCCGGAAGATTATTGGTTTCCATACATCCCTGCCATACATCGATCCCCATCTCAATCATAGAAGGAACCAGTGTTGCTGCGTAACTGTCTGAATGATGGATAACCAGCTCAACGCCATGACTGTGATAATATCCGTAAATTTCTTTATATGGCTCAAGTAAAAATTCATCAAACATTGCAGGACTCATAAATGTACTGTCCAGTCCACCCCAGTCATCATGATGGAATAATGCATCAGGATGAAGGTTGGAACAGATACCTTCAGCAAGTTCCAGTTCCCACTCTGTCAGATATTTGATCAGATCATGCATTTCATCCGGATTAGTAATATAATAAACCAACGCATTACTGATCTCACACAGATGATGAGTCTGCTCAAATAATCCCGGTGCAACGAAAGCTGCTTTAAATGCCTGTTCTCCGTCAACTGCATCATACTGAGCCTTCACCATATCCCACTGATCCTGGGTAAATTTCAAAGACGGTGCATGTACATAGTCTTTCCAGTCTTCAATATCCTTTACCACGATCTTGTCAGGAGTATGTACAGGAAAAGAACCCGGAACTCCTTTCGGGAAAGTATTGGTTACCCCCCATGCATTCACTACATTTTCCTGTCCGGGCTGAAGCAGCGGGTTTGTAAACATAAACGGATGAAAAAGAAGCTGCACTGCTTCATACTGATTAACAAATCTGTCAGGATTTCCGCCTTTTATAACTTCCAGCATATTCTGTTTCGGTGTTAACATATAATCTACCTCCTCATGCAATATGAAAATGCCCCCACATTCCCACATTTGTTTGTTTAATTTGTCGTTCTTTATCTCGTTTCTGATGATTTTATTGTAGCATTTATACAATCCAAAATATATAATCAGATATGCGGATTTTTCACGCCCGCATTCCTACAAATTGTATGAATGCATCTCAAGTATTGTGCCAACAGTAACCGGCAGCCATATAATAAATTTTAAAATCAACCGTAAATACACTTGTAACACAACTCTAAACACTGTATAATTTTGTATATACAGATATCAGACTTTAAAAATCATTTGTGCCTGCACAATAAGACTTTTAAACCTGATTTATCTAAATATAAAGAAATACGATTTATATAACAGATCAACAGATTCCGAATGTTTTACAGTAAATATTTAACAGGTGGTGAACGCAATGTTTTCAAAAAAATTATTAATACCTCTGCTATCGCTCAGCCTTCTTGTTACTCCTGCATACAGCAGTCATGCTGCTGAAAATACAGAGGCCGCGGGAACATCCGTAGAAGGTCAGGGAATGCTTTCCCCTTCTTCATCTTCAGAGCGTTCTGAAAGCGTCTTTAACGGTTCCGGGGCAGGCACATCTTCAGAACCGGTCACAGATGAGAAACTGGAGACAATTTTAAAACAGGTTCAGAGTCAGCTTCCCACTGAAAACGGAACCTGGGCTGTTTTCATATCCGATCTTGTAAACGGAACCGAGGGCAATCTTAATGATCAGAAAATGCAGGCTGCAAGCCTGATCAAGCTCTATATCATGGGAGCTGTCTACGAGAATTATGAACAGATAACCGGACAATACGGCAGGGATTCTGTAGACTCCAATCTGTACTCCATGATCACAGTCAGCGATAATGATGCAGCCAATACCCTGACAACTTATCTTGGCGGCGGCGATTCCGCAGCAGGTATGCAGGCTGTCAACAGTTTCTGCCAGGCACATGGCTATGACCAGACTCACATGGGACGTATGCTCCTTGCCAGCAATGAGAATGATGATAACTACACATCTGTAGGAGACTGTGGTCATCTCCTGCAGGAGATTTATAAACAGGATACATCCGGCTACACCCATGCCACTGATATGTTTAATCTGCTCAAGGCACAGACACGCTGTAACAAAAAATTCCCGCACAGCTTCCGGAAGGAGTCAAACCGCAAATAAAACCGGAGAACTTGACAACGTGGAAAACGATGCCGGAATCATCTATGATTCCAAAATGACGTAGTAATCGTATTTATGTCCCAGAATCTCTCAAGCGCCGGTTCCGCACAGAATACGATCGCTACCTTAAGCAGAACGATTTACGATCACTATAATTAAATAATGTACTCTCAGAGTACATAATAACCCAAAGGAGGGATTCACTATGAAAAAAGAAAAATATTGCAGTTTCCATGATTCTTACAGCTACGATTGCTGCTGTATCTGTACCCTGCAGCTCACAGATCGTTATGGCATCTGACACTTATCAGGTAGGTGTAAGTAAAGGGTATCTGGCTCTGCGCTCTGCCATGGCTTATGATTCCTCCAACGAGATCGGCGAGCTGTATTCCGGTGATACTGTTGAAGTTACAGAATATACCACCAGTGATTACTGGTACGTCTATTCTCCAAAACTGAACAGATCCGGATACGTAAATAACGATTACCTGTATTTCCTCTCATCACAGCCGACAAGTTCGTCCGGTTCTTATACTGTCAGTGTTGCCAAGGGTTATCTGGCTTTGCGTTCTGCAAAGGCTTATGACTCTTCCAACGAGATCGGACAGTTATACTCCGGTGATACAGTAACAGTTTCTGACAGCAGTGATCCTCAGTACTGGTATGTCTATTCTCCGAGACTGAACTTATCCGGCTATGTAAATAAAGATTACTTATATTACAGTGGCGATACTGATGCCAGTGCACAGAGTTCTTCCGGAGATTCAAGGACTGTCAGTGTTGCCAAGGGTTATCTGGCTCTGCGTTCCGCAAAAGCTTATGATTCCTCCAATGAGATCGGACAGCTGTATTCCGGCGATACAGTTCAGCTTATCGACACCAGCGATTCCCAGTACTGGTACGTTTACTCTCAGAAGTTAGGAAAAACGGATATGTAAATAAAGATTATCTGATTGGCGGAACAACCACATATGCCACCAGAACAGTCAGTGTTGCTACCGGTTATCTGGCTCTGCGCTCTGCGAAGGCTTACGACTCTTCCAACGAGATCGGACAGTTATATTCCGGCGATACAGTTCAGCTTGTGGATACAACTGATGCACAGTACTGGTATATTTATTCCCAGAAACTCTGCAAATATGGTTATGTAAATAAAGATTATTTATATTAATCTTTTTCGTAACACTATAAACAGTTACGCTTCTTTACATTCACCATATACAACAAAACAGAAAGGACTCACAGTTATGAGCCCCAAACGACAGGTTAACCATAACATTCGTAAACACTTTAACACAATCATTTACAATATTTCACGTTATGCGGAAATTGCTCTTTCTATGGTAATTCTGCTGGTGATCGCACTGGCAGGCTTCCGGTTGATCATGGAGGTTGCAGATACTTCTGTTATGTCCATGGATACAGAATTTTTCAGCACTTTCCTTTCCCAGGCTTTGTCTCTGGTAGTAGGCGTGGAATTTGTAAAAATGCTCTGCCAGCATTCCGCACAGACAGTTGTTGAGGTTCTGATGTTTGCCACAGCACGTCAGATGGTAGTCGAACACCTCGGGCCAACAGAAACTCTTCTTGGCGTACTCAGTATCGCAGTTCTGTTTGCGATCCGCAAATATCTTATGACAGACAACGATGACATGAATGCTCATAACTGTCCGAAGAATACTGAAGAAAAATTAAAAGAAAACAAAAAAACTGCATATCAGATACGATCTGTAAAATTCTACCGGTCGTATCTGATTATGCAGTTTTCTTTTTTATTTTCCAC
>ENA-OQBG01000089-OQBG01000089.1-human-gut-metagenome-genome-assembly--contig:-NODE-89-length-26602-cov-5.651785_pt1 | contig 26602 bp, 26 predicted proteins | sample MGYA00242746_ERZ504551 | MGnify/ENA primary metagenome ERZ504551 (study PRJEB26092, sample SAMD00036289) | human gut metagenome | host: Homo sapiens | study: EMG produced TPA metagenomics assembly of... | reverse complement strand
GATCCAACACCTGGGGACTGTACAGCTACTATCTAGCGAGCCCCCTTTCAACTTTCATCATCCTGCTGTTTGACGAGGCGCACCTCACCTTGGCGATCTACGTGATCGTCGCCCTAAGCTCGCGTGCATGAACACCGCGATGGCCTGGTATCTCCGTCGCCGCTTCACCCTGCAGCGCACCTGGCGCTCGCGCTCGCCCTGTGCTACACCTGGTCCACTTGGACCGCGACCAACCTGCGCAATCCCCTGTGGCTCGACGCGTTGATCCTGCTGCCGCTCATGGCATGGAGCTGCCGGCAGCTGCTGCGCACGGGACGCTTTATCGGGCTTTCGCTCCTCGTGGCAGCCGATGTCATCACCTGCTGGTACATGGCCTACATCACGCTGCTCTTTTGCTGCCTGTTCGTGCTGTTCGAGCTCGCCGTCATGATATATGACGATGAGGTGCGCCCCGCGCGCTCGTGGATCGCGGGGCGGGCGGTGAGATTCACCGTGGCGATTCTTTTGGGGCTCGGCCTCTCCGCGTGGACGTTCGTCCCCACCGTACTTGCCATGATGGGCGGCGGCGCAAAAACCGCCGTTGGCATGTTCCAGACGTATCCGACGGCCCTCATCAGGGGATTTCTTCCCTTTGCATGGAATATCGACCACGCACCCCAGTTTTATACGGGCCTGATCCCCCTTGTGTTGGCGATCTCCATGCTGTTTGAGAAGCGCATCGACAAGAGGCTTCGCGCGCTGACGCTCGTGTTCGCCGGGTTCCTCGTCGTGAGCTCGGTGCTAGGGCCGCTCATGTACGTCTGGTGCGGCTTCCGCCAGCCCAACGGGTTCTACTGCCGCATCGCTTTCCTGTTGAGCTTTTTGGAGATTTGGGCAGCGGCGTTCCTTCTCATGAGACGGGCCGCTTGCCGCGCCGAAGGTTCGAACACCCGCACCGTCTCGTGGACCGAGGCGGGCGGGCGGTCAGCATGCGCCGCCCCATCGCGCGCAAGCTCGCACCGTTTGGTGCGCTCGTGCTCGTCCTCGCGGACCTCGGCTTCAACGCCCACGTGTGCTGGAACCAGCTCTACATCAACTACCCGCAAGACACGCATGACACGTATGTCAACGATGCCGACACGCAGGTACGCGAGCTCAAGCAACTCGACGCGGACGCCTTCTACCGGGTCGATAAGACATACAACCGTGCCGGCGCCGCGTTCAACGAGGGCATATCGCACGGATTCAACCAGCTGTCGACGTACTCCTCGGCAAACAACCCCCAGGCCGTCGCGTTTCTCAACTCGCTGGGCTACAGCTCCGAAGGGGAGTTCTCGAGCGTCTACGCCGCCCCCAACCTCGTCATGGACAGCCTGCTGGGCGTGCGGTATATAGGAACGTGGAGCAAACCGGTCGCATCGACTGAGACGACGCTGCCCCATTCGAATGTCACCTCGCCCGTGTATTACAATCCCCACGCGCTCTCGCTGGGCTATCCGTGCGCGAATGGTACAGACAGCGAGTCGACGCTCCAGGGCGACGACCCCTTTGAGCGCCAAAACGCCCTGTTCGCGGAACTGACGGGAATCGACAGGCCGCTGTACACGCAGCTCCAGGGTGTCGAGCAGGCAAGATCGGATGCGAGCATCACCTGGGCCGTCGAGCTGCCCGCTCACACCATCGGGTACACCTACGCACAAACCGGCGTTGAGTCCGACTGGTCCCAAAGCGTCGGCCTGATCATTGGCGACGAGATGATCAGCAGCGAGGCGACGCGCTTCTCGCACAACGTTCGCGCCTTTGGGGAGTCCGGCGACGAAAGCACCCAGCATGAAATCAGCATGGTGCAGGGCTCTCCTGACACCCGGATTCCCCCCAAGAGCCAATGCCTGTTCTATGCGCTGAACATCGACGTGTTTGAGGAGGGCATTGAGCAGCTGCAATCGCGACAGTTTGTCCCTGACGTGTTTGAAGACGGGCGTGTCGAGGGCACATACAACGTGGAAAAGCAGACCGTTCTTGTGCTGTCCATCCCGTACGACAAAGGCTGGAGCGCAACAATCGACGGCAAGGAGGTCGCACTCTCCCCTGCCTTTGGCGGCGGAATGTCGCAAATCCAGGTTCCCGAAGGCTCTCACCGTATTGAGATGCGCTTCCAGTCGCCCGGCTTTACAGTCGGGTGCGCGGTGAGCATTGCCGCACTGGCGGCATGTCTTGTCGTGGTAAGGGTGCAGAAGCGAGGTGGGCAGACCCGTTAACGTCTGCCCGTCAGCTTAAACCGCGCACGCTTGGCGACGCCACATGCGCCGAGCGTGCGCAGCGACAGCCAGAATTCACGGGCGGCGTATGCGGCATGCGCCAATGACGACGTGACGCGAGCGTCAAGCCCAAGCGTCTCGCAGAACAAGCGCTTGTGCTTTGGGGAGATCTTAACGCTCGATAGCACTATGTCTTTATCCATGGCGGAGAACATGGATCGCATGCCTTCCAGCACGACCGGGTTGTCAGCGCCGTCGTCGTACATAGCGCCGTCTAGATATCTGAATCCCCGGATATAGTGGGACTCGATAATCGCACTGTCGCGCACGCCGATTCGCTGCATGCAGCCGAGCATGTCGAGCCAACGATCAAACGGGAGGCGAATCGCCGCATTGGTTGCATGGTTGCGGGTTGAGCCGGGCAGGTCGGCTCGATAGCAGTAGTAGGCATTATTTAAATAGACGATCGACTCGGCCTGACATAACGTGTCGATGAGAAACGGGTTGTCCGCCCATCCAGCTCCGGGATATTCAGGAAAACGAATGTGATGCTCGCGGAGGAAATCTAGCCTATATATGGCTGACCATATCGCAGGATGATGCTCTATAAGCACTGGATGCTCCGACAGGGCGAAGGGACCAAAAGACGCCCCCATGCGCACCGTCAGCGGACACCTTGTGCGCGTTTGCTCAGAGTCCGATCGGTCCCAATCATTGATGTTCCACCAAGGGGTCTTGATGACATCGATCGCCCCATCATATGTGCTGGCAAAGGAAAGCATGTCGGCATACATGCCCGGTTCAATCCAGTCGTCGGGCTCCACGATGGCGAGCCACTCCCCGTGAGCCTCGTCCATGCCACGGTTGCACCCGGCACCGTATCCAGCGTTTTCCTTGTCGATGATACGAATGCGATCATCCAGGGCGGCGTGCTTTGCAACAATTGCAAGCGAGTCGTCGGTGCTTCCGTCATTGATGCAGATGATCTCAAGATTGCTATATGCCTGTTCTCTAATGCTGCTTAAGCACTGATCGAGATACTTCTCGGCGTTGTAAATCGGCACAATGACCGAGACGAGTTGATTGGCTTGAGTCGCTTGCATCTTTCCGCCTCCGCATCGAGCGAACATACTGTCCAATTAGTCTCATTATGATAAAACGAGCACCGCCCAAATACTCGAACTATTTGAGAGTCTCGCACCCAACTGAATCAGGGATCTCCACATATTCTTTACTTCGCTGGCGCTTTTGGCGAAGACTGATTAGCGAGCTCCAGTCGACTCAATTCGTTCTAGATGTCCATGGACCAGCATCGATAAAGAGCGATTACCAACGCCGTTTGCATCACATCGAGAAGCCCGATGTTCAACCATATATCCATAAAAGGCGACCCACGCCTCTCAAAGGGAACTGGGTCGCCTCAAGCAATTTAACGGATACCCCGAATCGCGCGAATAATACTTTTACCAAGCTCTCGACGAGCTGATCCCAACGGCGCGATAGGGTCAACAATCTTACGAAGAGGACTTCTGGGGGATAGGGCAGGCTCATGTATGAGGTAATCAGGTAGGCGGCCAGAACGATTACCTGCAATCGAATGCTGGAGAAGGGACTCATAAAATGGCGTCTCGCGTGCGTAGCGCCAATAGAGCTCACCACGATCACATCCCGCCAGCTTCCAAGGTTTCTCGAAACCAGCGTAGTGAACGATCTTTTCGTTGGAACGGGACTCAATGAACGCATCAAACATGTAGGCTGGAGCAAAGGTAAAAACCTTATTGATACGGCCAAAGCAGTCGATCATGACGTTCCAGCTGTAATCGAGATATACGACCTCTCCCTCACAATGCGCGTTCAAGACGTCCTGATCGTTGTAGATGAATCGGTCGTCGGAGGCGAACTCAAGCCATTCCTCCATCGTGTGACGCGAGCGCATGGCCCTCGTGTTCAAGACGAGGACTCCGGCCTGGAAATAGCTATAGGGGGTCTTTCATGCCAAGGATCTCCTTGGCATAGGCGAGGCGATCGCCACGCTTCATATTAACGTTGGCGACAAAATCGATATCGTGCGCGGCGGCCAGCAGCGAATCGCCCAGATCGGTAGCGAAGAGCTCGGAGACATCCCCCCTGATGATCAAGTCGGAATCGAGATACAGAACCTTGTCGTAATACGGCAGCAGATCTTGAATCAAGAAGCGATAATACGTCTCGACGCTGATGTGCGGGTTATTCGTCGTGAGGTTATATTTCTCGATAACCTGCGAGACATCACAGAAGCCAAGGTTGACGTTGTCGTAACTTGAGAAGAATTCGCGCATGATCGCCTGGTTCGCACCGGAGATGTCACGATGCAAGACGGTGATATCGTAGCGATAGTTGTTCGAGGCGTTCGACAGCATCGAGTAAATTGTCGTAGTGAGCATCGGCACGTAGTTGTTATCCGATGCGAGACCACGGGAACGATCTGGCGAAGGTCGTCGAGGCGCACGGGCATCTTGAGTCCCGGTTTATAATCAGGCTCCTGGAAATGGACACACTGCAGGCGTTTAATCGACAATTCCGGATGCATGCGCTGTTGATGGAGCAGGTAGATGTTGAGAAGCCGCTCAGACAGATGGCCAGGGGTGCGGACGCCCTCACGGCTGTACTTGCTCATATCGGTGGTGTTCACGAATTCTTCGAGAAGCGGGAAGAGCCACTCGCAATAAGCGCGGAAGATATCGCGCCTCATGATAAACATGTTGCAGAAACAGCCCGTATGACCGGAGAGGAACGCGCGGGCGTCCTGGGAGTACTCGGGGTGACGCCTTACCAGTATGTCGACGACACGGTCGAGATCTTCGACGTAGAGATGGTCGGCGGCATCATACTGGGAACGCAGCGTCGCTTCGGGACCCATGTAGGAACGAATATCTTGGACCACCGTGGTCGCGATGTCGACACCCTCGAGCGCCTTGTAGATCGACGCGTCATCCAATGGTACTTTGCCTGGGAAACCTGGTCGATGCGGCCATCCATGATCTCGCCATACGAATTCTGCTCATGGAGCTCGGGGGAGAAATCGAAGTAGCGACGGTAATGGCAGAAACCGATATAGGGTGCATCGATGTTCTTCCACGCCCAATACTGAGTCGTGAGCTCGCAATACATGGAATTGAGCGTGGAGATGTTCTCACCCTCGTCATCATGCAGAGCCCAATCGTAGCGCATGTCGCGCATGGAGCAACCGACCTGTACCGGCTGCAGGACTTTACTATCGAAAAGGTCGACGCGCTTATGGGTGGAAACAAAGATGCGAACGTCTTGTTCATCGAAAGTGCGTAGCCTGGTGCGACGGCGCAAATCGTCGATATGCCCATGGGCGGCGTTGTAAAACGCCTGATACCGGCGTGAATGCGCCGCCTCGTTGCCCGCAAGCTCCCGAGCGGCCTCGTACCACTCGAGGAACGACGCGCCCTCGTCCAGGGACTCATCCGCCTCCCATGCGGAGTACGCAGCATCGCGGGCGAGACGCATCAACTGGACAGCGCAAGCGATATACGAGGAGCGGACGCCAGCCGCACGCGCCGCTTCGACCTTATCGCAGTCCGCGACACGATTCGACCAGTCATTGAACAGCAAGTCGAAAAGCTTCCAACGAGCACCATCGGAGCATTCCTTGGCAACGGTCGTGCCCATACGCTCCGCATGATTTTTGATTGCGCAGACGGAGGACCAGAACTCATGAGCATCCTCGGCAAAGTCCTCGATAGAAAGCGAGGAGCCCGAATTGACCCCGCGGCCATAGTTGTAGAGCAGTCCAACGATATCGTTCCGCGTGACCGAACGGGTCGCCATGGCAAGCGTTACGAAGCTCTCATACGCATCCTCGGCACGGCCCAAATCAGCCCCGGTCATGGAATCGAACGCGCGCTTCAACAGCGGCGTCGCAAATGCACGTTGTGTGAAACGCCAATCCTGTCGATAACCTCCCGCGCCCGGAGAGAAGACGGCGCGCATGATGCCCTCACCAGTCAACTCCTCGAGAGGCGCGTTAATATAGCTCTCGAACTGACTGGCCTCGGAAGTCCCTACGCCGCAGTCCTCCACCTTGATACCAAAATGCAGCAAATCAACAGGATTCGCCCGAAGGGCGGAATCCAGCTTCGTAAGAAAGCCAGGAAGGAATTCATCATCTGAATCAAGAAACACGGTGTAGTCGCCAGTAGCAAGCTCAACACCCTCAGCGCGCGTGCGGTGCAGCCCGCGGTTGTCGGCGCGATTGACAGCGATCACACGGGCATCACTAGAAGCGATCCGATTCAGAAGCATGCAGGTATCATCGGTGCTACCGTCGTTGATAACGATGAGCTCGATATCGCGGAAATCCTGAGACAAAACACTCTTAACGCAGGCATCCAAATAGCAAGCGTTGTTATACGAGGGGATGCAAACAGAAAAACGTGGCACAAAAGCCTCCCATTACTGACATTGTTACTTAAATAATACCTTCCAGAAGGCGAGCTCAACGAATCTTCTTGACTAGACGGCAGAGCACGTGATGCAGCAATGTCTCCGATTCATCGCCCTCAGCCTTTGATTGAGGAAAAAACTCTGCCTTAAGCTCTTGCTCACGAAGCCCAAGATCGCGAATATGGCCCGCCGCAACATCGCGATACTCTTGATACAGCCGATACGCCGCGTCCGATGTCGCAGTGACACCAGCTACCTCAACCGCATGCTCTGCCCATGCATACCACGCGAGAAACCGTCTGTTGTCACCTGGAACACCCCCAGCATCCCAGACGGCGTACGCCTCATCGCGAACGAGTCTCATAACTTGCGCCGCTGTGGGAACGACCCCGAAAGCGCTGGACGCCTGCTCGAAGACCTCCTGAGAAAGGACAGGGTCGTCGCGAACGTCCCACTGGGCAAAAAGGAGCTCTCCTAGACGGCTAGAGAACCCGTCCGCCGCATCGAGCGCCACACGAGCGAGAAGCGGATCGCACTGTCCTTCAAGCTGCTCGGCGAGTTGGCGGGAGACCCGGGACACCAGGCCAAAGGAGGCGGCGACCCGCGACCACAATGGCAACGAGAACGATTTGCCCCCGGTCGCCCCGGTGCCATAGTTATAACGGTAGCCCTTGATGTCGTTCGCGATCACTGGGCGGCTGGTGTGCAAAGCTATTGCGAAGTGCTCGAGGCCGTCCTCTGCGAAACCAATGCGCTCATAGGGAAGAGATTCAAAAGCCCGTTTCACGGTGGACGCGGCAAAAACGCGCTGCGTGACACGCCAATCAAGCTGATACCCACCCTCGAGCGTATACGCGAGCGAAAGGATATCGGTACGGTCTGCGACGTGCAGCCGGGCGTTCGCCTGCGATTCCATGTCAGTGACCTCAGCGGCATCGATCGCAAAAGACGCAACGATTTCCATACCGAAATGAAGGTAATCAGAATTCGTCCGAGCCAGGCGCTCGTCCAGCGCCGTCAACGTCCCCGGCAGCAACTTGTCATCAGAGTCGAGAAACAAGATGTAGTCACCGCGAGCGCGCTCGACGGCTGCAGCTCGGGCGCAATGAGTCCCTTGGTTTTCTGACAACATGACAGGCACCACGCGCCGGTCATGGACAGAAGCGTCCATCAAGATGGACTCAGTCGCATCGATGCTGCCGTCGTTGGCGACCACGACTTCGAAATCCTCGAAATCCTGAGAAAACAAGCTTGAAAGGCAGTCGGAGAGATAGTCCCCGTCGTTGTATGAAGCTATGCAGATAGAGAATCGGGGCACGAAAACCCTCCAGGCTGAACGACTTCATAAAGATGAAGAACGAGATGATGACATCGCCATTGTACTAGACCGCTGACAATTGACAGATGCGCGGTGAACCACTGCGCCTCTCCGCACATGAACCGAATAGAGTAATCGAGCGTCGACTCAGAGGAGCCATGGAATTCATCAACCGACTCATGCAGCCACCCCTACCAGCTGATCATTTCAAGCGCACATTCATCGACTCAAACAAGATACCCGGATGAACATGGATCTCGCATCGAAAAAGCGTGCAGCGATTGCCGGCACGCATTGAGCGGCCAACGAAACCAAAGCGCGGTTTGAATTTGAAAAACACGACGCCCAATACGTGAACCTCGAAATTGCGACGTTGCAGGCGTTCCTCGAGCTCGGGAGAGATCCTTGTAAATGAGCACGAGCGAGGACCTCGGTGAGTCGAAATTCGCACGGAAACTCAAAGTCGTCAACACGGGATGCGAAACCTTTCGCTGCGTGGCCTCCTACCCATCGAGACACTAAAGCAACGCAGGGTCTACATGGATAAGGTCGAGCCCTGTCACAATCTAGCCTACGCGAGCAACGGGCTGTAGCAGTTTCGCTCCGACCGCATGCAAACAGCATCCCGGCGAGAAAAGGACGGACGAGAAGGTGGCCGCCTCATCGCGATCGACTTCGTCGCGCTCCGCATCGAATCCACGCGCGGGCACTACCCCGCGGCTCTCACCGACCCATGCTGTGCAGACGCCGACCACCACATCCAACTCGCACCCTTCATCAAACTTCGCCATGAAGGACATCGCTATCACCACGGACTTCTCGACCAGATCGCGGCAAACGACACGCTGACGGATCATATCGAAATCACGGACGGCGAGACGGGCCTATCGAAGCCTGCGCTCACAAGCTGAGATATCTACCTCTCGTGCAAACGTCATTCCGCACTCATCGCGAACATCTTGGGCATCCCAGGATCTTACGCATGCGCAGCGAGTTATGCACATTATCCGAACACGATGCGCTATCTGGCGGAAACCTGCCGTTATCCGGATCATCCCATCGAAGACAGAGAGCTCGAGATCGATGTCACCGCCATAGTGGCAACCAGCATTGAGCAGCGCAACCATCCCGTCGTACCAGAGGCGATCCTCAACCCAACCGACGTTTGGCTGGGCGCGATCAAGGAGCCCTGCCGCTAAGCAAAGAGCGGGCGGGCCGATCGACCCGCCCGCATCCCCTTTCACGCGGATCGCGATGTCATCCGCGTGAAACCGCAAAGGCAGCAGGATCACGCAACAGCTCGAGCATAAGAGCCCAGTCACCAGGCTCGAATCTAGATTCATCGAGCTCCCCGTTTTCAAAGGGGATTCGGAACTCATCGGCCCAACGCTCGGCAAATTCTAGATGGTGCGCTGCGAAAATACGGTCGTAATTCCACCGATATGTACTGAACTGCTGTCCAAAGAGGTCACAGAGGAAGGCAGCAGATCGAGCGGGATCGGCACGACAGAACTCCAGAGCGCACGCGAATTCACCGCAAACCTCGAACACCTTGTTGTCCGACTTCACCGAGGATTCGACACGGTCAACGCGGTAGTGTAGATACGCTGCATCGACAAGGCGCACACGCCGTGCGGCCATCCAGGAGCGCAGCGTAAACGAGGTGTCCTGAAACGATGCCCCCGGCGTCTCGATAAAGCTGATGCCGTTCTCCTCGAGCATCGAGCGCTTGTAGATTGCCGCCCAGATCGAGGGCACCGTCCGCAGAATCTGGGGATAGCGGCGGGGATCAATGACGCATCCGTGTGGAAACGATGCAAACGGGAACGAACGGACATCAGCACCGTCGTATTCAAAGTAATCAGCCTTCACAATATCGAGCATCCCGAACCGAGAGCGCGCGACGAGCTCCTCGAATGCATCGGGAGAGACGAAGTCATCCGACTCGACGATACCGATGTAATGGCCGCGCGCGGCGCGCATTCCACAGTTCATCGACGCCCCATAGCCCGAGTTCCTTTTGTCTATAATCTGGAATCGGTCGTCGCGTGCGGCATACCGCTGAGCAATCTCGAGTGAAGAATCGGTCGACCCATCGTTTATGCAGATGAATTCGATATCCTTCAGCGTCTGCGCTTCAAGACTATCGAGGCATTTCGGCAAATAACGTTCGACATTATAGATGGGCACAAGAACTGATACGCGTGGCTTTTTCATCTTTCACCTAACCATTGCGTTCAAAACGGGCACAAAGCCCGTTGGCGACATTCTTAACAGCGACCAGAAGAAGCCCGAACATCACAGAGACCAGGACGACGACCGGGGGCCTGACGCCAAGATCCCATATAACGCTATGGGGCACATAGACATCAAGCATGTTGATGACGAGCATATGGATCAGGTATACGTACAGCGTGACGGAGGAAAGCAAGCGAAAGCCTGCGCTGCGGAATACACCGCGTTTCTGGAACCACGGCTCGGCGCCCTTCAGCAGCCCGAAGACCGCGCAGGAATAGCAGGCGCAGAACACGTGCTGGATATTCAGGTAGAAGTTGTCAAAGTCTGCAAATTCGCCCGAAGCAACCGTATGGCCGATATTGGTCTTCAAGGTCATGCCGACCATGATGGCAAGCGACCCAACGATGACGAGAGCCGAGACGCCACGTGCCCTCCTATCGATCTCGACATGATGTTGGACGTAATACCCAAGTAGATAGAAGAAGATGGGTCCTGTAAGATACGGAATGGCAAAGAGACTCAGCAACGCATGCGTCGGCGCGAACCGGTTGATCAACGGAATGACGGCTGTCGAGACGAAGCTGAGCGCGAGCAGATAGCGGAGGAGCTGCTTATTCCGCGCGGCGTAAGATAACAGCGGGGTCACTAGATAGAGCCCTATAATCGAATAGATGAACCAATAGACATCGCAGATCTGATTCGTCAGCAGCTCACTTACGAAGTCCGAGACACTTGGCTCGCGAGCCGAAAGGCCGAATGCGCCCGGCGCGCAGCAGGAAAGCACGTAATAGAGCAAGCTGAACCCCACCAGTGGAACGACCACACGCTTCAGACGCTTTTTCAAAAATGTCTTCGTGTCGTACTTCTCGCGATAGCTGAGCAGATTCGCGCCGCTCATCATGAAGAAGACAGGAACGGCAAAACTGAACAGCGACTGGACGATAACGGACAGGAACCACAGAAGGTTGCCCTCGTTCAAAAAGACAACGGTTGAGCAGTGGAGATAGACCACCGCCATACAGGATAAGATGCTCAGCACATCCATATAGATTGTTCGACGCGCCATCATGCTCTCCAGACTCGAGGCGTCCCAATAACTCGGCGGGCCGATCGTCGAGGCGATTGTCCCGCGCGTATCATCACATCAGCTCGTACAGCTTGTTCTCCCCATCATCGAGCACGAGCTTGAAATGCTGATCCGACGGATCAATTTTATCGAAGGTGGTCCAATGCACGAAGGGATACAGGGTATAGGGAGACCACAACGTATGCTCCTGGAACGGTTTGAAATTCGAAGTGCCCATCACAAGGACATAGCGCGCACCAGTGCGCGCAACCGCTTCCTGGACGCAAGAGTTCGATCCGTACTGGTGAATTTTGCTATGAAGCACAATCGAGTCGCTCGATTCATCGTCCAGCATGAACGATTTATAGTAGACGTTGACGCCATAAAGGGAGTAGCCGAAAACCGAACCATCGAAGGGGTTGTTGAAGACAATGTCATCGCCGGTGACCTCGGCAACACGCTTGAGAAACGCGCTCTCATCAAACGTCAGCAGCTTGTTTTTCGTCTGCTTGTTCTCAGCGGTCAGCTCCGCATACGCCTCATGGAACGCTCCCTGGGGATAGCCGAAATTCGGAAACATGACGTTCGCATAGGATACGGCAACGCCGAACAGGATCGCCACGCTGAAACGCGCGGCGCGAGGTGCCTTAACCCTTTCGGAAAGAGCACGATAGAGTGCATCGGTCAGCGAACCCAGCCCCAACGAGGCCAACGGAACCGCCAGCAAGGCGACCGACGCCGCCGTGCGATGGGGGTCCGTATACCAAAAACCGGCAAGCAACTGCTTCGAGCGGACCTTCCGTGGTGATTCCCACAACGTAGATTGCGCCCATAATGGCATAACTCACGGCTAACCAACGGTCGTCCCGCCTGAAAGCGAGCAGGAATCCTACTGCGACGAGCGCAGCGGCCAGATACTGGGGCAGGTCGCGGCGCAATGCGAGGCTCAGCAGAGTCCAAATTCCGTACGGGACAGAATACAGACTCTCCCAGTTGAAGGTGACGACCGATTTGAACGCAGGCAGCTTGAAGCAGACGATCCAAATGGCAACGGTGAAAAGGGCGAAGGCGAGGGCCGCGGCAACACCGGCCCCCTTAGATGCGAACGCGCCGCCCTTGACCGCGCGCGAGGCGAACCCAAAGAGAGCGTGGCAGCAGAACGGAGCGAGGAAGACCGCAAGCAAAAAGACCGTATTGGGCTGCAATGCGGCCAAAGCGATGCATGCGACTACGAAATGGAAGGCATACAGCAACCGTTGCCCAACCGGTCTTGCCGGGGACCAGGTCGAGATGAACAGAAACGCGACCTGGGGGGCACAACACATCGAAGCCATGTTCGGATAGAGTGGACCGTAGAGCAGCAAGCCAAACGGAAAGGCTACGAACATCATTGACGTGAACGCACCTGCAAGAATGATGCCCCGCCTTTGCCGGAACAATACCGAATGTAGCAGATACGATCCCACAGGATATACGAACGCCATGAAGGCGAGGAGCGACGCGTTCTCAGCAGCGGTGACGGAATAATCGAACAAATCGACGCCCAAAGCGGCGAAAAGCGTGAACGCGGCGGGATAGAAACCTCGGTTATCCGGCGTGGGACACGACTCTATCGGGAGATCGAGCGGATAGTATCCCGTATTGAGAATGGAATACTGCCCGTCTACAGCCATCGTCTCGATACGGCCCATGTGCGCGAGATTATCGGAATACTGAACGAAGGATTCTGGGCCATCGAGCGGCACGACGAAGATGACCATCGATACCAGGAAGCCGATAACGACGTAGAGCGGTAATTCCGACAAGTGAGCTCCCCAGCGGTCGACGCGCGAACTCGTGAGAGACGAGCGCAGGCGGCCGCCAAGGCCAGCGGACAGACAGCGCGAGACAGTGTATGCGCGTGGCAGCGCGCTATATTCGCAGGGAGCGTCGACTTGAGACCCTTCAGACGCGAAATGGGTCCCCGAAAGGGACTGCGCCGCCGTAGTCGCTACGGGCCCCTTGCGCGAGCGGACACAGCGAAAGGCGACGGCAACCAGACCGGCAACGGCGCAAACCACCGCAAGTGACGCAACCATCACGGTGGCAGAAACGCGAGCACCGAGAACATCGTAGAAGATGCCAATGGCACACAGGACCGCGATGGAAACCAAGGGGGCGACACCGATGGATACCGGGGTCGAAAACCCGAAGGATCGCAAAGACAGCATCGGGATCAGCAGCACCGCGATATCGAAAGCAACGAGCATAAAAAAGCGAACCAGGACAAACCCATCACCATACACAGACGAAGAACGAAACGAACAAGTTGCAGAATTATAGAACAGGAGGCTCGCAAGCCCGGAACGCCGCGAGCAGCTGATCGGCTGTCGAGGCCCATGAGCAGGAGACGCGAACATGGGCGTACGTGCGCTCCCCCATCAAAGCGAGCTCGGAGCGTGCGCCGGACATGCCTCGAAGCGTCTCGGCGAGCTCGGCCGCATCGGCTTTCCTGAGGATATGGCCGCAGGATTCGTCGGGTATCACCTCAGACGCACCCCCCACATCCGTAACTACGCTCGGGGTTCCACAAGCCGATGCCTCGAGTAGCGAGGTTGAAAAACCCTCAGAGCGGGTCGGCAGACAGAATACGTCGGACTGGAGCAGAAGCGCAGCGATGTCGCCGCTATCAAGACGGCCGGCAAGGTGAACGTTGTCCAACCCGCACCCCTCCACCTCCGAGCGCAGCGGGCCATCGCCGCAACGACCAGATGAGGAATTCCGTCGTCGCCGTCCTTTGAAACACCGGCGTAGTCCTGAAGAAGCTTGAAGGCCTCGAGCAAGACGAAGATGCCTTTCTCGGGTATCAGGCGCCCCGTGAACGCCGCCATCATGGATTCGCGCGGAATGGCAAAATCGGAACGAAAGTCGCGCGAGGACGCCTGGGCACGGTACGCATCCGCGTCGATCGAGTTGCTGATGATACCCCTAGCCTCGATACCGAAATGACGCAGCCAATCGCAGCTCTTACGAGAGATACCGTAAAAATCGACACCTCGACGCTTGAGCAGCGCCGTAACAGCATCCTCGTAACGCGCTATCACGGCATCGGCAAAGCTGCTCCCCAAAGTGAGGTAGGCCGAGCCATGATCGAGGACAATGGGGCGAAGACCGCGACGACGCGCAAATGCGGTACCGAGAAGGGAGTGGATGTAGAATCGCGTATTCACGAGAACGCCGTCGAACGCCATCGAATCGAGTGCAGAGACGATGGACCTGAAGCAAGCATTCTTGATGGGGACGGGATAACGGCCACCTAGAAGCGACATACAGGGGAAGCGAAATACCTCAATATGGCCCGTGCGACCATCCGGCGGCGCTCCGTCGAGAGCCTCACGGCCATCGGCCGCAGCAACGCCCCGCACGTCGATGAGCTCATGGGGACCCAGGTCGCCCGTATCGTTCGTCACGATGACGACCCGATGCCCCCTGTGCGCAAGCTCCATCGCAAGACTCTGCGTAAAGCGCTCAACACCACCCATGCTTGGTGCATACAGTGCAGAGAATATGCAGAAAGCCGACAAAGAGACCCCATTTCCGGTGAATTGAAACGATTCGCGAATAAAGAGATGCACGCATCTGCGCTTTTGCATATGGCACACCCGCACATCGACATTCTGCCGTATCATATAATACTGCGCTTTACGGAATATTAAAAAATAAGGATTGCATTAGGAATGTCAACGCTCGTCATCATCCCCGCATACAACGAAGAGGAATCGATAATAGCCACGGTCGAAGAGCTTCGTGAACAAACGCCCCAATACGATTACGTGATCATCAACGACGGGTCGCGCGACCGGACCTCCGAACTGTGTCGCGCGCGCGGATACGACATCATTGACCTTCCCGCAAACCTCGGCCTAACCGGCGCTTTCCAGACGGGCATGAAATACGCCCACCGCCACGGCTACGACCATGCGATCCAGTTCGATGCGGACGGCCAGCACATCCCTGTCTATATCGAGAATCTCGTCCGCGATATGGAGCAGACGGCGCCGACGTCGTTATCGGCTCACGATTCGTCACACAGGACAAGCCCGCCTCGCTCAGGATGCTGGGATCGAACCTTATTTCTGCGCTCATACGCCTTACCACCGGAAAGCTCATCAAGGACCCCACTTCGGGCATGCGTATCTACAACCGCTCGGTAATCGAGCTGTTCGCCAGCCGCGACGACCTATCGCCCGAGCCCGATACGCTTGCGTTCCTTATCAAGCGCTGCGGTATGGACGTGGTCGAGCGCCAGGTTTCCATGCGTGACAGACATGCCGGTGAGAGCTATCTCACCCTGTCCAAATCGATCAGCTATATGTCCGTCGTCTGCTCCAGCATTCTGCTCTCACTCTGGTTTAGGAGGTAGCATGTCTCTCGCCCTCAGAATCTTCCTTTTTGCAAACGCCGTCGTTGTCCTGTTATTCGTAGCGAAGCAGATCAAGAAATCGGCATTCGAGACCGCTGACGCACTGTATTGGCTCGTCTTGAGCTCCAGTCTGGTCGTGCTCGCCGCCTTCCCCGAGATCGCATTCTTCTTCTCCAACATGCTTGGGTTCCAGTCGCCATCGAACTTCATCTTTCTCGCGATGATCGCCCTGCTACTCATCAGAGACTTCAGGCTGCAGAGCGACCTCATTAAGCTGCGCCGCAAGGTAACGGCACTCACGCAGGAGATTGCGCTGCGGGAGCATGATAGCGAGCACCAGGCATCCTGGAAGAAGACCAAGTGACGGTAATGACCCAACCGAGCAGCAGCCAGAACAAGATCCCAGCTATCAAAACGGGAGCGTAGGATCATCGCAATCGCCTCCTAGCTTTGGCAGTCCTCGCCCGGCCTTTGCCTAGACGACGAAGCCCCGTCCGTCGATCGAATCAACTTGTCGCCGACGTGGAGGTCGCGGCCCCCTTCGGCGCTAAACGCAGGCATCACGGGAAATACGGTGCTCACAGGCCTGGCAAAAGTCTAGACCGTAGGTGATGGCTGACTCGGATGGGGCAAGAATCACGACACTCCACTCGTCATGCCGGCTCGCCCCTCAATGGCAACAGGGGCACGACGCCTGGAAGCGTCGAACCCCGATGTAACTCAGACCGACGATCGGACTCTGAAAAGCAAAGAAAAACCGCTACTCGCTCGACCAGCTGGTCCCATCCGGGAATCGCAGCAGCAGCGGGAGATGCGTGCGACGGTTCTCAGGTTCGGGCAGCTTTTTCCAATCACCGTACATCTGAACGAGATAGCGCTCCCATTCTCGCGGAACCGGAAGATCAATCCCCTCAAACGAAAGAGTTGAGACGGGAAGTAAATCCCCCACCCGATACCCTTGAACATTGGGCCATGCCAACTCCAGCACGACATCGTCTGGATGCAACTCCCTCCTCACGATGGCACGATCGAATCGCCGCTTGATGCCCTCACGAGAGAAGATGCCCTTTACAAGGTAATGAACCGCGCGACAGCCCACTGCCTCGATGCGACCTAACCCCCCTCCATGCGGAACGACAATGGTCTTCGAATGCCAAAGGTACGAAGCGGACTGCCATAGTTTCGCCGTGCGACGCTGCTTCGCCTCAATGCGCTCATCCGGCTCAAGAAAGTCATAGGGAAAGATATCGACGAAGATACCCTGGTCGCAGCCCGCCTCCTGGGTCTCCCTTGTCGCGAACACGGTACCATCGCGGTAGACCTTCGCAAACATCCCCGCGAAACCGGGGGTGTTGCCGAACGTATGAAGCGAGTACCCATCGGGAAGATGGCCCCGTGCGACCTCGATGAAGCGATCGAAATCAGATCGGAGCATCGCGATGTCGATGTCGTCGTCCCACGGGATAAAGCCCTGATGCCGAGCGGCCCCCAGTAGCGTTCCCGCATCGATGAACCAGGCGATACCGTGCTCATCGCAGAGTGCGGCGATTGTTTTGAGAATTTCAAGCTCGTTGAGCTGTAGCTTCTTCAGCGCTTCATCCTTATTCACACTTACTCCTTATGCATCGACCGTACGTTGACGCAGCTCGCGAAGACCGTGCGCGATCCGCCAGCAAGAGAGTATGACGGCGACGCAGTATGCAAACGCGATGGAATAGCTCACACCGTTCATTCCACATGCATCTACGAGCACAACCGAGGCAGGCAGCGAGATGGCGCACCCTGCAAGATTGGCGATGAGCGTCCCCCTCATATCCCTCATCGCAATCAAAAGGTCCGTCACGAACGCGATGCATGCCGCGAAGGCAGAGCTCGCCAAACCCGCATACATCAAGAATCCGTATTCGGCGATTGCGCTACCGAAGACCAGTCGCAAAAATGCGTCACCGAACAGAAGAAAAAGGATACCCCCGCCAATAAAGATAACTGCAAACGAGCAGAACACCCGTACCAGAAGCTTTACGAAGCCCGTCAAATCCCCTCGATCAAGCTTGGAGGCAAAAATGCCCAGAAGCGGGGCGTAGACATAGGAAGAGCATGCCTGGATCAGCACGATGGGCGTGCACACCGTAGCGTAGATGCCAAGGGCCGACTCCCCCTCCGTCATGCCGAGGTATTGCCTGGCCACGGTCACGACCAGTGAGCAAGCGACAGTACCAAGCACCGCGGGGAAGCATTCGACGAGCAGGCGCCGCACACCGTTCCCGGAGAACACGGGAACCACCGACGATAGGCTTCCCGCGCGGCGAAGATCGTAGGACATGACGGGGAGCGTCGAGACGATCATGGCGACGATAGCGATTTCAAGGTTGTTGGTGAAATACAACGCGAGCGCAAACGACAGGGTGAACAGTATACTGCGGGCAAGCATCGATTTACCGCAGTAGTCCATACGCGCATGTTGCTGGTCGATTCCGTGAAGGACATCGATGAACAAATCGATGAATCTGAACGCGCTATACAGGCAGATGGCGAGATAGGCGTTCGCAGGACAGGTGGCAACCATATAGCCTATGGTAAGCAGCGCTGCCAACCCGATGGTTACAATGCGAAAACCGACGTATTCTCCGCTGGAAGTCTTCTCATGGATGTCGGAAACCTGATACGAGCGAATCTTATAGAGAGCCACGGGGGCAAAGACGTTCGAGACGGCCATGGCGAGCGCCAGCACGCCGGCCGCGTCATATCCCGTTGTAAGGCGCACGATCAGGACCGTCGTGAGCCACTGACAGCCCGAATAGAAGAGCGAACCGATGGAGTTCCAGGCCATATTGGCTTTTACAGAAAGCTCGGAACCCAAGCCATCCCCCAAACAAACGCGTTGAACATGCACCTTGCGGCTACATCTTGGAACAGCCCTGTGAAGTGTTCAGTTTCATTCGTTTGTTGTACTAAAACGAACACCATAAGGCAGCGGGACACCAATGACCACGAAGAGGCATCGATGAATATATCAAAGAAGCAATTCGAAGTTCTAAACGTCCTAAGAACTGCAGAAAATCCCAGTCAGCGTGCCATCGCCCAAGCGACGGGCGCCTCGCTAGGAACCGTCAACCGCATCGTGAAGGAACTCGAAGACGAAGGCCTGACGAAGGATGGCACGGTGACCCCTGCGGGGTTCGAAGCCCTCCATCCCTTCAAAGTTGATAACGCCATTATTATGGCAGCGGGGCTCTCAAGCCGCTTCGCTCCAATCTCCTACGAGAAGCCAAAAGGCTTGCTTCGCGTTCGGGGTGAGATCCTCATCGAGCGCCAGATCAAGCAACTGCGCGAAGCGGGCATCAACAACATTACCATCGTCGTGGGATATAAAAAGGAATACTTCTTCTACCTTGAAAGCAAGTACGGCGTCTCGACCGTCATCAACGACGAATACGCATCGCGTAACAACCATGCTTCCCTGATGAAAGTCCGCGAGCGCCTCGGCAACACCTATATTTGCTCAAGCGATGACTACTTCATCATCAACCCCTTCAAGCCCTACGTTTACGCAGCATATTATTCCGCTCAGTTCGCCGAAGGGGCCACGAAGGAGTGGTGCATGACCACCGGTGCCCAAGACGTCATCAAATCCGTCTCAATCGGCGGATCGAATGCATGGTATATGCTGGGCCACGTCTATTTCGATCGCGCATTCTCGAAGCGTTTCGTCGAAATCCTCGAAGCCGAATACAATCGACCTGCAACAAAAGACAAACTGTGGGAGGAGCTCTATATCGACCATATCAAAGAATTCTCCATGACCATGCGCGGATACCCCACAGACGCCATCAACGAATTCGACTCCCTTGACGAGCTGCGCGCGTTCGACCCCCACTTCATAGAGAACGTCGATACTGACATCTTCGACAGCATCGTGCAGGTTCTTGGCTGCACGAAGGCAGAAATACGCGACGTGTACCCACTCAAGCAGGGTCTCACCAACCTGTCCTGCCACTTTAGAACCGATGCCGGTGAATACGTGTACCGTCATCCAGGCGTGGGAACGGAGCTCCTCATCGATCGCGAAGGCGAGGTCGCCGCGCAAACCGTCGCCAAGAAACTCGGCCTTGATGATACCTTCATCTACGAAGACCCCACCCGCGGCTGGAAGATCAGCCGCTTCATCCCCGACTGCTCGCAGCTCGATCCCCGCAATTGCGCGCAAGTAGCCCATGCCATTCAGATGGCACGGGCCCTGCACGACAGCGATGTGGCCGTGGAGCGCACTTTCGACTTCTACGATGAGGCCAAGCGATACAAGCGTCTACTACTCGAAAAGGGCCCAATCGATATCCCCGGATACCACGAGATGGCGGCAAAGGTCGATCGACTCGAAGCTTTCATCCGGGCAGACAACGCCCCCCGCCTGTCTTTGTCACAACGATTTCTTCATGCTCAACTTTCTCATCGACGCATCGGGCAAGTACTACCTCATCGACTGGGAGTACGCGGGCATGAGCGACTACGCAAACGACTTCGGAACCTTCTGCGTCTGCTGCGAGCTCGGCGAACAGGAAGTCGACGCCGCCCTCGAAGGACGGCATAAAGTTCCTGTTGGTTTGAAATGAGGGCGGGCCTCCCTTACCTTCGGATTGTCGAGATTCGAGGAAGAGGAGACCCGAGATGAATCTTACCGTACCGGCCGCCGTGGCGGCGCTGGAGACCGCGTTCCTGGACATGCTGGGGGAGGGCCCGGCGGCTTCGGGGCGTTCGAGTCCGGGGCGCGGTCGGTCGCGCTGTCCTGCTGCGCCGAGGCCATGTCCCGCGCGCTCGAGGAGCGCGACCGCGAGCTCGCGGCGTCCCGGCCGAAGGGCCTCCGCGTGCACTCGCGCAGGCCGCGCGCCCTCGCCACGATGTGCGGCGACGTCCGCTTCCGCCGCACCGTGCTCCTCGACGGCGCCGGCCTCACCCGCTACCCGTGTGTTTCGTCAAGTAGATTTGAGCAGAATGTGCATTAAAATTTGAGCAGGATGCGCACGGGACGTGCGCATCCTTTTTGAGCACTTTCTCCTTACATCAGGGCATGGCGCACGCGGTACGACTCGCCCCTGAACTGGACGAGCCTGCCGTGGTGCACGATGCGGTCGATGACCGCGGCCGCCATCTGGTCGTCCCCGAAGACCGACCCCCAGCGCGAGAACTCCAGGTTCGTCGTGATCACCACCGACTGGCGCTCGTAGGCGTCGGCGAAGACCTGGAACACGAGCCGCGCCCCGTCGGCATCGAGCGGCAGGAAGCCCAGCTCGTCGATGACGAGCAGGGCCGCGCGGCCGATCTGCGCGGCCTCGCGGTCGAGCCTTCCCTCGTCGCGGGCGCGGCGAAGGCGCATCACGAGCGAGGAGGCGGTGAAGAAGCGGGCCCCCGGGCGCTGTCGCAGGCCAGCTGGCACAGGGCGCTCGCCATGTGGGTCTTGCCCGTGCCGACGTCGCCCATGAGCGCGAGGTCCTCCCGGCGCTCGAGGAACGAGAGCGAAAGCAGGTCCTCCCGGCCGAGGCCGTCGGGCCACGAGACCGCGGACCAGTCGTACCCGTCGAAGGTCTTGGGCGCCGGCAGCCCGCAGCGCCTGAGCAGCTGGGCGCGCCTCGAGGCGCCCCGGCTGTCGCGCTCCGCCTCGAGGTAGCCCGCCAGGTACTCGACCTGCTGTGTTTCGTCAAGCCTCGCTTTCGTAAAAGAGCACTCCTTTCTTTCGGGTTTCGCCACGAAAGTTTTTCGGGATCGGGCGCGGGCACGCCCCTATATTCCTGACTTGCCCAGCATGAGGGACTCCTCGAGCCGGTGGCTCGGGCCCCCGAACTCGACGAGCCTTCCGTGGTGGACCACCCGGTCCACGATCGCGGCGGCCAGCTTGTCGTCCGCGAAGACCGTGCCCCACCTGCTGAACTCCACGTTCGTCGTGAACACTATGCTCCTCCTCCTATACGGTCAGCAGTCGCTGCCATTCAGTACCTGTCGAGCAACCCCTCCGCGTTATCCAGCACGTACTCCCTCAAAAAGGAACGGAGAACTCAACATATCCACGAACGGGACTTTGAATCACCTCGTGCTGTATGAGCGAACGCCGAAATGAGCTCGTGGCCTTCGGCTCCCTTCCCATCCTTTTCGCGACGTCGGCGGTCGAGGCGCGCTCGCCCTCTCGCGCCATCGCAACAAGGTACTCCATCGCCCCTTTGGTCAACTTGGAGATCGCGGGCTCATGGACCACTTCATGGAATCGCGTCATAGCGTTTTCCACACCGAGGCGCATATCTTCGTCGGAAACCTGCATCGAACTCGCGCGGTGCAAGTCCGCAAATCGCCAAACGTAATATCCGATCAGCTGGATCAAGTACGCGTAACCCTCGGTCGCATGCGCCATTATCTCAAGTTGATCATCGTCGAGAATCAAACCTGAGGCGGCGAACCCGTCCTTGAAGGACAGCTTCACCTCGATGAGACTGATAAAGTCAAGCTCCTCGCTTTGGGCGCGCCTTAAAAACGTCAGCGCCTTGCCGTTGATCAAATCCATAACCCCCATGGGGAGGCCGGCGAACACAAGCGAGATATTCTCCTTCTCCCTGATGAGGTGCTGGACCGAACCGGCGATGAGCTGCATGGCCTCAAGCGGCGCATCTTGGACCTCGTCGATAGTGACTACCAGCCCTTTCCCCTCGCCGCAACGACGCTTCATCAGCGCTCGTAGGTTCGGCCTCTTAACGCCCATCGACACTTCACCAGATGCTATCGCGGCATTGCCTGCGAGCGAGATTGAGTCAACGGAGGAATCTGGGCTCAATTCGTACATCAAGTCGTCCACCATGTTGACACCCGCAGTGATATTGACCACATTCCAGCCGATATCCTGAGCGCGGGCGCCCAGATCGGTGAGCAGAACGGTCTTTCCCGATCCTCTCGGCCCCGTCACCCTCATCAAGCGGGCCGGTGCGCCCACGCCGCCCTTCAGTGCACTGACATAATCCAAGAAAACCTGATCGCGACCTATGATGCGCGGCGGCTCCGCCCCAGCGCTGGGCTTAAACGGATTGAAGAACTTCTTTGAACACGCCATGTAGCATCACCCATCCAGTCATATCCCTCAAATCGATTATATCGCTCAAATCGACGGAATCGACCAAATCGCTTTAATCGACAGCCGACGATGGGTCGACCTAGGCAACCTTACAGTTCGTGTAGGCTCCTCGGGTGCGATGTCTATCTCCCCGCGCCACGTCACAGCGCCGTACTCCACGCACACGGCAATGAAGGCGGTGGGTTCTCAAGTGCTCTGAACACACCCTTGCCGAGTAGCGGCATGACGTCGTAAACCCCGCTTTTGCCATCCTCGAACGCTAGGGCGATGCGGTGCCCTGGAACCGCCCGACGATCTCCGCACGGTACAAAAGTGCGACTTCACGGTTGGGAATGCGCGGGGGGCGCAACGAGAGTGTATCGTTTGGCAGAGCGGTCTCATCGGTCGTCAGATAACCGGCGAGGTACAGCATACTCCAAAGGGCATCGCCTTTGAACCCCATCTCAGGAAACACGATACCCAGGACGAACGGTGCCATCCCGATCGGTATAGTTCAACATGCTCCCGGGGTTATACACGTCTCCGTCGTCGAATCTGTAGCCGCCATACCACCGCTTGGCAGTTTCATGCTTTCCAGATGCCCCATACAGGACAAAAATGCGGCAAACCCACCGTCCTGATTATCCGCTCAGCACATCTACGCGCTTGCACGCCCCTCAACCATCTTGCCTGCCATTTCCTTTGCCCCTGGGAAGCCCTCGTCAGCCAAGCCAGAAGCAGCGCTCAAACGCCTCCCTCATCGGACCTTCTGGAATCAGACCATCGAAAAAAAAAAACGCCCGGGTGCTTTGGGGGGAGCGATTCACCGACAAGAGGCAAACTCCTAGAGATGGCTGTCGCGTTAGGCGTGGCGAGATATCCAGAATCGTACGAGAACCTCGGACCGTTACTCTTTTCCGCTCCGCTCATTTCCGCAACTGACAACTCGATTTCGTACCGAACGGGATTAAATTCTACCATCTCCTAATGTCTTACCGCTCGGTAAGCTATTGAAACATCAGACAATTTCTTACCGCTCGGTAGGAGCGTGATTATATCGAGGAAATCGCTTTAATCGGCAGCATGGCATGCAATCGATAACACCTCGCAGTCCACGCGTCTTACGTCACCCCGCCCCGTGCAGATACGGTGCGGCACGGGACCACATGGTAAGATGTCATTTCGTTAGACAAACCTCTACGCCCTAGGAGCACTGCTCGTGGCCGATAACTCTACCAACACGGCTGCCATTCAGCCGTACGCGAAGAACGAAACAGAGAAGAACCGCTTTATCTTAAAGCAGCTCGTCACCAAGGACTTCAAGCTCAAGTACCGCCGCAGCGTGCTGGGCGTCGTCTGGTCGGTGCTGAACCCGCTCCTCATGATGGTCGTCATGAGCATCGTGTTCTCGTTCCTGTTCAGCAACGGCATCGAGAACTTCCCACTCTACCTCATCCTGGGCAACATCACGTTCTCGTTCATGTCCGACTCAACGAGCGCCGCCCTCACGTCCTTTCTCGATGCGGCACCTCTGCTCAAGAAGGTCAAGATCTCGCGCTTCGTGTTCCCCGTGCAGAAGGTCCTGTTCGCGCTCGTGAACTTCGCCTTCTCACTCGTCGCCGTCGCGCTCGTCATGCTGTGGTTCCGCGTCATGCCCACCTGGCACCTTATCTGGCTGCCCGTGTGCCTGGGTCTCCTCATCATCTTCTGCATCGGCATCGGCCTCATCATCGGCTCGCTCGCCGTGTTCTTCCGCGACGTCATCCACCTGTGGAGCGTCATCCTCACCGCATGGACCTACCTCACGCCCCTGTTCTGGGACTTCCAGCTGCTCATCGACAAGGGTGCCCCCTTGTGGGTTATCGGCATCGTCAAGGCGAACCCCATGTACGGCTTTGTGACCTTCATGCGCGACATCTTCCTGTGGAATCAGAGCCCCTCGCTCGAGATTCTCGCGCTCTGTGCCGTCTGGGCTGTCGTCATGCTCGCCATCGGCATCCTCGTCTTCCGCAAATCCCAGCACAAGTTCATCCTCTACGTCTAAGGACACATCAATGGCAACCACCGCATCTTCCGAATACGCCATCGAGGTCAACGACGTCACGATGATCTTCAACATGGCGTCCGAGCAGCTCAACAGCCTCAAGGAGTACTTCATCAAGCTCATGAAGCACGAGCTGTTCTTCAACGAGTTCCGCGCGCTCAAGAACGTCTCGTTCAAGGTGCGCCCCGGCGAGGTCGTGGGCCTGGTGGGAACCAACGGCTCGGGCAAGTCCACCATGCTCAAGGTGATCGCCGGCGTGCTCGAGGCCAGCGAGGGCGAGTGCATCGTCCGCGGCAACATCGCGCCGCTCATCGAGCTGGGCGCGGGCTTCGACCTCGAGCTCACCGCGCGCGAGAACATCTACCTCAACGGCGCGCTGCTCGGCTACACCGAGGAGTTCCTTGATGCGCACTTCCAGGAGATCATCGACTTCGCCGAGCTTCCCGACTTCGTGGACATGCCCATGAAGAACTTCTCCTCCGGCATGGTCGCGCGCATCGCCTTCGCCATCGCAACCATCACCGAGCCCGACATCCTCATCGTGGACGAGACGCTCTCCGTCGGCGACGTATTCTTCCAGGAGAAGTGCGAGCGCCGCATCCAGCACTTCATCGAGGACGGCAACGTCACCGTGCTTTTCGTGAGCCACTCCATGGACCAGGTGGAGCGCATCTGCCAGCGCGCCGTGTGGATCGAGAAGGGCGACTTACGCATGGACGGACCCGTGGACGAGGTCTGCAAGGCGTATCGCGCGCAGTTCGCGTAGGCTGTGAATGAAAGACAAGCGCAGTCACACTTAAACTACTGGCCAAGCTTCTCCGTAAACCTTAGGTACTGAATCGCTTGCATCTGCGCAATCGTCTCACGATAGGGGCTCTCGACGCCGAGCTCATACCTCAATCCATCGGCTCCAATATAGCCCAGCAGGTTGATTGCCCCCACGCTTTGCCCCAAGACAAGATCTGCCTTCTGACGATCAGTCAGGGGTGCACCAAGTGCGTAGAGAACCTGCGCGGCAAGTTGCGATGAGCTCGTCGTCCGAACTTGACCGAACCCCGTGCCGGCAACCTCGTAATTCGTCCAAACCATATACGTCGATTCATGCTTCTTGAACTCTCGGTCAAGCTGAGCCGCATCGGCATACAGGGAATCCGCCAAGGTACCAGCGAGCCCCGGTTGGTGGTCGCCAAAAAACACCAGCGCAACAGGGTGACCGATGCCCTTCAATCTCTCGATGAACTGCGCCAGATCCTGATCTGACCTATTGATGCAGGCCAGATACACACCGAGCTCAGACAAGACCGCCGAGTCGTTAACACCCGTAACATCCAGGTTAACCACATCCTCGGCAGGCACGCTCCCCTCGCCGTAACCACTGTGGTTCTGCATAGTGACATCGAAGATGAACTGCGGCGCGGCATCCTGCTCGAGCAGCTCGAGAATCTTGTCGTACGTAGACGCGTCCGTCGCGCCGGAATGGTACACGGGCGCGGACTCAAAATCCTCAATAGAGAGGAACCGGTCAAAACCAAGCTGCTCATACACGGAAGAACGTTTCCAGTTAACTGCGCTCTGCGGATGCATGGCGACCGTGCCGTATCCCAGCTGCTTAAACTGCTTGACTAGGCTATCGGACTCGCTCAAATCATAGAGCTGATACGGGTATTTCCCCGTGCCAATGAACGCCATCGAATTCCCCGTAAGAAATTCGAACTCCGATTTGCCGTACCACCGCCCATAACCGACACCATGAGTGTG
>ENA-OQBG01000088-OQBG01000088.1-human-gut-metagenome-genome-assembly--contig:-NODE-88-length-26611-cov-5.635100_pt1 | contig 26611 bp, 25 predicted proteins | sample MGYA00242746_ERZ504551 | MGnify/ENA primary metagenome ERZ504551 (study PRJEB26092, sample SAMD00036289) | human gut metagenome | host: Homo sapiens | study: EMG produced TPA metagenomics assembly of... | reverse complement strand
TGAAATGCTGGGCATATCGCGAGTCAAGATAGTGAATCGCCCGAACGAGACCGTCCCGCCGTCTTCAATCAGCAGGTGAGTGTGGTTGTCCATCAAGCACCATGCAAGCAACGAGATATCGTACTTTTGATAGCCTGCCGTAAAAATCAAGGTACATTCGACGATCCAGGTCATCGTTGAAGATAATCTGACGTCCTGCACCTCGCGTCATAACATGGTAGACGCCCGTACTCGAAAGCAATCGAGACGCTCTTGCCATAGCAACCCCTCCCCCATCGGCCCGCGTGTTCCACCTTGTACCCAATGCCTAAGAAAAAAGCTGCCACCTCGAACAGGTGACAGCTTTCCAACCAAAAGGGCCGGGGGCTTTTGGCGAGTCCGGCTACTCCTCGACAGCGAGCACGCGGCCGGTCATCTCGGCACTGGGCTCGAGGCCGGCCATGGTGAGCATGGTCGGGGCGATGTCGGACAGGCGACCATCCTCGATGCCGGTGAGCTTAGCGGTGTCGCTCACGATGATGAACGGCACGCGGTTGGTGGTGTGCGCGGTGAAGGGCTTCTTCTCGCCGTCAACCACGTCGTACATGTGGTCGGCGTTGCCGTGGTCGGCGGTGATGAGCGCGAAGCCACCCTTGGCCTGGATGGCCGGAATGACCTGGGACAGCGCGTGGTCCACGGCCTCGACAGCCTTAACGGCAGCCTCGAACACGCCGGTGTGGCCCACCATGTCGCAGTTGGCGAAGTTCACGATGTAGAAGTCGGCGCGATCCTCGTTGATGGCAGCGACGAGCTTCTCGGTGACCTCCGGGGCGCTCATCTCGGGCTTGAGGTCGTAGGTGGCGACCTTCGGCGAAGCCACGAGCACGCGCTCCTCACCGGCCTTGGGCTCCTCAATACCGCCGTTCAGGAAGAACGTCACGTGGGCGTACTTCTCGGTTTCGGCGGTGTGGAGCTGCTTAAGCCCATTGGCGGCAATGACGTCGGCCAGGACATTCTCGGGGAACGTCTTGGGGAAGGCGACCTCGACGTCGAACGTGGGGTCGTACTCAGTCATAGTCACAAAGTGAGAAAGGGCGATCTTCTCGCGCTCGAAGCCGTCGAACTCCGCATCGGTGAAGGCGCGGGTCATCTGACGGGCGCGGTCGGGGCGGAAATTGAAGAAGATGACAGCATCGCCGGCGTGAATGCCCTCGTTGTGGCAGGCGAAGGGATCGACGAACTCGTCGCCGCGCGGATCCTTCTCGTAGAAGGCCTTGATGCCCTCGACCGGGTCGGCATCGGCGTCGCAAGCGTTCACGAGCACGTCATAGGCGCGCTCGATGCGCTCCCAGCGGTTGTCGCGGTCCATGGCCCAGTAACGGCCGGAGACGGTGGCGACGCGAGCATCGCAACCGGTCTTCTCGGACAACTCGCCCAGGAAGGCGACAAGCTCGGATACATAACCGGCGCCGGACTGCGGGTCGACATCGCGGCCATCCATGAAGCAGTGGATGCGCACGGTCTTAACGCCGCGCTCGGCGGCATGGAGACGAGCGCCTCGCAGTGGCTCTGCATGGAGTGCACGCCACCAGGCTCATAAGGCCCATGAGGTGCAGCGTCTTACCAGTAGCGGCAACGTCGTCCATGGCCTTGACGAAAACCTCGTTCTCCTTGATCGAGCCATCCTTGATGGCGTTGTTGATGCGGGAGAGCTCCTGGAACACGATGCGGCCGGCACCAATGTTGAGGTGGCCGACCTCGGAGTTGCCCATCTGGCCGTCGGGCAAGCCGACGTCCTCGCCAGAGGCGCCGAGGGTGGTATGCGGATACTTGGCGTACAGGCCGTCGATGAACGGCGTGCTGGCAGCGCTCACGGCGTTGTTGGCTCCCTCGGGCGCAAGGCCGAAGCCGTCCATGATACACAGGAGTGCGGGAAGATGATGGTTAGCCATGGCTAATTATCCCCTTTTCAAAAGAGTGGGCCGCAGCGCGCTGCGCCACGGCCCGGGACCTAACGGGTGCTACTCCGCGGCCTTCACGACCATCGAAGCAAAGTCCTCGGCCACGAGGGACGCGCCACCCACGAGGGCGCCGTCCACATCGGGCTTGGCCACGAGCTCGGCGATATTGCCGGGCTTGGCGGAGCCGCCGTACAGAACGCGGATGCCTTCGGCGAGCTCGGCGCCGAAGATCTCGGCGAGAGCCTCACGCACGGCGCCGCAGACCTCCTGGGCATCATCGGCAGTGGCGGTCTTGCCGGTGCCGATGGCCCAAATGGGCTCGTAAGCGACAACGAGCTGGGAAGGATCGGTGACCTCGAGACCGGTCAAGCCAGCCTTCACCTGAGCCACCACGTGCTCAACATAGGTGCCGGACTCGCGGACCTCAAGGGGCTCGCCGCAGCAGAAGATCGGAACGATGCCACCGGCGATGAGCGCGGCGGCCTTCTTGTTCTGATCTTCGTCGGTCTCGTGGAAGTAGTCGCGACGCTCGGAGTGACCGATGATGCAGTACTGCACCGGAACGGACTTGAGCATGGCAACGGAGGTCTCACCGGTATAGGCACCCTTGGCCTCAAAGTAGACGTTCTGGGCACCGAGCTTGACAGCGGAGCCGTCAAGCTTGTGGGAGACGCAGCACAGATCGATCGTCGGGGGCAGACGCACACCTCGACGCCCGCGGGAACCTCGGGCAGGGCCTCGACGAGGGCGGAGGCGAGAGCCTTGGCCTCCTCGCGGTCGTTGTTCATCTTCCAGTTGCCCGCAATAAAGGTGGTACGGTTACTCGGCATCGTTCAGAGCCTCCACTCCGGGAAGAGCCTTGCCCTCGACGAGCTCCATGGAAGCGCCACCACCGGTGGAGATCCAGCTCATCTTGTCGGCAAGGTCGAACTTGTTGACGGCCGCGACGGAATCGCCGCCACCGATGATGGACGTTCCACCGTTGTCCTTGAGCTCGGCAACAGCCTCGGCGACAGCCTGAGTGCCGTGGGCGAAGTTATCGAACTCGAAGACGCCCATGGGGCCGTTCCAGAACACGGTCTTGGCGCCCTTGATGGCCTCGGCGTACAGCGCCTCGGTCTTGGGTCCGATGTCCATGCCCATGCGGTCTTCGGGGATGGAGTCGGAAGCGACGACCTCGCCGGTAGCGTCCTCACCGAAGTGGTCGGCAACGACGTTGTCGATCGGAAGCAGAATCTGAACGCCCTTGTCCTCGGCCTTCTTGAGCATCTCGGCAGCGCGCTCGACCCAGTCCTCCTCTTTGAGGGAGGTACCGACGGTCTTGTAGCCCTTGGCCAGGAAGAAGGTGTAGGCCATGCCACCGCCGATGATCAGGGTGTCGGCAGAATCGATGAGGTGATCGAGCACGCCGATCTTAGAGGAGACCTTGGAGCCGCCGACGATAGCGACGAAGGGACGCTCGGGAGCGGCGAAGATGCCGGTGAGGGTGTCGACCTCCTTCTCGAGCAGGAAGCCAGCGACGGCGGGCAGGTAGGCGGCGGGGCCGACCACGGATCCCTGAGAGCGGTGAGCGGTACCAAAGGCGTCGAGCACGAAGACGTCACCGTAGGAGGCCAGGATCTTGGCGATCTCGGGGTCGTTCTTCTTCTCGCGCTTGTCAAAGCGGACGTTCTCGAGCACGAGAACCTTGCCGGCCTCGAGCGCCTCAACGGCAGCGGCGGCCTTCTCGCCATAGGTATCGGCAACGAAGGTCACGTCAAGACCGGAGAGCTCGGCGAGCTTGGCGGCAACGGGCTCGAGGGAGAACTCAGCCTGGAAGCCGGTGCCATCCGGACGGCCGAGGTGGCTCATGAGGATGACGCGAGCGTTGTGATCGACCAGGTACTTGATGGTCGGGAGAGCGGCCTGGATGCGGGTGGTGTCGCCCACGACGCCATCCTTGATCGGCACGTTGAAGTCGACGCGGACGAGGACGCGCTTGCCGTCGACGTCGATGTCGCGGACGGTCTTCTTAGTGAAAGCCATGTCCAATCCTTTCTGTATCGAGCAAGGGCGGTATCGCCTCTTGCAGGTAAAAAGGGCGCGACCCCGGGCATACGCCATGAGGCCGCGCCCTCCTATAGACGCTTGGTCTAGATGCGAGAGAAGCCGCTCAACTTAGGCGACGAACTTCTCGAAGTACTTGATGGTGCGGACCATCTGGGAGGTGTAGGAGTTCTCGTTGTCGTACCAAGAGACGACCTGCACCAGGGTCTGGCCGTTGCCCAGCGGGTTGCACATGGTCTGGGTGGCGTCGAAGATGGAGCCGTGGGTCTCGCCGATGATGTCGGTGGAGACGATGTCGTCCTCGTTGTAGGCGAAGGTCTCGGAGATGGTCTCGGCGTAAGCCTTCATAGCGGCGTTGACCTCATCGACGGTGACCTCCTTGTCAACAACGGCGTAGAGGTTGGTGAGGGAGCCGGTCGGCGTAGGAACGCGCTGAGCGGCACCGATGAGCTTGCCGTTGAGCTCGGGGAGAACGAGGCCGATGGCCTTGGCGGCACCGGTGCTGTTGGGGACGATGTTGACGGCGCAGGCGCGGCCACGACGCTTGTTGCCCTTGCGCTGCGGGCCGTCGAGCGGCATCTGGTCGCCGGTCCAGGCGTGAATGGTGGTCATGATGCCGGACACGATGGGAGCGAAGTCGTTCAGACCCTTGGCCATCGGGGCGAGGCAGTTGGTGGTGCAGGAAGCGGCGGAGATGATGTTGTCCTCAGCCGTGAGATCCTCGTGGTTCACGTTGTAGACGATGGTCGGGAGGTCGTTGCCCGCAGGAGCGGAGATGACGACCTTCTTGGCGCCAGCGTTGATGTGAGCCTGGGCCTTGGCCTTGGAGGTGTAGAAACCGGTGCACTCGAGCACGACGTCGACGCGAGGTCGCCCCAAGGCAGGTTGTTAGCGTCAGCCTCGGCGTAGATCTTGATCTCCTTGCCGTCGACGATGATGGAGTCCTCGGTGGCCTCAACCTTGTGATCGCGGGAGTAGTTGCCCTGCGTGGAGTCGTACTTCAGCAGGTACGCGAGCATGTCGGGAGAGGTGAGGTCGTTGATGCGACGATCTCGGAGCCTCGTGACCGAACATCTGACGGAAGGCCAGACGACCGATACGACCGAAGCCGTTGATAGCAACCTTAACTGCCATGTGTGTCTCCTTTCATTGGACCTCCCGCGGGCTCCCTGCCCGCCGTTGAAGTCCGAAAACTAACCACTCACCAAATATAACCGTTTTCCGCTTGCTCATTCGCGGGATTGGGAACTTTCGAATAAATCTCGCCTGTTGAAACGCTTCATCATGTCTGAGCGTATCTTTCTCCCCCGCCATGAGCCTTCAAGCAGGGGGTCACGGTTCGGCGGTGCCCGTGTGCGCCTCCTCCACCATCTTCTCGAGGCGCAAGACGCGATGGTACAAGGCCGATTTCGAAAGCGGCGGATCCGCAAGCTCCCCCAGATCTCTGAGAGACAAGTCTGGATGGGACTCGCGCAACGCGCAAAAGGTCTCGAGTCCCTCGGGCAAGCTGCGCCGCAAGCCCAGTTTCTCTAGAGCTTCAATGAGCTCGAGTTGCCGTTGCGCAGCGCCAGCCGACCGCGTCTGGTTTGCAAGCTCGGCATTGACCCGGCGATTCACCTCGTTCTTGACCGACTTGACCGCACGGGCGTCCTCGATCTCAGACACTGCGCGCTCGGCACCCAAGCGCGAGAGCAAGCGCTTAATGTCCTCCGCGCTCTTTATGTAGACCGCATACGCGCCGCGACGGGGGTTGACGCGCGCCTTCACGCCCATGCCCGCGATGAGGCTCGCAAGGTCGTGGGCAAACTGCTCCCCCTGCACAGCGATCTCCAAATGAAAGTCGCCCTTGGGATCGGCGACGAACCCGCCGGCGATGAGGCTCCCACGCACAAAGGCCCTTCGACAGCAGGCGCGGTTGGCGACATGTCGGGGCACCCCTTGGACCAGGCTCCCCGACCGATCGAGAATCCCCAGTAAAACGAGGGCCTTCTCAAGGTCGGGCTGGTCGGGCAGGACGATGAGGTAGTTACGGACTTTATGCAAAATCGATCGGCGGACCGTGAGATCGGTCTTGAGCTTGAGGATCTTGTGCGTGAGCTCGATCATCGTACGTGCCACGGCACCTGTCTCGGTGGCGACCTGCAGCTGATAGCCTCCCTTGCCCGTGATGGAAAGGGTGCCGCACACGCGCACGAGCGCTGAGAGTGTGGAGACGTCGCAGTATGCGCACTCGGGCGCACACGCGCGAGCTCGTCGCGGACTTCGGCGGTAAACGACACGGACTACCCCCTGAGGTTCGCCTTGGCAAGATCGCGATGCGAGATGCCACGTGATAGTGCTGGCGCTCGAGATAGCGGCCGGTCGCCTCCGCAATGGCAACGCTACGATGCTGGCCGCCCGTACAGCCCACGGCAATGGAAAGTTGGGGCTTACCCTCCGCGATGTAACCCGGCATCACGACGTCGAGAAGCTTGAACCACGCATCGAGGAACTCCTTCGTCTTGGGATGCTCGATCACGAAGTCCGCCACCATTGCATCGAGGCCCGTGAGTGTCCGCATTTCGGGGTCGTAGAAGGGATTGGGCAGGAAGCGGACGTCAATCATGAGATCGGCCTCGACGGGCAAGCCGTGTTTGAAGCCGAACGAGAACACATGGACATCCATGAGCTGTTGGTCGGTCAGCTCGGAAAAAGCGGTCTGGAGACGCTTGCGCAGGGCGGACGTGCGCATGCGGCTCGTATCGATGACCATGTCGGCTCGTTCGCGGATGCTCGAAAGGGCGATGCGCTCACGCTGGATGGCATCTGCCGTGGTATCGCCCTGCTTCGCGAGTGGATGGCGACGACGATTCTCACTGTACCGGCGGATGAGCACCTCATCGGAGGCCTCGAGGAACACGACCTTGCAGGTCATCTCATGAGCTCGCAGTGAGTCGATGGTATCGAGCAACTCGTCAAACAGGCCTTGGCTGCGCAGGTCGCTCGTCACACATAGGTGGCGCCCCACGCCGGAGTTGATGCCGATGATTTCAGCGAGTTGCAAGATGAGGCTCGGCGGCAGGTTATCGATGCAGTAGTAACCCATGTCTTCGAACACGTGCATCGCCTGCGTACGGCCCGAGCCCGACATGCCCGTGATGATGACGATGTCCGGTACGCGATCGGCAAGCTCAGCCGAGGTGATGCTGTTCGAATCTGACATGGTGCCTCCTGTTCAACTGCCACCAGTATACCTACTTGGTCGACTGCTCGAGAGGGCGGGCATATCATCCCCGTGCTCAAACAGTCCCGGCTCGTGCGAAACTGTGTGCGGAATGATATGCCCCACTCTTTCGCGTTACGGCATCATGAGCCTTCTCAGTAAAAAGCCCCACCTCACATGAGGCGGGGCATTTTCGATCGTCAATATCGCCTTAAAGCCGGGGGTATATTCTTGGAGGGTGTTTTGTGGAGCGAAGCGGAACCGCGCCCGCAGAGAATATATCCCCGGCCGACAGGTGGGCCTACTCCTCAAGCGCGGCCTTGAACCAGCTGGTGAGGCTTGTGGGGTGCGTGATTGCAGTGCCCACCACCACGGCCCAGGCACCGGCGTCGATGGCGGCGCGGCCCTCGGCGGGGGTGTGGACATGACCCTCGCAAATGATGGGCAGGTTAGGGAACTCCGAGGTGGCTTGACGCAGCAGCGGTAGGTCCGGACCCTCGTCCAGCGTGGTTTCGATCGCCGGTTTGTTGTGCGACAACGTGGTCGACACGAGGTCGAATCCAAGCTCGACGGCACGGCGGATATCCTCGATGGTCATGCAGTCGGCCATGAGCAGGATGCCTTCATCCTTGAGGGGGCGAACCGTGTCCTCAAGCGTTTTACCGTCGGGGCGCGGGCGGTCCGTGGCATCAATGGCAACGATATCGGCACCGGCGGCGATGCACGCGCGGGCATGGCGCAGCGTCGGGGTGATATAGACGCCCTCGTGTCCGTCCTTCCACAGGCCGATGACGGGAATCTCCACGCGGCCCTTGATGGCCGCGATGTCGGAAAGACCCTGACAGCGGATGGCGGCCGCCCCGCCGAGCTCGCAGGCGCGGCTCATGGCCGCCATGTGCTCGGGCGTACGCAGTGGTTCGCCGGGGTATGCCTGGACGCTCACAATGAGCCTGCCCTTAAGCGATTCAATAATGGGGTTCATAGGATTACTCCTTGCAGGTTAAATCTACCCGGATGTATGGGGTTTCCAAGGCCTTCCCAAGTGCTGCAGATCGCCTTGAATGAGGAGGGCGCACGCCCGGCGTGCGGCACCCGACGATTGAAGGGCGAGGTGGGGTGCAGTGGAAAGCCGCCCGACTAAAGTGACGCTAAAAGGTTCTCGGCGGCGCCGATAAGAGGGGCCTCGCCCTCGAGGGTGCCGATGAGAATCGGCGTGTCGAGCAGTGGGTCGAGCGCTTGGCTGGCAAAGCCTCGCGGATGGAGTCGCGCCAAGTGACGCTTCTCCAACCGTCCTTGCCATGGATGACGCCACCGGAAAGGACAATCACCTCGGGGTCGAGAATGTTGGCCAGGGAGCCCAGGCTCGCACCGAGCGAAAAGCCGGCATCGTGGATGACGTCGACGCCGCGCTCGTCACCAGCACAACACAGATCGTTGACGTCGCGGCCCACTGAGGGACGGCTTCCATCCACTCGACCGTAGCGCTCATCGAACATGCGCCCGATCGAAGTGCCTGAGGCCACGGACTCGAGATGGCCCGAACGCCCACAGGCGCAGTCGATGCCTGCCGCAGCCGTGCACTCGATGTGACCCATGTGGCCGGCGGCACCGTGGAAGCCGCGCATGGCGCGACCGTCCTCAACGTAGCCGCCGCCGATGCCCGTGCCGATACCCAAACACAACACGGAGTAATGGCCGCGGCCCGCGCCCCAATGGGCCTCGCCCAGCGCATGTGCCTGCACATCGCCTATGACCTCGACCGGCATATTCAGAGCCTCGCGCAAACGCGGCCCAAGCTCAATCCCACTCCAGCCGGGCATGATCGCGTTAGCATAGGCGATTGCCCCCGTCTTGGGATCGACCACGCCAGCCGAACCCAAGCCTACGCCGAGCACCCTGAGCTCAGGTTTTTCCTCGAGCGCCGCACGGATTGCGCCTTCGATGCGCGCGTACACGGCCTCGCCACCCTCTTGGGCGCACGTGGGCACCTCGGCGCTATACACCACCTGGGGGCGGCCGCCCGAAGCGGGATACTCAAGGATGGCACTGGCGATCTTGGTACCACCGATATCGACGGAACACACGTAGCGGGGTTCAAGAGACATGCTCAACCTCCCAATACACGTACCGACCGCGTGCCCTTCAACGTGCACGCGGTCGGACTTTGCCGAATCTTACAGCAGGCCGCTGGCAGCGAGGACCTCGCGGATCGCCTCCACGTTCTTGCCCTCGAGTGCCTTGACCGGGCGAAGCATCTGGTTGGACTCGAAGATACCCATGAGCATGAGGGCGGTCTTGAAAGCACCCACACCCGCGCCGTAACCCTGCACGCCATCGGTGCAATCGAAGATATGGGAGAGCTCGTTGAGCTTATCCTGCTCGAACTTGACCGTCGCCCAGTCTCCCGCCTCGGCGGCCTTCCACATGCGCACGTAGCCATCGGGGTCAACGTTACCCAAACCGGGCACGGAACCATCGGCGCCGGAGAGATATGCGCCATCGACCACGATCTCGTGACCGGTGAGCAAGCTCAGCGGGTGACCGAGCTTCTCGTTCTCCTGGCAGAGATAGCGGAAGGAAATGTCGTCGCCGGAGGAATCTTTGACGCCGGAGAGAACGCCCTCGGCACCAAGCTTGGCAAGGAGCCTCCAAGGAAGCTTGGTGTGGACGCACACGGGGATGTCGTAGGCAAAGATGGGAAGATCGAGCTCCTCATGCAGGATGCGGAAGTGCTCCTCCACCTCGGCAAGGCCACCAAGGGCATAGAACGGGCAGGTTGCGACGAGGACATCGGCACCAAGCTCCTGGGCGCGACGGCCGTGCTCGAGCACGCGCTCGGTCTCGGTATCGATAATGCCCACGAACACGGGAACACGGTGGTCGACGATGCGAACGGCCTCACGGATGATCTCGTCGCGACGCTCGTCGGTCGAAAAAACGACCTCGCCCGAGGATCCGAGGAAGAACAGGCCGTCGACACCCGCTTCGATCATGCGGTTGATATTGCGCTCGAACGAGGCGACGTCGAGCTGACGGTCCTCGGTGTCGGGGACGACAACCGGCGGGATGACGCCACGATAAAGTTTGTTAGCCATTGTTGTGTACTCCTTATCTGTATTCCCGGCACACGCCGGGCATCCATCATACCTGGCTCGCAAAAGGCATACTTCGCGCATGCCCGCGAAGATAGGCGGCGCGCACGAGGCCCGTACGCGCCGCGACTGACAGCCGCTTATTTCCCGAGGTTCGGGTGGAGCAGCGAGGGCGCTGCACCGAGCAGCATCTTTGTGTAGGGGTCTTGCGGGTTCTCAAAGACCTGCTTTGCCGGCCCCTCCTCCATAATCTGGCCGTGATTCATGACGACGATCTTATCGGAGATATAGCGAACCGTCTGAATATCATGCGAGATGAACATCATCGACAGGCCCAGGTCCTTCTTAAGATCGGTGAGCAGATTCAGAATCTGTGCGCGGACTGACACGTCGAGGGCGGATGTCGGCTCGTCTGCGATGATAGCGGACGGGTTGAGCGACATCGCACGGGCGATGGCGACGCGCTGGCGCTGACCGCCGGAAAGCTGGCCGGGCATGGCACGAAGTGCGCTCTTGGGCAGGCCGACGAGCTCGACGAGCTCCTTGATGCGCTTCTCCTGCTCGGCGGTGCTGCCGACCTTATGGACGAGCAACGGGTCGAGCAGCTGGTCGTGGACGATCATGCGCGGGTTGAGCGCGGTGGCGGGGTCCTGGAAGACGACGGAGACCACGCGACCCATCTTGCGACGCAGATCGGCAGTGCGCTTGGTCACGTCCTCGCCCTTGAAATAGACCTTGCCGGACGTCGGCGACTGCAGGCCGCACATGACGTTCGCGGTGGTGGATTTGCCACAACCGGACTCGCCCACAATGCCGATCGTCTCGCCGGGCATGAGCTTGATGGTGACGTGATTGACGGCGTGCACCAGATTGGGATGCAAAAGCGAGCCGGTGCGTGTCTTGAACGTGACGGAGATGTCGTCGAGGAAGATGATCGGCTCCTTCTCAGCGGCGGCGCTCATCTACATCACCTCCTGTGCGGTCGTGGTGGCAATCTTCTCAAGATACGGCGTGAGGCCGTTCTCCTTGAGATACGCGTCAGGCAACTCGGAGAACACGTGGTTCTTGCCGGGCAGCTGCTTCATGACGGGATGGACGTCTAGGCCGAGCGTCGGATGGCTCGAGCGCGGAGCGAAGCGATCGCCCTTGGGGAAGTCCTGTGGGGACGGGACCGAACCGGGAACCTGATGCAGGCGCGTGCCGTCCTTGGCGCCCTCCTCGATGGAAAGCACTGAGCCGAGCAGGCCGCGCGTATACTCGTGGATCGGGTTGGTGAGGAGCTCCTTGGTAGGCGCCTGCTCGATGACCTGGCCGGCGTACATGACCGTGATCTCGCTTGCCACCTCGGCGACGAGCGCGAGGTCATGGGAGACGAAGATCATGGCGAAGCCGAGCTGGACTGCAGGTCGTTCAAAGCTTGATGACCTGCTTTTGGACGGTCACGTCCAAGGCGGTCGTGGGCTCGTCGCAGATGACGAGCTTGGGATCGCGGGTGAGGGCCATGGCGATGAGCACACGCTGGCGCTGGCCGCCAGAGAGCTCGTGGGGATAGCTCTCGAGCGTGCGCTTGGGATCGAGGCCGACGAGCTCGAGGAGCTCTTCGGCGGAACGGGTGCCGCCACGGCTCGTGAGCTGCTTCATCTGAGCCGAGATGAGCATGGAGGGATTGAGCGAGGACAAGGCGTCCTGATACACCATGGCGATCTCGTGCCCGAGAAGTTGACGGTGCTCTTCCTTGGTCAGCTTGAGAAGATCCCGACCATCGAAGAGGACCTCGCCAGTCATATGCTCATCGGCATCGGTCAGGCTCATGATGACCTTGGTGGTGATGGACTTTCCGCATCCGGACTCACCCACCAAAGCCATGCACTGACCCGGTCGCACGTCAAAGGACACGCTGTCGACGACATTGACGTCGCCGTGGTGATCGAAGTTGATCGAGAGGTTCTTGACCTGCAGCAGTGGCGGGACGCTCAAGTCGGGCACATGGCGATCCGTGCGCTTGAGCTCCACGTCGCGCAGGGCAGCCAGGCGGCGATTGAGGCTCTCGGCCTGCTCGGCGTAAGCGCGAACCGGATCGGAGGCGAGAATATCGTCGGCACGGCGGGACTCCGCGTCCTCGTCATCGGTGGCGACCATTGCGCCGGGCTTGGCTGCCATGGCGTCGGTGAGACCCTCGGATAGGATGTTCAGAGCAAGGCAGGTGACCATGATGCGATGCCCGGGAAGAGTGCCTGCCACCAACGACCGGCGAGAACGCCACCGCGAGCATCTGCCAAGATGTTGCCCCACGTGGCCGTGGGCTCGGTGATGCCGGCTCCGATGAAGGTCAGGGAGGCCTCGAAGATGATGGCGTCTGCCACGAGGGTCACGGTGAAGACCATAATCGGGGCGATGCAGTTGCGCAGGACGTGCTTGATAAGGATCCACGGAGCCTGGGCACCGGAGACAATGACGGCGCGAACGTAGTCCTCACCGTACTCCGAAACGATGTTCGCACGCACGATGCGGGCGATTTGCGGCGTGTACATAAAACCGATGGAGAAGATGATCGCGGGAACGGAGTTGCCCAAGATCAACACGAGGACGGCGGCGAGGGCGATGCCAGGCACGGACATGATGATGTCCAGCAGGCGCATGATGACCTCGGAGATGCTCTTGCGGGCAACCGCGGCGATGGCTCCGATGATCGAGCCGAAGAACAACGCGAACAGGGTGGCGCCAAAGCCGATGACGAGCGAGTAGCGCCCGCCGTACAGCATGCGGGACAAGATGTCGCGGCCCTTGTCATCGGTACCGAACAAGAAACCGTTGCCCGGAGCCTGACGCGCCGTGAAGATCTCGAGCGGGTCATGCGGCGCGATGATCGGAGCCAAGATGGCGGTGAGTGCCACAAGAACGAGAAGGATGAGCGAAATCTTGCTACTCAGCTTCATGTTCTTGAAGCCGCCGAATTTCATGCCCTTGGAAGCGGCCTCCTCGAGCTTCTCAGTTTGCTCTTCGCGAATCTTAACCATGGCCTACACCGTCCTAATGCGCGGGTTGATGAGCAGGTAAAGCATGTCAACCACGATGTTGATGATGACGAAGGCCAGAGCCACGACGATGACGACGCCCTGGACGAGCATGGTCTCGCCGCCCGTGATGCCGGCGAGGATGGCCGTGCCCATGCCGGGCAGGTTGAAGATGACCTCGATGACGACGGCGCCGCCCATGAGGTAGCCGATCTTGAGGCCGAGCGTGGTGACCGGCGTGATGAGCGCGTTGCGCAGCACGTTGCGGGCGATGACCACGAACTCGGGCAGGCCGCCGCCGCGGGCCGTGCGGACGTAGTCCTTATCGAGCTCCTCGACCATGGCCGTACGCACGATACGGGTCATCTGGCCAGTGAGCGGGAATGCAAGCGCGATGGCGGGCATGAGCATGCGAGCCAGGTAGCCACCGGGGTTGGAGGTGAAATGCGGCAGCGGGCCAGAGGCGGGCAGCAGGTGCATGTAAGACGAGAACAGCAGGATCAAAAGGACGGCGAACCAGAAGGACGGCGTCGCGATGCCCGCGATCGAGAACACGCGGATGAGCTGATCGGGCCACTTGTCGCGATACAGCGCCGCAATGACGCCGAGCACGAACGAGACGACCGCGCCGATGATCAATCCGATGAACGTGAGCTGCATCGTGACGGGCAGCGCGGACGCGATGCGGTCGACAACGGGCGTGCGACCGGCGCCGTACGTGCCCAGGTCGCCGTGGAGCAGACCGCCGATGTAGTTGACGTAGCGCTCAGGGAGCGGGTCATTCAGGCCCTGATCCTCCATGTACTGCTCGATGGCCTCCTGCGAGGCGCCCTCGCCGAGGGCGTTGCGCGCGGGAATACTCGGGTCGGTGAACGACATGAGGCCGAACACCAGCAGCGTGACGCCGAGCGCCATGATGGGCAGCGCGACCAGACGTCGGCCGATGAGGCGCAAAAGGTTATTCACTTCTTCCCCCTCTTCTCTTGCAAATAGGTTGTGGGGGGCTCGAGCAGACCACGTCACCCGAGCCCCCCACCGTTCATGTTTCGCGCCGCCCTGAGTGGGCGGGCGCGATGCGGTCACCTGATTACTCGGAGACCGTGGCGCAGTCGATGAAAGACATGCCGGTGGTGCCGATGCCCTTGAAGCCGTCGATGCGGACGCCGTCGCCGTTCGGCGTGTCGCGCCAGGAGGCGGTGACGGTCTTGACCTGAAGCACCGGGTACAGGACAGCCTGCTCGGCGATCATATCGAAGCACTTGTTCCAGGTCTTCTGCTGCTCGTCGCCGGTCTGCTCGAGAGCAGAGGCCATGAGAGCGGTGAGCTCCTTCCACTCAGCGGACTCGCTCCAGCGGGCGCGGACCTTCATCCAGGCATTGTCGCCGTACCACCAGTTCATGAGGAGGTCGGGATCGGCGCCGAAGCAGGAAGGATCGCCAGGGGCGAGCAGGAGGTCGAAGTCGCCGCCGCCGTCGATGTCGGCGTAGGTGTCGGCGGTGGTGCGGGTCACGATCTCAGCATCGAAGCCGAGCTCCTTGAGGTCCTGCTGAACCTGGACGGACATGCTCTTGACCTGCTCGTTGTCAGTGGTGAGGAGCTTGATGGAGCCACCGGTCACGCCGGCCTCCTCCAGGAGCTTCTTGGCCTTGTCGACGTCGTGCTTGTAAACGACGGAGGCCTCGTTGTAGTTGGTGTAGGACTTGGGCAGGTAGCAGGTGGGGGCGGTGGCGAGACCGGCGAAGGCGTTCTCGATCATCTTGTCGTAATCGAGGGCGTACATGACGGCCTGGCGGGCCTTGGCGTCGTTCCACGGAGCTTTTGGGTGTTGAAGAGCATAAAGCGGGTGCCGAAGCCGTCGACGGTGTCCATCTGGCAGCCGGCAGCCTCGAGCTGCTCGACGGCGTCAGCGGTGACCATCTCCATAACGAGCGTGGTGCCCTCCTGCTGGGCCTGAACGCGGGCGGTCGGGTCGACGAGGATGTCGTAGTGCAGCTTCTCGTCGAGAGCCGGGTGATCACCGTTGTACTCGGGGTTGGGAACCATCTCGACAACGGAGTCACTGATGGTCTCATACATCCAGGGGCCGGAGCCGACGGGCTTGGCGGTCATGTCCTCCTTGGTGGAGGAGGCGGGAACCACGCGGACGATAGCGAGGCGCTCTTTGAGCAGCGAGAAGTTCGGGACCGTGGTGGTAACGGTGACGGTGGTGTCATCCTTCTTCACGATATCGGCGATAGGAGCGAGCATCGGAACGTAGATGTTGCCGTCGGCGTTGGCGCGCTTGAAGGACTCGACGACGTCGTCTGCGGTGACGGGATTGCCGTCGGAGAACTTGGCATCCTCGCGCAGGGCGATATCGAAGGTGGTGTCGTCGACCTGCTCGGGATCGTCGGCTGCAAGCTCGTTGAACACGCTGTAGTCATGGAAGTCAAGACCATAGAGGCCCTCGACGACATGCCAGTTGGTGCCGCAAGCGAGAGCGGAGGAGGTGCTGGAGGGGTCGAAGTTGGTGGTGGTATAAGCGGAGCCGGCGGTGATCACGCCGCCACCCTTGGTGCCGCCCTCGGCAGGAGCGGAACCCTCATCGTTGCCACCGCCGCCGCATCCGGCAAGGCCGAGGCCCGCAACGGCAGCGGTGCCACCGGCGAGACCGATGAAGGAGCGGCGGGACAGACCCTTGTTCAGAAGATCGCGCATGGGTACTCCAATCAAGCGCTCATATGCCGCATCCGCGGCGCATATTACAGACAAGTTAAGACTAACGGCACCTCCTTGCTTTTTGAGAATCCCTTCGATGAACGGTTCGACTTCCGCGCAGGCGGCAAATCGAACCGTTCACGAGATTCTTGACATTCCCCAGTATTGGTACTAGCGCTAATACCAGTTCTGGATTCTAGCGCTTTATTTATCTAAAGTTCGCAGCTTATTGCTTTGTTTCACTGGTATTAAGACTCATCGATAACTTATCTTTTAACCTGCCACATTTCATACCAGTTTCATACACGGGACGACCAGCGTGCTCCCCGAGCCCGGAGATACTCCGGGCTACTCGGAACGATCGGCATCCAGTGCGCGCAGGCTCTCATAGATCGCGCGGGCCACGTCCGCGGGAACGCCCTTCACCGCCGCGATTTCCTCGACACGCGCCGCACGGAGCTTCTTCATGGAGCCGAAGTGGCGCATAATCGCCTTCTTCCGCGTAGGACCCACGCCGGGGACCTCATCCAGAATCGAGGTCGTCATGGCCTTGCCGCGCAGCTCGCGGTGGAACGTGATGGCGAACCGGTGGCTCTCGTCACGCACCTGCTTGATGAGGTACAGCGACGCCGAGCCGCTCGGCAGCACAATGGGAGTGTCATCCCAAGGGACGAACACCTCCTCGTCCGCCTTCGCAAGGCCGCAAACGGGAATGTCGAGCCCGAGCTCGGCGAGCTGCCGCATCGCAGCGGTAAGTTGCGGCTTGCCACCGTCGACCACAAGCAGGTCGGGTCCGGCTGCCAAAGCGCTCATCTGCCATCCGATCGGTGCATAACGCCGTCCCAGGACCTCGGACATGGATACGAAGTCGTTCGCCTCGTCGAGCTCTGCCCGGATCTTGAACCGGCGATACTGAGACTTGTCGGGTTTTCCATTGGTGAACACGACCATCGAGGCGACGGTGAACGCGCCGTGCAGGGTCGAGATATCGAAGCACTCGATGCGCAGGGGAGGCGCGTCGAGGGCCAACGCACTCTCAAGCTGCAGCAGGGCCTGGTTCGTGCGATCGTCGGAATACCCCGTTCGCATCATGTAACGCATGAGGGCATGCCGGGCGTTCTTGGCCGCCATATCGAGCAGCCGGCGCTTTTCGCCCCGTTGCGGATGATGCAGACGGCACGCACGACCGCGTTTGGCGGCGAGCCACCCCCCCATCACCTCGGCGTCGGCAAGCTCAACCGGCACATCCACCTCACCCGGAATGTCGGCGGTCTCATCGTAATAGCGTTTTACAAAGCCCGCGACGAGCTCAGCCTCATCCACATCGAAGCCTTTGTCCAAGATGAACTCGCACGTGCGCTGAACTCGTCCCTCTCGCACCACGAAAACGCAGGCACCGGCAATGGTCTCCTCACGGTAAAAGCCTATAAGATCGAGGTCGACGCCCGTGGGAAACACGACCTGCTGTCGATCGTCCAGGCCGTCGATGACCTCGAGCCGACGCTTGATGCGCCCCGCGCGTCGAAATCAAGTGAGGCCGCGGCATCCGCCATGTCCACCTTGAGCTCATTCGTGAGTTCGCGACGCTGACCGGACAGGAAGCGCTCGACACGGCGCACGTTCTTGGCGTACTCGTCCGATGAGATCATCCCGGCGCATACGCCCGGGCCCCTTCCCACATGGTAGTCAAAGCACGGGCGCCTTTGTGCGCATATGAGCTCGATAACGTCGGCATCTGCGGGGCGTTTGTCGAGCAGACGGCGCACGCGCTTCCACTCCGCACACGAGGCGGAGCAGACAGGACACACCTTGCGCAGCGTGTCGATCGTCTCTCGCGCGGCGCGACTATCGGTGTAGGGACCGTAATAGCGCGTATCCGGGCGATGCCGTTCACGCGTGTACTTGATGGCGGGAAACAGGTCCCCGCGCGTGATGGCGATATACGGATAGGATTTATCGTCCTTGTAATCGACGTTGAAGTACGGATGATACTGAGCGATGAGCTCGCGCTCCAACACAAGCGCCTCGTGCTCGCTTTCGACCACGATGTAGTCGAACGAGGCGACGAGCTGCATCATGAGCGGGATCTTGGCGCGATCGTCGGTGAGCGTCACGTACTGGCGAAGACGCGCGCGCAGGTTCTTGGCCTTGCCCACGTATATGACGGCGCCATCGGCGTCTTTCCACAGGTAACACCCGGGATCGGTGGGCACCTTCGCCACCTGATCCACAAGACTCGGGGCATGCCCGGCGCCCTGCTCGCGCACATGCTCGCTTGCCGCCCTCACGGAGAAGGGCGCTACGGGCATATGCACGCCGGGGTGCGCTACCTGCAACTTTGACGGCGTTGTATTCGGATCTGCCATAGGTCCTCGGAATTCAGGCGCTCGGGCCGTTGGGCCGCTGGACGGACGGCGTTACGCCAAGTCCTTGGCGCCGTCGCCCCAGAAGTACTTGCGGAACTTGTCAATCTGGTGGTAGTAGGTCACCCTCGACCAGAAGCGCTGACCCAGACAGTCCTTATCCCAATCGAGGGCGTAATGGGTGAGCCCGGAGCGGAAGCCATCGAGGACCTGTCTGCGAATCGCGGCGTCGTCAATGGAGCGCTTGACCACATAGGGAGGGACCGTGGTGTAGATGAAGGGCTTGGTGTTGGAGATGCGGGCGCGCTTCTCCCCCATGAGGACATCGTCCACCTGGACTTGGGCGAAGTTGATGCCCGCCTGACGCACGAAATCGGAGCTACGGCCGGGGCGGGTGTTGATCTCGAAGAACTTGTACGTGCCGTCACGCTCGTCGTACTTGACGTCGAAATTCGCCATGCCGCGATACCCCACATGGCGCATGAAGCGCAGGGCGTCGTTGCTCACGGCATCGAGCTGCTCGGACACGATCACCGCCGGATTGCCGATGGCAGTTGGGGAGTGGTCCTCCACCATCACGCGGCCACCCACCATGAAGATGGGATCGCCGGCGGCGTCCAGGTACGTCGACAGAATGCGGATCTGCGTATCGTCGCCCGGGATGAACTCCTGGACGATGAGGAGCTTGTCGTAGGTCGTCTCCTGGAGCTGCTTATAGAGCGCCTCGAGCTGTTCGCGGCTGTGGATGAGGTACACCTTCTGCTGCCCCTCGAACTCGGCGTAGTGCCAGGCAGCCGAGTTCGACGGCTTGGCGATCACTGGATACATGAAGCCGCCGTCGTCCACCGTCGCGGTCTTGTCGCCGCAATCGAGGTAGACCGTCTTGGGGTACGGAACGCCGATCTCCTCGCAGATCTCGTAAAAGCGCTCCTTCTGCGTGATGTCGTCGAGAAGCTCGAAGTCGAGGTAGGGCGTGTACCAGCGCTCCTCAATCTGGGGCTTGTTCTCGGACACCAGGCGGGCATAATGGTCGCCGCAGCCCACGAGGAACGGGACCTTGCCCGCGGCGATGAGCTCATCGCCCAAGCGCGCGAGCTCAGGCAGGCAGACCTCCGGCTTGTCGATGCCGGGGATGACGCGGTAGTCGCAAAACCGGCTGCGCACCGACTTGATGTCCGCAGACGCCAGGACGATCGGCTTGACGCCATACGCCTCCCAGAAGCAGCGGATATATGAATAGCAGCAGAAATCGGACCCCAAGATGACGGGAGCGAGCACGCGCGGCAGGTCGCTTTGGGCGGGGCGGGCGGGTCTCATAAGCTACAAATCCCTTCGCTATAATGGACGCCGTCGCGTGGGACCGCGTACGCGCGAACGTTCCATCGACCCCGCATTCTACCCTTTATCGGCAGGCCCGGGGCGCGACTCGACCTACCGTGAGCAAGAGACCATCGAGGGAGCAAAACATGCATAAGCCTGTTCTCGGCGTGCTTGGGGGCGTGGGCCCGCTGGCGACCGCATACTTCATGGAGCTCGTCATCAAGAAGACGCCGGCCAGCTGCGACCAGGACAACATCCCCATGATCGTCTTCAACGACCCTCAGATCCCGGATCGCACTGCCTATATCCTCGATGGCGGCAATCCCAATCCCCTTCCGGAGATGACGCGCGTCGTGCTGTGGCTCGAGCGCGCAGGTGCCGATTTCATCGCGATTCCCTGCAACACCGCCCACTATTTCTACGAACAGATCGCCGAAAGCGCGACGGTCCCCGTACTCAACATCATGCGGGAAACGACCGCCCGAATCGTCGAGATGCATGGGGAGCACGCGACCATCGGCCTCCTTGCGACCGATGGCACGTTGTCCTCCGGGGTGTTCCAAAGCTATCTGTCCGATGCGGGACTCTCGGTGATGGCGCCGAGCGAGAAGGACCAGCGCGGCATCGTGATGCCGCTTATCTACGACCGCGTCAAGCGAAACCTCCCCTACGACCCCACGGCGTTCCTCGACCTCGCACGGCGAATGCACGAGAACGGGTGCGATGCGGTGATCGTGGGCTGCACTGAGCTATCAGTCGTCTATCAGGACCTCACGCATAAACCCGATTACCTCATCGACTCGATGGACGTCCTCGCCGACCGCTGCGTTTCGTATTACCTCGAGCACCACCGCTAACGACGCGCAAAGCGTCGGAGAATCGAGGTGAACATGCTCGCCTCGGGCAGTTTCATGACAACCGCGGGCACAAACGTCACGATCAGGGACACGATACCCGCGACGGCGATATAGCCGACCGTCTTGAGAATGGGGGCGGCAACTGGACCCGTCGCCGACTGGATGATGATGGGGCCAAAAATCGACTGGAGGGCCTGCATCGCGCCCCAGCCAGCCACGGCGCCGATCCCACCCAAGATGAGCCCGAAGAACAGGCCCCGAGCCATGGTGCCGAGCATCAGCCCGTGGAGGCGCCTGCGCATCCACACCAACGTGATGACGATGGCGACGATGTAAAAGGCGCTCGTCGCAAATGCGATGGACGGGCATGCCGCCGCCCAAGGCCACGCCGCCGCCCAAGGCGACCACGACGAGCGCAAGGGCGCCGAGCACGGTCGAGAAGGCATAGGGCTTCATGTCCATAAGGGCGGAGCAGCTCTTCTGGAGCAAGACGCATACGCCGTAAATGGGCAGCGCCGGAGCGAGCCAGCAAAGGTATTCGCTCACCAGACTCACACCTTCGAGCCCGAATTTGCCCACGCAATACACCATATTGAGCGGCTCGCTGAACACGATGAGGTACAGCGCGAATGGGATGAGGATGAAGAGCATCTGCGCGATGCCCCGGGCGACGCCCTCGCGCACGGCATCGTCATCGTGGCGCGCCGCGTCACGGGCGAGCTCGGTGTAGAGGGCGGTCGTGATGGGGACGGCGAACAGGGCGTAGGGCAGCGTGTACCACAGGCGCGAATAGGCCACCACCGAGGCGCCCGTCTCGGGTTGGACGTTCAGAGCAGCCGCATTCTGGACGCTGGCGGTTATGAAGGCGCAAACCGTCGCGGCGAGCGTGGGGATGCCCAGGGCCAGGGTCTTGCGCAGATTGGGGTCGGAGAAATCAACGTGCAGGCGCGGATGCACCCCGTGCTTTTTCAACGCGGGGATCTGGCACGCCATCTGGATGAACACGCCGAGCGTCGTACCCACGGCGAGCACAGTGACGCTGATGATCTGGTCGACGTGGAGGACCTCGTCAAGGACGAAGAATGCGGCGAAACTCGCGATGACCACGACGTTATTCAACACCGGGGCGAAATTGCTCCAGAAGTAATCACGATGCGCATTGAGCACACCCGAGAACACCGAGCCCAGGCCATAGAACAGGATCTCGATGGCGAAAAGCGGAAGAGGTAAATCGCCGTGTCCATCTGCCCGGTGTCGGCGCTCATGAACGATTGCGTCCAAATCACCGCAGGCGCGCCGATGGTGGCGACAACCGATGCGACGCCCAGCACGAGCAGCAGAATACCGAGAAGATTGCCCACGTACTCGTTGCCCGCCGCGACGCCACGTTCGCGGCGCACCTCGAGGTAGACCGGCAGGAACGCCGTGATGAGCATGCCGCCGATCACAAGCTCATAGAGCATGCTTGGCAGGTTGTAGGCGATCTGATAGGAAGACGAGAGCAGGGACAGGCCGAGCGCGGCGCCCATCGCCCACGTGCGCACGAAGCCGGTGAGACGGCTCACCAGGATGAGGGCGGTCATCATGCCCGCCGAGCGTCCAGCCTGCTCATAGTCGGACTGGCTAAGGTCGTCCTCCTCAACGGAGGTGTCTTGCGGCTCGGAAAGCTCGACTGGGGCGACAGGCTCGGGCTGAATCTCGTCGAATACGTTCGTCTCGTCAAATGCATCCATAGGCGCAGGCTCGAACCGGGGGGCAGGAGCGGCATCGCGTGAGGCCGCAGCACGCAGGAACACGGCAGTCTCATCGGGTGAGACGGGACGGTTTCCTCGCATGGAGGAAGCACCCGCCTGAGCCGCCATGATGAATTGGGATGTCTCATCCGGGCGCTGAGGCGCGCGCGGATCGATTGTCGGGCGCTGCGCGAAGTGAGCTCCGGCCGGGCGTGACGCTTCGTCGTCGTGAGCCATGCGACTACCTCTCCCTCACGATCGGGGCGACGATCGCCCCGGTGAATGCAATCAGGTCATCGGGCGCGAGCGCAAGTTGAACACCGCGTCGACCGCCCGAAATGAAAATTTCATCATACAACTGGCATGTCTCGTCAATGACAACGGGGAGGCGCTTCTTCATACCCACAGGGGAGCATCCGCCCCTCACGTAGCCCGTGACATCGGTGAGCTGCTTGGTGGGGAGCATGGCAAGCGCCTTCTCCCCCGCCGCCCGAGCAGCCGCCTTGAAATCGAGCTCCCCCGCAACGGGCACGCAGCACACCACATGTGCGCCCGACGCGCCCAACGTGACGAGGGTCTTGAAGCCCTGGCCGGGATCCTCGCCCAGCTGCTCGGCTATCGCCTCGCCCAGGCCCCGCGCCTCCTCGCCATCGTCCTCATAGGTATGAACCGTGAAGGCGATACCGGCGCGCTCGAGTTCGCGCATCGCGTTGGTCTTCTGCAATTTGGCCGGCTTGGCCATAAACGACCTCCCAAAGTTCCAAAAACGACGTGAGAAGGAGGGGTGCTCCGCTCGTCGAGGATGCCTCAGATGCCCGAGATTACCGTGTAAGAGCTGCCGCGGGCGAGCACGCGAGCGGCAGCTTGAACGTCAAGATCAGGCACCAGGGATTGCCGCCATCCGCATGCGGTCGCGCTCGAGGAGGGGCTTGAGGAATGTGCCCGTGTAGCTCTTCTTGCACGCGGCGACCTTCTCGGGCGTGCCCGAGACCACAATGCGCCCACCGCCGTTGCCGCCCTCGGGGCCGAGGTCGATGATGCGGTCGGCCACCTTGATCACGTCGAGGTTGTGCTCGATGACGAGCACCGTGTTGCCGGCGTCCACCAAGCGCTGGAGCACGTCGACGAGTTGGCGCACATCCTCGAAGTGCAGGCCCGTGGTGGGCTCGTCCAGGATATAGAACGTCTTGCCCGTCTGCTTGCGGTGCAGTTCCTTGGCGAGCTTCACGCGCTGCGCCTCGCCACCGGAAAGCGTGGTGGCGGGCTGGCCCAAGCGCACGTAGCCCAGGCCGACATCGTAGAGGGTCTGCAGCTTGCGCTTGATCTGCGGGATGTTGCCAAAGAAGGCAAGCGCCTCGGTCACACTCATGTCGAGCACATCAGCGATGGTCTTGTTGCGGTAGCGCACCTCGAGTGTCTCGCGGTTGTAGCGCTTGCCGCCACAGACCTCGCACGGCACGTAGATATCGGGCAGGAAGTGCATCTCGATCTTGATCTGACCATCGCCCTTGCATGCCTCGCAGCGACCGCCGGGCACGTTAAAGGAAAAGCGCCCAGGCGAGTAACCACGCGCCTTGGACTCCGGCACGCTGGCGAACAGCGCGCGCAGATCATCCCACAGGCCGATATAGGTCGCAGGGTTGGAGCGCGGCGTGCGACCAATGGGACTCTGGTCGATGTCGATGACCTTGTCGATTTGGTCGATGCCCTCGAGGGTCTTGTACGGCCCCACCACGCGCGTCGAATGGTGCACCGCGTTGGTGAGGGCGGGAGCAATCGTATCTGTGACCAGCGAACTCTTGCCCGAACCCGAGACGCCCGTCACCACGGTGAGCGTGCCGAACTCGATCTGGGCGGAGACGTTCTTCAGGTTGTTCGCCTTGGCGCCCGTGATCTTGAGCGCGCCGCGCCCAGGATTGCGGCGCTCATCGGGAAGACGCACCATGCGCGCGCCCGTGAGGTAGGCTCCCGTGCAAGAATCCGGACAGGCCATGATCTCTTCCGGCGTGCCGGCGCACACCACCTTGCCGCCGTGTTCGCCCGCACCGGGCCCCATGTCGACCACGTAATCCGCGGCACGAATGGTGTCCTCGTCATGCTCGACCACGATTACGGTATTCCCTAAGTCACGCAGACGCTCGAGCGTGGCGATGAGTCGTTCGTTGTCACGCTGGTGCAGGCCAATCGAGGGCTCGTCTAGGATGTAGAGCACGCCCATGAGGCCGGCACCGATCTGCGTGGCCAGGCGGATGCGCTGGGCCTCGCCACCCGAGAGCGTGGCGGAGGCGCGGTCGAGGGTGAGGTAGTCAAGGCCGACGTCCACGAGGAAGCGCAGGCGCTCGATGATTTCCTTGACGATGGCACGGCCTATGAACGCCTCGCGCTCGGTGAGCTCGAGGCCCTTGAAGAACGCAAGCGACTCGCGGCAGCTCATGCAGCAGACCTCGTAAATGGACTTGCCGCCCACCGTGACGGCGAGCATCTCGGGGCGCAGGCGCGCTCCCTTGCAGGTGGTGCAGGGCTCCTCGCGGATATACCGCTCGAGCTTCGCCTTGGTGTTCTCGTTGGTGGTCTCGACATAACGCTCGTACAAAATGTTGCGCACGCCGGAATACTTGGTGAACCAGTGCGTATCGCGGCCGTCCTGCGTGTGGTAGTCCACACGCATCTTCTTGTCACCCATGCCATCGAGGAACACTTTACGCACGCGGGCGGGCAGATCCTTCCAAGGCGTGGCGGGGTCGACCTTCAGATGCAAGCACAGCGCACGGAAGATCTGCGGATAATAGTTCGATTTGCCGAAGAAGCTGCCGAACACGCCATCCTCGATGGAAAGGTTCGGGTCCTCGATGAGGGCCTCCGCGTCCACGACCTTCTTGAAGCCCAGGCCATCGCACTCGGGGCAGGCGCCATAGGGAGCGTTGAAGGAGAAGTCGCGCGGCTGCAGGTCGTCGATGGAATGCCCGTGCTCGGGGCAGGCGAGCGCGAGCGAGTAGGTGAGCAGGTCGCCTTCGGTGCCTTCCGGCGCGTCGCGATCGGGCAGCAGGTAAACGCTCACGTTGCCGTGAGCGAGCTTGGTCGCTTGCTCCACAGATTCCGCGATGCGACCCAAGCTCGTGTCGCGGATCACGATGCGGTCCACCACGACCTCGATGGTGTGCTTGAACTTCTTATCGAGCTCGATGGTCTCGTCCAACCCGCGGACCTCGCCGTCGATACGCACGCGCGAAAAGCCCTCGCGCGCAGGTCCTCGAGCAGCTTGGCAAACTCGCCCTTGCGGCCTTGAACCACGGGGGCGAGCACAAGGGCACGACGGCCCTGCCCTGCCTCGAGGATCTTGTCGGCAACCTGGTCGGTTGTCTGGCGCTCGATCTCGCGGCCGCACTCGGGACAATGCGGAATACCGATTCGCGCGTACAGAAGTCGCAGGTAGTCGTAGATCTCGGTGACGGTGCCCACGGTGGAACGGGGGTTCTTCGAGGTCGTTTTCTGGTCGATGGAGACCGCCGGCGACAGGCCGTCGATGGAGTCGAGATCCGGCTTGTCCATCTGACCCAGGAACTGGCGGGCGTAGCTGGACAGCGATTCGACATAGCGGCGCTGTCCCTCGGCATAGATGGTATCGAAGGCGAGGCTCGACTTACCCGAACCGGAAAGGCCCGTGATCACCACGAGCTTGTCGCGCGGGATTTCGACATCGATATCCTGCAGGTTGTGCTCGCGGGCGCCTTTGATGACGATGGAGGAATCAGACATGGAAGGTCCTTATCTGACGTGAATTCGGATATGTTCTATGGACACATTCGTATCCGACCTTTTAGTGTACCGCCACCGCGGCGCACGCCTGTTCGCTTGGAGAGAGCCCACGTTTCCTGCACGCTTTGTTCGATTTGGCGGGGTGCTCGATAGCCCCAAGACCGCAATCCTCGGCGCGGGCCCGGCACGAAGAGCAAAACGGCCCGGGATCGTTCCCGGGCCGCTGAGTCGCCTGTATGGTTATGCGCGCTGCAAATGGGCGCTCTTAGCGCACGTAACCGCTAAGTGTGGACGTGCCTGCGAGGTGCACTTAGCTGCGAGCAGCACCATCAACGGGAATGACCGCGCCGGTCACGTAGGAACTCATGTCGCTCGCCAAGTAGACAAAGGCATTGGCGACGTCCTCGGGCTCGCCGATACGACCGAGCGGGATGGTGGCGATGAGCGGCTTGATGACCTCTTCGGGCAGTGCGGCAACCATGTCGGTCTTAGTGACGCCAGGGGCAACGGCGTTCACACGGATGCCCTTGGGGGCAAGCTCGCGAGACAGGCTCTGCGTGAGGCCGTTGACGGCGTACTTGGAGGTCGGAT
>ENA-OQBG01000086-OQBG01000086.1-human-gut-metagenome-genome-assembly--contig:-NODE-86-length-26662-cov-2.670171_pt1 | contig 26662 bp, 25 predicted proteins | sample MGYA00242746_ERZ504551 | MGnify/ENA primary metagenome ERZ504551 (study PRJEB26092, sample SAMD00036289) | human gut metagenome | host: Homo sapiens | study: EMG produced TPA metagenomics assembly of... | reverse complement strand
AATCTTCAGAAGCTGAAAGAGCCTCAAGCATCTTCTCAAGACCTTCTCTTGTGTATTTCTTAATCGTCTCACGTCCCCAGCTTGTAAATACCTCATCTGCGTGATGATGGTGATGATCATGATGATCATGTCCGCAGCCGCATTCATGGTCGTGATCGTGGTGATGATGCTCATGTTCCTCATGATCATGTCCACAGCCGCATTCATGGTCGTGGTCATGGTGATGATGTTCATGTTCTTCGTGATCATGTCCACAGCCACATTCATGATCATGGTCGTGATCGTGATGATGATGCTCTCCATGTTCATGTACATGTCCGCACTCCGGGCATACCTCTTCCTCAGACATCAGTTCTTCCTCAAGAGATACCGGTTTCTCCATAACCTCAAGGATTTTCTTTCCGTCCAGTTTCTCAATCGGAGTGGTGATGATAGCAGCTTTCGCATTAATTCCACGAAGAAGTTCCATTGCCTGCTGTGCTTTCTTCTCATCAATGATATCTGTACGGCTCATGATAATCGCACCTGCATATTCAACCTGATTATCAAAGAACTCACCAAAGTTTCTCATATACATTTTGCACTTCTTTGCATCAACTACAGTTGTATAGCTGTTCAGAACGATATCCACATCTCCCTGAACACCCTGTACTGCCTTGATAACATCTGAAAGTTTACCAACACCTGATGGCTCGATCAGGATTCTGTCCGGATGATATTTGTCCACAACCTCTTTCAGAGAAGTGCCGAAATCTCCCACTAATGAACAGCAGATACATCCGGAATTCATTTCACGGATCTGGATTCCCGCTTCCTTCAGGAAACCACCGTCAATACCAATCTCACCAAATTCGTTCTCGATCAGTACAACCTGCTCATCTGCATAAGCCTCTTTCAGAAGTTTCTTAATCAATGTAGTTTTACCGGCTCCAAGGAAACCGGAAATAATATCAATCTTAGTTGCCATTGTCTTATTTCTCCTCTTCGTTAAAATTTATATTTCTGAATAACTGCCATATAGCCGTCATTTTTTTATATTCTGCCATTTTTTATGAACAAACAGAATAACTTTTGGAACTGCCATCATTATCTGTCTGTTTATATATTTACCTATAACGTACTCATTATACATAAGATATCCAATGTATTCAAGTCTGCCATCAACGCACTTTGACCAGGAAACGCCTGTGCCCCCTGGTTTACAAATATCCTGCAGCTGTTCAATACCTTCAGAACAACCTGCCTGTTCACATCAAAGAAAGGGGCATGATCCACCATCATGCCCCCGCCTGTATACACTAATGATCAACCATTGATCATAAAGCTCATTAATTTATCAATATCGTCTTTCTCATAAGCAACGATCTCAAGTTCCGGAATCTCTCCGCCTGAGAAAATGTTTGCCAGAGATACATACTGGGATAATTTAGATTTAAGGTTCAGTCTGTCACCTTCGCCTGTTACTAATTCTACTCTGCCTTCGCAGCTGTCAACTACAGCAAAAATTTATCGATGTCTTAATGTTAGATACTTTCATGTTCATTCTCCTTTCAACATGGAAACCATTATTCTCTCTATTCCTTGTGTTCGCGATAATTATAACGCAGATAAATTTCAAAAGCAATTATTTATATTTCACGAATTTTTCATATATTATCATGCTTACTCTGCAATATTGTCAAATAAATAACATACCCCTGACAATAATCCTCTCAGATATTTACATATATCCCGAAATCATCCCGAAAAATTAATATGTAAAAATCGCAACCCCATAAGCCGGCAACGGATATGCGAAGGAAAACTCTCTGTTATCACATTCCTGTTTCACTGCCTTAAATGTCTTTGGCTGCTCCAGAAGTCCATTCTCGTCCATGATCAGCTTGTACTGTTTTTTCTTCGGAACACCAACCCTGTAATCCGGACGGTCAACAGGTGTAAAGTTAACTATGTAAAGAATATTGTTTCTCTTTGTAGGAGACTTTCTCACAAAGCTGAAAATACTTCTGTCCCCGTCATCCGCATTGATCCACTCAAATCCTTCCGGATTATTATCACCGGCATAAAGTGCCGGATATTTCTTATAAATAGTCAGGAGATCATGCACATAATTCTGAAGTTCCTTGTGTGGCTCTTCATTCAGAAGGAACCAGTCAAGTTCTCTCTCCTCACTCCATTCACGAAGCTGTCCGAATTCCTGTCCCATGAACAGAAGCTTCTTACCCGGATGGCAGTTCATAAATGAATAGGCAGCCTTTAAATTCCTGAATTTGTCCGGTAATTCTCCCGGCATCTTCTCAAGCATGGAGCATTTCAGATGAACCACCTCATCATGAGAAAGAACTAATACATATCTCTCACTGTATGCATATGACATGGAGAAAGTCATCTTATTATGATTAAATTTACGGAAATACGGATCCAGCTTCATATATTCCAGGAAGTCATTCATCCATCCCATATTCCACTTCAGACTAAAACCAAGTCCGTCCTTCTCTGCATCCCCTGTAACCATCGGCCATGCAGTAGATTCCTCAGCGATCATCACAGTTCCATGATTCCTTCCAAGAACTACTGTATTCAGATGCTTAAAGAATTCAATAGCCTCCAGATTCTGATTTCCGCCATATTTATTTGCGATCCATTCTCCATCCTTCTTACCATAATCAAGATAAAGCATGGAAGCAACAGCATCCACACGAAGTCCGTCTACGTGGCACTCCTCCACCCAGTAAAGGGCATTTGCGATCAGGAAGTTCTTAACCTCCGGGCGTCCGTAATTATAAATCTTGGTACCCCAGTCCGGATGTTCTCCCTGTCTCGGATCTGCGTGCTCATACACTGCGGTTCCGTCAAAGTTCGCAAGACCATGGGCATCTTTCGGAAAATGTGCAGGTACCCAGTCAAGGATAACTCCAATCTTATTCTGATGTAAATAATCCACCATATACTTGAAATCCTGCGGCGTTCCATATCTGGAAGTCGGTGCATAATATCCGGTCACCTGATATCCCCAGGAACCGTCAAAAGGATGCTCTGCGATTCCCATAAGCTCTACATGGGTATATCCCATTTCCTTCACATAAGCTGCCAGGGCATGTGCGAATTCTCTGTAATTATAAAATCCTTTTTCATTTTCCTCTGACTGCGGATGTTTCTTCCATGAACCCGGATGAACCTCATAGATTGCCATAGGCTCTACCTGCTCATCAAACTTCTCTCTGTTCTTGATCCATGTGGCATCCTTCCATTTATAGTCTGTGATATCTGTGATCCTGGAGGCTGTACCCGGACGGAGTTCAGCTTCATTTGCATAGGGATCTGCCTTATAAAGCTTCTCTCCATGCGCACCCACGATAAAGAATTTATACAGCTGTCCGATCTTTGCCCCCGGAATAAATACCTCATAAACACCGATCGGACCAACCTTCTCCATCGGGTTTGCTTCTTCCTCCCAGTCATTAAATTCACCGATTACAGAAACAGACTGTGCATTCGGCGCCCAGACCGCAAAATATACACCCTTTTTTCGTCTGTATGTAGTCGGATGGGCACCCAGTTTCTTATATACTTCATAATTGGTTCCCTGTCCAAATAAATATTGATCCAAATCCGTAAATTTCATACTCACACCCATCTGGAGTCCTCCCTTAACTTCGGTTCTATCTTTTTGCAGATACTGATTCCATAAAATAATACTGTAACAGGATATCTTACGTTACTGTTCACTCCATTCTCAGTAACGTAGCCAAGTTCATTCCAGATTGCCTGCGGCAATGGAATTTTGGCGTATGAACAGTAACTATCTTACAGCAAGTTCAATCAGGAATACGAACTGTACTTTTAGTCATTCTATAAGCCTTATTATACCAACGGACATTCCATACGTCAATTAAAATATGTGTATATTTAACAATTTTTTATATATTTTATGTGTTTTTTGTAAAAAACATAAAGAGCAAAGAAGTACCATTGCTCTCTTCTTTGCTCTTTCGTATATTCGTAATTACTCTGTATGGTCCACACTGCAGGATTGCATATGTTTTTATTCCGTTCCATCTCCGTAATCTACAGAATCATCACTGTAATCTTCCGAATCATCTGAACTTCCATCATCATAACTTCCGTCATCCGAACTTCCATCATCATAACTTCCATCGTCTGAACTTCCATCCGAATAATCCCCACTTCCGTCTGAGGAATCTGTGCTTCCGTCAGAAGAATCTGTGCTTGCATCAGATGTACCATCTGTTCCGTCTGCAGAAGCTGCTGCATCGGAACCGCCCTGATATCCCGGCACATCTCCATTACTGAGTGTACTCGGCCAGAAATCCACATAACATGCATTCTGTAAGGTCACATTCTTGGCTTCTGCCATCTCACTTACTGTTACAAGCTTATATCCCTGTGCAATAAGATCCGGTATCAATCTCAAAGCAGCCTTTACAGATGGCTCATGAATATCATGCATCAGGATGATAGTTCCATCTGTCAGATCTCCATTCATTACTGCACTGTAATCCGCATCTGCATCCAAAAGTTTCCAGTCTTCTGTGTCCAGTGACCACATAAAGAACGGCTTATTTACAGTATTATAAATATCTGAATTTCCGTCCCCGTAAGGCGCACGCGCCACACTCGCAGCCTGGCCACATGCCTGAATCAATGCGTCATCTGTATCAGAGAACTGCTTTGCAACTGCATCAAGATCAATTGTCGTCAGCTGTGTATGATCCCAGGAATGACTTCCAATCTCACATCCAAGTTCAAGCATACGTTTTGGTGCATCCGGATATGAACTGACATTCTGACCAAGCATAAAGAATGTTGCATGAGCATTATTCTGTTCCAGACAATCCAGTAATTCATCTGTATACTCTCCCGGACCATCATCAAAAGTCAGTGCCAACATCGGACGTACCTTACTCGGATCATAAGATCCGTCTTCATTAAAGTAATAATCCTTCACTCCCTTTTCTACCCATCCTGTCTGTATATATCCGTTTCCGTCAAAAGAATAGGTAACACCATCTATATCCTGAAATCCATTTGAAAAATATGTACCGTCTGTATTCTGATACCACTTTCCGTTAGCATCCTCATGCCATCCGGCTGTCATCGCGGCAACCTTATCTGTATCTGATTTACCCTTCAATGGCTGTCTCACAGCAGCATCGGAATTTGCCTGAACTTCCTCTGTATCTGCCTGAGCCTGCACAGTCTGATCACTGCTTCCGCCTCCGGCTACATGATGTGCGATCGGAATAATAATTCCTCTCACCACAAACACCACCGCCAGGATCATGCCAATAACACAAAGTCCGATCTTTGTATAATGCCTGATCATCATCTGGCGTTTTTTTCTGCGCATTCTTTCGCGCAACACCCTCTTATCCATGGTTTCCTTTCCCCGCTTCTTTTTGTTAATTAGTCCTTAACAACGTACATTACAGTACGGAGTAATCCACTTTTATCAATAATCATAACTCATTTATCAGGTAAATACAATGCCAATTATTCACTCTGATCAACATCTTCCGTACCTAATTCCTCTTCCAGATTCTCATCTACATCTGAATTGTCCTGTCCGGAATCATCAGTATCTTTATCTGATACATTCTGATCACTGTCCTGTTCTGCATTTTCTACCGCAGCATCTGCATCATCTGCCAGCACATCACCGTTTGCGACTTTCTCACTCACACTCGCATTTTTATAATGAACTCCTCCACTCTGAGAAGTCCGACTGATTCATCTACATAATCCTGTCCGTAAGTTCCAACCAGCTCTGCAATACTGGAAACACCCATCTGTTCTACCAGTTTATCCTGCAGCTGAAGGCTCTCTTTGTCGTCAAGTGACAGTCCCTCTGCATCCATAATCCCCTGCACGATCAGGTTCTGCTTAACCTTACCCTCTGCATACTGCTGACATTGTTCATCAAAATCATCCTGCGAAATACCCTGACTGTCTGTAAACTCTTCCAGAGTCATGTCGGCCTGTTTTGCATAAACTTCCATACTCTTCTTAAATTCAGAAACAGCCTTATCCACATCTTCCTGTGGGTATTCTTTTACTTCAGAGTTCTCAAGCACTGTACTCCATGCAGTATTCTTAAGAACCTCCTGCGCAGATTCCTTTGCGTTTTTCTCAAGTTCACCGCGAATACTCTCACGATAATCATCTACTGTTGTATAATCAGTGTTCTTTGCAACCCATTCATCTGTAAGTTCTCCTTCACGCCGCACGTTCTGCACCGTAACCTTGTATATAACTTCCTTACCTGCCAAAGTTTCGTCTGCATAGTCTGACGGGAAATCAATTTTAATCTCCTTTGTGTCACCCTTTTTCATCCCGATCACACCATTTTCAAACTCCTCAAACATCTGTCCGTCGCCGATCACAAAGTCATAGTTATTGGCAGTACCACCGTCAAAAGTCTGTCCGTCTTTAGTGCCTGTATAATTTACAGTCACCAGATCCCCTTCTTTTGCCGCATCAGATACAGGTTCTGCCTTATCTTTCAGATTCTCATCGATCTGCGCCTGTACATCATCGTCAGTGATCGCATCCACCGTATTGTCCAGAGTCAGTCCTTTATATTCTCCGATCGTAATATATTTCTCTACATTCTCAACAGAAACAAGACGCGTAGTTCCTGTCTCTGCTTTCTTCCCGTCAGCAGCTCCTTCTGTCTTTGTACCGTCTGTGATAACAGCACCGCCATCACCACACGCAGATGCTGTCAGTGCAAAACAAACTGCAAGCATGGCAAGATATATTTTTTTCTTCATAATAATCAATACTCCCTTCTACATTCCAGGTACCGGAGTTGGTCTTGAAGAATCCCATACTTCCGATACATCAAAAAGATCACTGAGCATTTCCGGATTATAATACATTCTGTATCCATCCAGATTTCTTCTTCCCTGTCGAAAATAATCATCTGTAATCTGTACAAAATACTGACTGGAATCTACATTACAGAAATAGCGGTATCCCTGACTCTTATAAAACTCATATTTCTCATTGTCTGCCGAATATCCTTCCCAGCTTCCGATATCCGCACCAAATGCAAAAATGATCATATCTGTTTCTCCAAGTATGGGAGCCACATATTTCTTCCATTTTTTATCATCTCTTTTCAGATCATCCAGAGAAGTGGCAGCCACATCCTTATGTCCCCATGTATGGCTTGCAAATTCCCAGCCTTCTGCCTTCATAGCCTTAGCTACCTTTTTGCATTTTTCACTTCCTGCTTATAGTTAAAATCCGGATGATCTTTCAGGAATTTTTCTGATCATCCTGCAGTTTTTTCCGGTCTTATATGCAATATCCGTACGATATCCCAGAACACCGTCATAACCTGTCATTGCAAGGATTCCCTTTCTTCCATGATAGGAAAAATCCGGATGTTCTTTTACAAAAGTATCGATCAGTGGAACCATATCATAATCCCCTGTGGAAACACTTCCGTCATCCTCAATATATTCGTTCTTAACCTCACCATTGGAATCCACTACAAGTTTCGATGCGAAACCATCTCCGTCCATATAGTGATAATAACTTACATCATCCTGAGAAAGCACAAATGGAATTTTTCCCGGCGGCAGCATAATACTGCCTCTGGACATAGTTCCGTCCTCATTGATAACCGCCATGTCGTGCGGACTGACCATGACATATCCCTTATCATACATACTCTGTATGATTTTGTTAAACTCATCAATTGTTGTCATATACTGGTTATATCCATTACTGTCTGAATCCCCGTCAAATGCTCTGGCAGTGTCTTTGATCAGTGTATGGAAGAACACGTGCGTGATCTGCTCCAGCGGATATTCTGTACAGGTGGCTTTCGTATTTTCGTAATCCGAAACTGCACTCTGCATATCCGTATTACTTTCGTAATCCGGCTGACTCTTAAGCAGTTCTATGGCGCCATCATAATCATACTGTACAGCCATAAGCGCTGCCTGCTCCATAGGATTTTCCTGTTTCTCATCTGCCTCTTCTGTATCTTCGTTGTCAGTCTGCTCTCCCTCATTCAGACCATCATCCTGCTGTGTATCTTCTGTACTTTTCTCTGTATCAGCATCCTGTTCATCAATTGTCTGCTGTTCTGTTTTTTCTCAGTTTCCACATTTTCAGCTCTGGAACTCAGAAATGGAATATCCTGTTCAAACGGAATGAGCCCACATCCGCTTACTCCTAACGAAATACTCAAAATAGCTGCTGTTACACATGCTATCCTTTTTCTCATATATTGTCCCCTTTCAGTTATGCACAGAGATCATACTCACCCCATGGTTGGAACCGGCACCGGTCTGGAAGAATCAAACACAGACTGTGCATCAAACAGATCTGAGAGAAGTTCCGGATTATAGTACATTCTGTATCCGTCCAGATTTCTTCTTCCCTGCCGGAAATAATTACTGCGGATCTGCACAAAATACTGGCTTGAATCCACATTACAGTAATAATTATAGCCCTGGCTCTTAAGATATTCGAACTTCTCCCCCGAATAATCTTCAACACTGGTAAGATCTGCTCCAAATGCAAAAATAATAATATCTGTTCCGCCTATCAGAGGATCAACATTCTCTTTAAACTTCTGTGTATCTGCCTGTAATCTCTCCAGACTGATCTGACTTACATTCTGATGTCCCCATGTGTGGCTTGCAAACAGCCAGCCTTCATCTTTCATAGCCTGCGCTACTCTGGCTGCATTTTCTCTCTCTGTATTCAGATTAAAATCCGGATGCTCATCCAGCCATTTTACTTTATCTGCATCCAGATCATCCGGACGGGTTTCATAACTGCTGTCTGTGCGATAACCAAGAATTCCATTGTAACCGGTAAGGGCAACAATTCCTTTAGCACCTCTGTAAGAAAAATCAGGATGTTCCTCTACAAAACGATCGATCAGAGGAACCATATCATAATCGCCTACGGAAATACTGCCATCATCTTCCACATATTCATTGCGGATTTTTCCTTCCTCATCTACGATAAGTTTGGTTGCAAATCCGTCCCCGTCCATATAATGATAATAACACACATCATCCTGCGAAAGCACAAACGGTACTTTACCCGGAGGAAGGAGAATCTCCCCTGCATTCATATTCCCATTCTCATCCGCTGTCGCCATGTCATAAATGCTGACCATGACATATCCCTTATCATACATGCTCTGAGTAATCTGGTTAAATTCATCAATCGTTGTCATAACCTGATCGTAATCTCCTGACTTGTAATCCCCGTCAAAAGCCTTACCGGTATCTTTGATCAGAGTATGATAAAAGACGTGTGTCACCTGGTCTAACGGCCAGGAAACGCAGGATTCCTTCTTTTTCTGATAAACCTTAACCGCATGCTGAAACTTCTCACTTGTCTGATAAGTCTCACTGTTTTGCAGCATACTTATGGCCTTATCATAATCATACTGTTTTGCAGCATACTTTGCCTGCCTGTAAAGAGTTTTGTCCTCTTCACTCAGTCCATCCGTATCCTGAACTTCAGGTGTCACCGCATTCTCAGCTTCTGCCTCTGCATTTGTCTGCTGAGCTGTTTTTCTTCTTCTGTTTCCTGTCTGCAGATTTCACCATCTGCGCAATCTTAACCTGCTGCTCACTGACAAAATTCTGCAGTTCTTCCCCGTAAAATCCTATTCCAATCCCAATTGCAGCGGCCGCCGCCACCACTATGCAGCCTGCGATACGCAGTCTTTTTTTTCTGCGGCGAAGTTTATTGCGGCGTTCCAGTCTGGCTGCCCTACGGGCTTCATAAGCTTTATTATCATCAAAAAAGAAATCTTCGTCCTCGCTTGCTGCCGGAGGTTCTTCGTTTATCTCTTCTGTATTTGGTTTTTCTTCATTTAGTTTTTCTACATTTGATTTTTCTGCATTTGGTTTTTCTGCATTTAGCTCTTCTGCCTTTAGTTCTTCTGCATTTGGTTCTTCTGCATTTAGTTCTTCTGCATTTGTCTTTTCTGTATTTACTTTTTCCTTATCTGAAAGTCGCTCCTCTTTCTTCTCAGAGTCGGGCTTTAATTCGCTCATGCTTTTCTCCTTTTTATCATATCCGTTTTTTACTCACAAATTATTCTGTCACAAAATAACTCCACAATTCCCGTTACATATATTATAACCACACATTATGATTCCATCCTGTAAAAATGTCTTTAACTATTCCGCATATTTCCCATTACTGTTCGCTCCGGCAAATATTGTCGCATTACAGTTTTGCTACAATTATAACCTTTCATAATGTAAATTTCTACCGCTTTCCATCCATTAATTCTTTTTTGCAATTGCGTTTTACCTTATTTAATGATAAAATAATTTTTATGCAATGGACTGTCCGTACCAACAGTCCCTGTGAAAACACATACATTAGGGAGGATGCAAATGAGTACAGTAACAATAGTCCTTCTGGTCATTCTTGTTATCCTGATCGCTGCACTGATCGGTTTATATTTCTTCGGAAAAAAAGCCCAGAAGAAACAGGAAGAACAGCAGGCTCAGATTGAAGCAACTAAACAAACCGTTTCCATGCTGGTTATCGATAAAAAGAGGATGCCACTGAAAGAATCCGGACTTCCTCAGATGGTAATTGAACAGACACCTAACTTATGCGCCGTTCCAAGCTTCCAATCGTTAAAGCTAAAATCGGACCAAAGATTGCGATCATGATCGCAGATGAGAAGGTTTTCGACCTGATCCCGCTTAAGAAAGAAATCAAAGCCGAAGTAAGCGGTCTTTATATTGTAGGCGTAAAAGGAATCCGCGGTTCCCTTCAGACACCGGCTCCCAAAAAGAAAGGTTTCTTTGCAAAATTCAAGAAAGACAAAACTGCCAGATAAATGCAGTCAGACATATAAACTAAAGGTCAGTGAATCGTGTCATCCATACACACAGATCACTGACCTTTTTCTGTTTTGATCAGACAGATATCTGCAGCGAAGCAGAGAACTTACCAGATCTGATCAAATTGTAAAATTCTTACAGTCCTTTGGCTGTGCCTTAATCGCAAGATAACAGTCTGCCACATGCTCCTGGTTCATATCAAGCGCATAATCCACTTTCATGTCAAGACCGCCATCACTCTCCTGCAGATTCAGATTCGTCGCCGCAATCCCCATTTCAATAGTTCCATAGGGAGTGGTATAGTAAGTCATATTCTTCTTACCCTGTTCAAAAACCATATGAACATTGACCACACCTTTCTTGCGGACCTCCATTCCCTTCCGGGAAATTTTTATGTAATTGACGGTAGGTTCTGCAAAATCCTCCATGACTTCCTCATAGCGCAGATAATGACTTCCGTTCCGGAAATAATACTGTCCCGGTACAACAATCTCCAGAGGTTCCTGTTCACCGTCTGCATCCATTGTCTGAAGTCCCCTTACATGAATCAGCACTTCTTTATCCATTCTTCTCATACTCCTGTTTTTATACTGTTCAAAACCTGTTTTTATGTATCTATATTATAACCATTCAGTAATCTGCTGTTTTTAATACTTCTCAATATCTATTTTTTCGTCATCTCCACATCATATGGAAGAATCGAATTGGCAAATGCCTTAAACTCATCTGCCAGATCACTCACATAGAAGCGATACGGAAATTCATTCTTCCCTGTACCTTCACCGGCAAGTCCTTTTTCCTCCAGAAGCCTTCCCAACTCCAGTGCGGTTTCATAAGCCGGATTCACCAGACATACTCCGTCTCCCATGATCTTTCTGATGGTGGAACGAAGCAATGGATAATGAGTACATCCCAATATCAGTGTATCCACCTGCTTATCCTGAAGTTCCTTCAGATATCTGGCAGCGACCTCATCAGTCACCGGATCATGAAGCCACCCTTCTTCTACCAGTGGCACAAACAGCGGACATGCTTTGCCGAAAACAGTGATCTCCGGATCCAGATGCTTCAGATACTCTGCATGTATCCCACTTCCTACAGTTCCCACAGTACCAATGATTCCTACCCTCTTATTTCTGGTCTGGGCAGCCGCCACTTTAGCCCCCGGTTCTATCACGCCAATGATGGGAATGTCAAACTCATCCCTCACTGCATCCAGGGCAAAAGCGCTGGCTGTATTACATGCAACCACAATCGCCTTTACCTGCTGCTGCTGAAGAAAACGAATGATCTGCCGGGAATACCGGATGATAGTTTCCTTCGATTTACTTCCGTAAGGCACTCTCGCCGTATCACCAAAATATACGATTTTTTCTGAAGGAAGATTACGCATGATCTCACGCGCAACAGTCAGTCCTCCTACACCGGAATCAAATACTCCTATCGGTGCCTCTCTGTCTATTTTCATTGATTTCTATTCTCCATCTCTATTGATTGTCTCACTATTCTATCACCAATCAAGAGCCTGTGCAAGCCAGAAGGATATCTTTATGTCATCTTTCTGTCCTTTATTTTCCTCAGGGAACTGCGAGAAGCAGAATTTCGGGTACAATGTCCCCCACCATGCAGTAACTGCAGCCTGTTCCTGTCGTCTTTCAGCGATTTTTGCTATCTTCCCGGACATTCCCGGCATTGCTCTCATCATAAGAACACCAACAGCTGCCACGAACAGAACAAACGACAGTTTTCTTCTTAATTTTTTGTTCTTACTCTTTTATTCATCATTGTCCCTCTCTCCTGTTATATCTTATCAGTTACCATATCTGCCTTTGTTATTTTCCTATATATTTTCTTATTTTATATGGAATTTCCAGGCAGCACTTTAATATTTGGATTATGCCAATATTTTCCTGATTTATACTTCCACTTCCAGACTTCCATTTCTGATCTTCACAATCGGAAGCCGCAGGATTTTATCTTCTTTATATTTTTCATAGAAAAGCTCTCTGAGTGTCACAGCCGTAATATTTCCTCCTGACATTCTGTTTCGGATCAGTCCTGTAATATATTCTCCTGCTGATGAATTATCCTCTCCATGCCAGTTCAGAATCTCCCCTGCGTCCTCCGCTTCAAACACATAAAGATCTTCCCCCACAAAAATCTCCTGTTTCAGATAATCCAGCACCATTCTCCATCTTCCGTCCTCCACCAGTGTTCTCCCCATGCCAGAACCTGCAGATGCCCCATATCAAGAAGTTTTTCCTGTGACTGATCATACATTTTTCAATCCGGGTGAAATCAGCACCACTGATCTGCAGAACCCGGGAACCGCCATCTTCTTCCTCTTTTCCCTGCCCTGTCACTCTCAGAAAGATCCGGCATCCCATAGGTAAGACAGATTCCTTCTTCTGAGGCATCCACGCCAAGTGCCATAGGATACATTCTCTTCTCCGGTTCCACAGCCGCACCACAGCCGCTCATAAAAGACTGACTGACAAATCCCGGTCACCACACCGACTGCCCTTTTCCTCTGCTTCCTGCGGTGTCCCTTTCCTCTGATAAACATATAAAACTGACAGATGAGAATTCCCGGAACGAAAATATACGCCAGACACCATCCAAAATAATCCAGTATTCCTTTTCCCTCTTCTTCCAGAAGCGAAATCAGGAAAACCAGTGCCGGAAGCCAGAACCTCCCCGTACCAGGATGAGATTTCCCGATAATCTGATTTCCATAATACAGCAGACTCCCTATTGCAAAAAGCAGGCTGTAAAGTAGAAATCCCATCCACAGGATGTCAAATCTGGCCAGTACATTTCCCGGAAGATCTGCGCCTGCCAGCAGAGGCAGGACCGGATAACTTTCCGCCGCTACCCTGTCATATCCCAGAACTGCCGGAAGCAGAAGCTCCATTCCAATAAGAATCCCTCCAAGTGTCAGGATCCCTCCTGCCACCGTCTTTCCCGCACTTCCGTATTTCTCCACATTTCCCAACAGAAATGGCAACAATGCCACCGGCGAGAAAGCACACAGCGTTCCATAAAAAGACTGACTGACATTTCTCACTGTAAGCTCCTCCCACCGGATTCCTCCCATGAGATATTCCGTTTTTGCCTGTGGCACACAAAGTATCATCATTATCATAATCCCGCCAAGAAGCAGGCCACCTGATACTTCCGCCATTCTTCCTCTTCTCTGTACACCTTTGCAGGTTCCGACAGAACATACCAGAATTGCCCAGAATGCGATCCATCGGCCGGATACTCCTGTGATCAGCTTTACAGGAACCAGCCTCCTGAGAAGCGCCAGTAGATATCCTCCCGCCATCAACACATAGATTAGGAAAAAAATCCCGATCAGCCTTCCCGCAAAAGCACCTGCAGACTTTACCGGATCTTCAAATGAAGGTGTCAGCCGTATCAGCCAGATTACATAAAACCCAAGCAATATCAGCGCAAAAATCATTCCCGCCACTGCACTGATTCCGTTCATTCCACCCTTTCCGAAAACGCAGAGCATAAATGGTGCCAGTAATGCCAGTATCATCTGCCTGTACAGCTGCCTGTGGGAAATTCTGTTATTCTCTGCAAATCTCATGAACCGGACTCCTTTCTCTTCAAACGGATCTTCTGCTCCTCTCTTGCATAAAGCGGTCGTAATACCCTCTTGCGCAGCGGAACTCTCAGAACCCCTTCTCCTCTGCTGCCCTTCTGTTCTTTCTTTATAAAAGGAACCAGATAAGGAATACCAAAACTTATCAGGCCTGCCAGGTGCCCTATAACCAGATATACTCCCAGCACGATTCCGTAAATTCCCAGATAACCTCCCAGGATCAGAAACCCATACTTCACCAGCCGAAATGCTGCTGCAAACTCTTCATTTGGAACAGTCATAGAGCCAAGCGCAGTCAACGCCACGATCATCACCACGATCGGACTCACAAGATTTGCCTCTACCGCTGCCTGTCCGATCACCAGTCCGCCAACAATGCCAATAGCATTTCCCAGAGATCCCCGGAACTCTCACCCCAGCCTCCCGAATCAGTTCAAAAGCCAGTTCCAGAAAAATCAGTTCCACCACACTGGAAAAGGGCACTCCTTCCCTCGCCTCCGCAAAAGACAGTATCAGTGCAGATGGCAGAATCTGTGTATGGAAACGTATCACTGCCAGGTAAAGTCCCGGCAGAACAGTCGCCATGATCACAGCCAGATATCGCAGTATTCTGAGAAAGGAAGCCATCTCGAACCTGTGATACCAGTCCTCGCTGCTCTCCATGAAACTGCTAAAATTTCCCGGAAGAATCAATGCTTCCGGAGAATTATCACACAGAATCACAACCTTACCTTTCAGGATTTCCTGCACAGCACGATCCGGACGTTCCGTTGTCTGATACTGAGGAAAAGGAGAATACCACACATCTTCTGTCAGCTGTTCAAGCATACCGCTGTCAAGGATTCCGTCAATCTGAAATTCTTCCAGCCGTTCCTTCACTTCTTCCAGAAGTCCCTCATGTACCAGGTCGTCCATGTATAACACCTGCGTTAAGGTATGAGAGCGCACACCGATTTTATATTCTTCCACCTTGAGTCTGGTATCACGAAGCCTTTTTCTTACCAGTGCACTGTTACTTTTCACACTGTCCGAAAATCCTTCCCTGGAACCCCGCAGCACCTTTTCCGATTCTGCCTCCATCACACCTGTGGATGGATAACCTTTGCTGGAGATTTTCATCGCCTTGTCATATCCATCTATGAAAAACACTGCATTCCCTGCAAGCATGGCATCTATGGACTCGTCAAGATTCTCCAGTTTCTTTACATCTGCGATCCCAAGACTGTTATGCCTGACAAATTCCTGAATATCCTCCGGCGAAATCTCCCAGAAATGATTGATCATCTTTCCAAGAGCAGAATCATCCAGCATCATGTTGGAAACCGCAACTTCTATATAGACCATAAGGCAGTCCACCTTATGTTTATCTCCCAGCCGCATGGGACGGATCAGAATATCACTGCAATTTTCCAGTCTGCTTCGCAGATATTTCTCATTCTCCCTCAGATTTGCAGATACTTTCCGGGATTCTTCCAGCTTCTTCAATAATTTCCCACCTCGTTTCATACCGGTACATCGTTTTCGATGTACCAGACAGATCTGTTGCCAGTCGGCAATATTCCTAAACTCACTTATACACACATGGATGCGCAAAAAAAGAGAGGCATCCCGCCTCTCTTAGAATTTCCCGATATTCAGATATTATACCATTCTTATCTGTGTCCCCTGGATTTCTCTTTCTCTGCACGCTCACGTTCTGCATCCTCAGCCTCAATAGAACGCATGATAGCCATTCTCTGATTCTCGATATGCTGGAAAGAAAGCTGTTTCGCGCGTTCCACGTCGCGCTCTCTGATCGCCTTTGTCAGTTCCTCATGTTCCTTCACCAGAACATCTCGTGTTTCACCTTCTTTCAGATATTCTACACGATAACGATAAATCTGCTCACGCATATTGTTGAGTACCTGGATCAGCCTCTTATTATCAGAAGCCTGATAAATAACCTCATGGAATGCAACGTCAGCCTCCGCAAGCTTAACAAGATTTCCCTCTGCGATCGTATGTTCAAACTCCTTGGCAGCAAGCCAGAGTCTCCTCATTTCTTCTTCAGTCATACGGGCACATGCTTTCTCAATAGCTACGTTCTCAAGAGCAATACGAACCTCCAGAACATCATTCAGATCCTTCTCTGTGATATTGGCAACCTGGGCACCACGTCTCGGGATCATCACTACCAGACCTTCCTGCTCCAGCTTACGCATTGCCTCTCTGATAGGAGTTCTGCTCACGCCAAGTCTCTCTGCCAGCGCAATCTCCATCAGTCTCTCACCAGGTTTCAGTTCGCCCTTCAGAATTGCCTGACGCAGCGTATTAAAAACCACATCTCTTAATGGAAGATATTCATTCATATTTACTGAAAAATCACTTGTCATTTGTATTCCCTCCTGCTTTCATTACTTCTGTGGCAAAAACCGTCTTCGCCAGCCGGCTCTCTCTGAGAACCTCTGCTGCCGCCTCCATCTTCTCACGATCATCAAAGATTCCGAACACTGTAGGACCACTTCCACTCATCATCGCCTTTAACGCACCATGACTCTCCATCAGTGCTTTGATTTCGCCAATTACAGGATATTTCTCTATAATTCCCGGCTCAAAAACATTTCCCATCTTCTGTGTCATTGCCAGAAGATCTCCACGTTCTATATCTCCTATCATCCCGTCAATATCCGGATGAGAAGAAATCTTATCCAGCTGAAGGCTCTCATAGGCAGCTTTGGTGGAAACATTGATTCCGGGCTTACCGATCAGTACAAAACAGTCCGGCACCTGAGTGATCCTGGTCAGTTTCTCCCCGATCCCCTCTGCCAGGGCAGTTCCTCTCATCACACAGTACGGAACATCTGCCCCGATATTCACAGCACGATCCATCAGCTCCTTCTGGCTCAGTCCCAGTTTAAAAAGCCGGTTGATCCCCACCAGTGCAGCTGCCGCATCCGAGCTTCCGCCTGCCATACCTGCTGCCACAGGAATAAATTTCTCAAGATGGATATCCACACCACCCTTAACCTGAAATTCATCCATCAGAAGCTTCGCCGCCTTATACACCAGATTTCGTTCATCATTCGGAATATAGGAATAATTGACAGACAGGGAAATCCCCGGCTTCCTCACCCTCTTCATCTCCAGAACATCATACATCTGTATCGTCTGCATGATCATCCGGACTTCATGATAGCCATCCTCTCTCTTTCTGAGAATATCCAGTCCCAGATTTATCTTCGCCAATGCACGTAAACGCATAAAATCCTCCGTTTCCAACAATATCATCCGTATATAACTGTACTTTCGCAATTATATTTGTACTTTGTATACAATAAAACTCTTTGCGCATATTTTAAATCATTTTTTTAGTTTTCAATATAGGAGTTTTCATTTTTCCGGAAATTTTTTCATTATCATCCCTGCCTGACAAGAATTAACGACTGCCCCGGCTTTACCTCTTTTTCCGTAAGACTGTTCACACCCGAAATCTCATCCACAGTTGTATAAAATTTCTTTGCAATATCCCACAGAGTATCTCCGGCCTTTACAATATAGACCGTAATTCCCGGCATACTTTCCAGTTTCTTACGATCCAGCGGCTGTTCTTCCACAGATTCAATAAGCTGCTCTTCCCACTGTCTGAACACAAGCACATTCAGTCCCACCGCCGCCTTGACTTCAATCTCATCCCCATCTGCCATTGCAGTGGAAAGCTGTTCAAGGTCAGCCTGAAGTAAATATGTGCAATCCTTCCCGATCTCTTCTGCCTCGATCAGATGGGTAAACGGAAGCATGGCATCCATAGAATAAAACGGCATTTCATCATTTCCAATAATATACAGGATCTTGAGTGCCACAATTCCTTCTGCCACAATTCCCTTATCCGTAATCCTAGTCTTATCTACTTTTACCTTACCGCTGCTGTGGCAAAGCTGCAAAACTTTTCCCTGACTCTCCTTAACTTCTATCCGGTCTGTCAGACGACACCTGGAAAAATTCCGTACCAGAAGACTTTCCAACATTTCCTTTTTCCGATGAAGAACACATTCTTTGTGTGGGCTGTATGCATCAAGAAGAAGTTCATGCTCCTCTTCCCTGTACATTTTCATATTTAATTCCAGTACCACATCCACCTGCAGGATACGTTCTTCACCATCCGGATCAGGCTTTACCTCTATCCCCTGATGAAGAAGAGACACCTCAATATGTGGAATCAGATCTTCCATACAGCCACTGCATTCCATCTCATTGGAAAAAGGCATGGTATACTCCAGCCACTGAGGTGGATTCTCCTCTTCATACCCTGTATACAGAAGAAAAACTGCAAGCTCTCCTTTCACCCGGAGTTTGTTCTCTCCCGGCCGCAGATCCAGATTCCTCGGTTCAGCCATATACCACAGAAGGTTTTCTACATTCGGTCTGTTTGACGCAAGAGTAATATCATCCTTAATGCGCAGAGTATCTTTTTTATGTACACGAAGACTCATAAGCCGGATTTTCTCCGTTTTCACAGAGACTTCCTGATCCTCTGCGGAAACCGGAAGTTCAACGACTGCCAGTTCATCTACCACTGCATAAAAAGTTACAATTGCTTTAATATTCAGTTTTCTGGAATGGATCATATGAACACTGAGATCCTCAATCTCCCATTTCAGACACAGCTTATCTCCCCCTTCGATTCCCTCCAGATTAATCATCTCATCCAGCGGAAGCTTCGCAGAAAGGCTGTAAATCCTGCCCTCTTTTTCCCCCACATAAAGCAAATCTGCATTTAATGTCCCTTTAAGAAGCGCTCTTCCTTCACTCAGCCTCACTTCCTCCATGGAAACATCCGCTTTGCTCTGCACCAGTCTCCCGATATCCGGTTTCACATCGGGCACATTATAGTCCTCGTCAAAAGTCGCCTGCGCTGCCGCTTTGTTTTTGATCCGCAGCATCTGAATACTTTCTTTTTTTAATTCCAACCTGCTTCCTTCCTTTCTCTGTTTACTTTATGATAAAACCCAAAAATTCTATCGGTTTCTCTGTTTCTCTAATTTTCAGGACAATACAGGGATAAGACGGTTCACTGCCTGCATCCGCTTTCTCCGGACCTATCAGCCTTGTCTTGCAGAATACTGCGTTCTCTGATTCGGAAACCTCCTCCACCTGAATACTGTACCCTCCTGTAAGCTGCTCTCCATATCCCTTCATCAGATATCTTATATCTCCCACCTGATAAGTCATCTGAAATACATTCTTTTTCTTCTGTTCCATCAGTTCTGAAATCTCTTCCGGAATTTCCTCCTGCTTTACGATCGTATATTCCAGAGGTGTACGTTCGCCCTCCTCAATCCTGATAAACTGACAGCCCGCCGGCAAAAGAGCCAACAGCAACACACAGAGCAGTCCTCCTGTCCTTTTGCCCATAATGCACCCTGCTCATTCTTCGCTAAATATTCTATGCCGGATACAGCCCTGTTATTACCATACTCTATGCTATATATCTGACAGTAACTGCTTTTCTGCAGGAAAGAATCCCGTCCGGAATGATTTATTTAACGCCAAAAAATCGTTATACCATAATTTATTTCTTGCAGGATATCTCATAATTCCTTATAATAACTTCTATACTTATATATGGGCATCAGCATTATATAATGCCCGGAAAGGAATTAACGAATGATACGATTTATCCTCGTCTGTATTGTTGTGATCGGATACCTGATCCTGTCCATCCCCATCCTGCTGGTCGAATGGATCATCGGCAGATTTTCTCCTGAAAAAAAGGATATCAGCTCCCTTAGGATCATCCAGGCAGTATTCCGATTTATCCTTAAGATCACCGGTGCAAAAATTACTGTGATCGGAGAAGAAAATGTGCCAAAGGACACACCTGTACTTTATATCGGCAACCACAGAAGCTACTTCGACATACTTCTTACTTACTCCCGCTGTCCGATCCGTACAGGCTACATTGCCAAAAAAGAGATGGAGAAAATCCCTCTTCTTTCCACATGGATGCGTTATCTCCACTGTCTCTTCCTTGACAGGAAAGACATCAAACAGGGACTCAAAACGATCCTGACCGCAGTAGACAAAGTAAAATCCGGAATTTCCATCTGTATTTTCCCGGAAGGAACCCGAAACAGAAATAAAGATGAGCTGGACATGCTTCCCTTCCATGAAGGAAGCTTCAAAATCGCTACCAAGGCCAAATGCCCGATCATCCCAATTGCGATCAGCAATTCAGCCAACATTTTCGAGGCACACTTCCCGAAGATATCTCCTGCAAGAGTTGTAGTAGAATACGGTAAGCCGATCTATCCGGATGAATTGAGCAAAGAAGATAAGAGGCATGTCGGAGAATATACGCAAAACGTAATTCGCGAAATGCTTATAAAGAACAAACCACTGACCGAAAACTAATAAGACCATCACTAGAGCGTGTCTGAAAAAGGCTTTCTGCAAGATGTGCGTCACAATTTGTGAGATATTTTGCCCGGACGAGCGCCGTAGTGGACTACGGCAACTGAATTCGGGTGAAATATCCCGCAAAAGTGGGGCGTGCAGATTGCGGGAATGATTTTTCAGACACGCTCTGGTCCGGCAGAGCGTAAAGACAAACATTTACGCTCTGCCGGACTGTTATATATCAGAATTTCCATTGTATCTGGACTGATCCGGGAAATACCTTAAGTGACCTGATCATCTTATCAACTGTAAACCTCTTCTCCTTAAAATCAATCTCTCCCCACAGACTTATATTAGATGCTACCTTTTCCATCTGCTCCGGTGTCGCATGATTCTCCGCAAGCACCGATAATTTCTCCAGCTTTAACTGATGCATCTGGTCTATTTCTTCCACTCTCTGATTAATATAATCCGTCAGTGTTTCTCCGGCACCTGCCAGAGAATCCACAAGCAGAGAAATCTCCTTTTCCATTTCCTCAATCTCCCTGTAAATCTGCTTTACCTGCGGATTTTCCTTTAACTTCGTATAAGTGGCAGGAGACTGTCCTTCACGCAGCTTACGTACCATCTCTTTATATACATAATTCTCCACATCTTCAGTATAAACCTTCCCGCACCCCGGGCAGGCTTTGTTGTTCAGACGCTTCGTACATCTCAGGTACTGTTTACCGGACTGTATTTTAATACTCATAAGTGCGTATCCGCAATTGCCACATTTCACTTTCCCTGCCAGCCATGTATTCACAGCTTTCCTATTGGCCTGAATCGTTTTATTTCTCATAAGCTTGATCCTGCAGTTCAGCCACTGCTCCGAAGACACAAGCCCTTCATGAGGTGCCACCACCAGCATATGACCCTTAAGATTCTGCAGCTTATCTGTCTGCGCATCCCGCCCCTGATAAAGATAACATCCATGAATCCCGTCAAACTGCTCCGGACTGCTTACTATATTGGTTCCATGGCTCCTGAAAAAACGGTACACATCCATATCAGCCCGCACATATACCGGATTTCTCAAGAGCTGGGCCAACATGGAACGTATCAGTTCCTTTCCGTAGAACTGCACTCCCTTTTCCGCATAATATCTGGTGATATCCCCATAAGAAGTGTCCGGTTGTTCGTACATATCAAAAATTTCCCGCACAATTGCCGCTTCCCCGGGTTCTTCCACAAGCTTCTTTGTATGGATTCCTTCCATCAGGATCTCCTCTAGCCGATAACCATAAGGAGGCTTGCCGCCCATGCGAAAACCTTTCTGACTTCTGGAATAATATGCATCGCTGACACGCTTCTGAATAGTCTCACGTTCCAGTTGCGCAAACACAATGCAGATATTTAACATTGCCTCTATCTATAAAGGTGTGGTTAATTCTGATTCTTTCTCCGTCCACGACTTTGATATCCTGACTCTGTATCCACTGGATTTTGAAGAATTTCTGTGGGCCAATGCTGAGTTTGCCCTTACAAGAGAAATCCGCAATCATTTCTCCGATTTCAGCCCAATGGGAAAGAAACTCCACGAAAAAGCCCTGTCACAGTTCCGTCTCTATCTGATCATCGGCGGAATGCCTGCTGCCATTATGGAATACAAAAAAGAAAAGAAGCTCCTGCTGGTACCTGACACCTAGCAAAAGCTCCTTACATCTGTATCCTGTTGACACCGGATTATGCTCATGCATACTGAAAATCCCTGCCTTCCAGCTTCTGTCAGGAGAAGAAACCACCGCCGGTACAGCCTGTATCGAAACCTTTCTGGCACAGCACTTTATCCGGAATGGCTATGCCCTCTCCTACTGGTCCAGCGGCAACCAGGCGGAAAGTTCCCTTTTTACTGTCCCTAAAAACAGTCAATTTTATTGCCATAGACTACCGCACCGCACCACATCAGAAGTGCAGGAACCTTATGCAGCTGAATAAATCTTCTCTCTCTCCTGCACCCACGCAAATGTATTTAATCTCTGCCGAAGACTTCAGGCAAAAAGAAGCTTATCGAATCGTGCCTTTATATGCGGTATTTTGCATATAGAACGTGGCAGATACAACAGGCAAAAGCAGACTCCGGCCGGTAGTTCTTCTCGCTTTCACATCTTCGGAAACGAAGAAAAAACATCTTCAGCCATATCTCTCTGATATGGCTGAAAACTTTTTACGCATTGTTAAGGCTCTTCCTGATAGAGTTTTCCTATTTACCAGTATTTTTTTACATAATTGACAGCCTCTTCCTGTGACAGGGAAAATTCATTCATGATGTTTCTGACTGTATCTGTCTCACTTATATTAAAATTCCTGCAGGTCCTTACAGTCGCACGAATGCCTTCAAGGATACCTTCCCATCTGCCTTCCTGACGGCCTTCCTGTCGACCTTCCTGTCGACCTTCTTCAACACCTTCCTGTCTTAACTCTTCCAATGCATTACACATATTGATCTGTCCCCCTTTCTGCTCCGATTCCAAAGCATGGTCAATCAGTTTCTGTGATTCTGTAATGGCTCCTATCACAAGTCCAAGATCTGCCGGAATATTATGATCCCTGTAAACTTCATTGATCTTCGTATAATCCCTGGCATAGATCAAGCGGCTCACGTCAAACACCATATTTACGTCCGGATCGCTGAAACATAGTTCTCCACTTGATCTTACCTGTACCAGGTTCATACGGTAATCAGATACCAGTGGTTCTATCTTTTCGGGGATCTCCAGCATATCCTTCAGGGAAAACGGACCATCCCATTCACTTTCTCCATAATATACACACAGACTAATCACCGGATGCAGCCGGTCGGTCTTCTTAAAACCTGACAGGAATTCATCCGCTGAATGGAAATCCCCGTTTTTCTTATTTACTGCTGCAATCTCATCATATTCTTTCATGTAAGAAAACGCATCTCCGACCATATGGCGCAGCGGCATCGCATAGTGGATCTTTGCCTGATTTTCCAGTCCCCAGAGAACAAAGTCCACACCATATGCCGTCTTCTTTACAACATCCAGGATCTTCTGTACTGTTTCCGCATGACCATTAAATTTCAGCATGGAGGAAACATCCGTATCTGCTTCTGTAAGATCCTGCGGCTTCAGCACCTGTTCCCCGTTAAAAAATACTGCATTGAACAGATCCGCAAAATGTCTGTTGTCTCTCCAGAAGTTCTTCAGTATGGTATCCGGTTTGATCTTATTTTTTTCCGCCGTATCCAGCACCTCCCGTTGATTTATTTCTGTTATCAATATAGCATAATTATTACCTTGTTTCCACGAAAGGAACTATAAAATTATTAAAAATCTGAAAAGTGCAGAGTCGATTTGTTTAATTTGTTCTTTTTTATTTCGTCAGCTGTAAAAGAGCATATAACTACAAAAATACCGCTCTAATACGTAAAAAAGGCAGTTATAAATAACTATTTTTTCAGGGTTGTGCATGAATTTCTAATCAGAGAATGTGCTTTTTAATCAAAAATTAACCTATCCACTACCCAAAGGGGAACTATAATCATGACAAAGATTAAAAACACAAAGAAGGGCATGGCAAAAAAGACATTAAGTATGTCACTTGTTGTTGCAATGCTTGCTACTTCTAATGTGCCGGTATGGGCTGCTGAGTTCAGTGATGATTTTGATGCTGCTGTAGCTACTGAAGCTCCGGTTACTGAATTTAGCGATAATACAATAGAAACTCCAGCTATTGAAGAAGAAACAACAGAAGCTCCAATGGCTCAGGCAGTTGTTGAATCTGATGATCTCAGTGTTGATGTTTCAGTTTCTGAATCTGCCGAATTTACTGGTGTTGTATCCGTTTCTGGTACAATTAATGCAAGTGATCTGGATAAATGGGGTATTGACAAACAGACAATTGCTAATTATGATGTTACTATTAAAGATGGTGTAGCAACTGTAATTAATGGTACTATCAAAGTTCCAATATCTGAATATACAGTTACAAAGAATAGTGATGATACTTATACAGTAGCTGCCAAATCTACATCTAAGAACTATACTGGTTCAAAGACTGTACAGGCAGAAGGTAAAGCTGAAAATAAAAAACCAGATGCTCCAATGATCAGCAGTGTTAAAGTTGTTGGCAACAAAGCGACTGTAATCCTTTCTGGTGCTTCCGAAGGTGCTGCAGGTTACGACTATGTAATCTCTACAGACCGCGACTGCATCACAAACAAAGATTATGATTCCGTAAACAAGAATCAGGTTCAGACCTCTACTACATTCAAATATGTACAGCAGGGAACCTACTACGCATACTGCCACGCTTGGAAACGTGATAAGAACGGTAAGAAAGTATTCAGCGATTGGTCTAACGCATATCCATTCGTTGTATCCGCAATCACACCGGACGCTCCAGTTATCACAAACGTAACAGTAAGCGGATCTACTATCAAAGTAACATACAAAGCAGCTGCAAATGCAACTGGTTACGATGTAGTACTTGGAACTGGCTCCAAGAAAGAAAACGGTGAGACACGTCCATACCAGTATGGCAATCACAAGAAACTGAACCTCAAAGAAGGTACAGTAACAGCAACATTCAAGAACGTACCAAAGGGAACATGGGTAGTTGGAATGCATGCATTCAACAGAACATCCGAAGACGGAAAGAAAGTCTTCAGCCCATGGTCAAACCTGAAAAAGGCTACTGTTAAATAATCCATTTGGGTAAATAATACAGATTCCTAAAAAGAAAACCCCAGTCATTTTGACTGGGGTCTTTCTTTGTCAAAACTTATCCTGCGATTGTCGAAAAATTTTTCTGGTAAATAAATATCTGCTCTGATAAAATATAAGTACAAAATATGTGACAGGAGGTGACATCCATAATACGTCAAACGAATCTGGCACAAATGATAGACCTTGCCGCAGATCGTGCAAGATATGATGAATGTGCCAAGAAACTATTAACCTATAAGGCAGTCATTGCCTGGATCCTCAAATCCTGTACAAAAGAATTTTCCCAATATAGTGTCAATTTTATCTGTGATAACTGCCTGAAAGAAAATATCGAAATTTCCAGTCGGGCAGTACATCAGGACCATCCTGACCCGCAGTAAATTACTGGATGGAAACGAAACAAATAGACTGCCTTAATTCCGAAGCAAATGCTATCAAAGACTGTATATTATGATATTCGTTTTAAGGCATATATTCCGAACACCGAAGAACCCGTACAGCTGATCATCAATTTGGAAATCCAGTTAAATGACACACCGGGGTATCCATTAGTTACAAGAGGATTTTATTATTGTGCAAGAATGATTTCCGAGCAGTATGGAACTATTTTTACTGGTGAACATTATGAAAAGCTTCAGAAAGTCTACAGTATTTGGATCTGCCCGGATCCGGCGAAAAAAACGTAGAAATGGAATCTTCAGATACCATACAGTACAGGATACAGTATTGGGAAAGCCTTATGAAACTCTTGGCAGTTATGACCTTATGGAAGTTGTTATCGTAAATTTAGGTGATGCAGATAAAGAGAGTGATCTGGAGATCCTTGATCTGCTGAATACACTCTTCTCTCTTTCTACATCCTCTGAGACAAAGAAAAAAACGTCTTCAGAAAGATTTTGGCATCGCCATGACAGAAGAATTTGAAAGTGAGGTGCAGGATATGTGTAATCTGGGAAAAGCACTTGTTGAACAAGGCATTGAGCAAGGTGTAGAAAAGAAAATCTATCTCTTGCAAAATGATGATCAAAGATAAAGAATCTCTCGATAAGATTGAAAAATATACTGGTTTTTCT
>ENA-OQBG01000083-OQBG01000083.1-human-gut-metagenome-genome-assembly--contig:-NODE-83-length-27076-cov-8.321830_pt1 | contig 27076 bp, 30 predicted proteins | sample MGYA00242746_ERZ504551 | MGnify/ENA primary metagenome ERZ504551 (study PRJEB26092, sample SAMD00036289) | human gut metagenome | host: Homo sapiens | study: EMG produced TPA metagenomics assembly of... | reverse complement strand
CCTCGTGCTGCTTGACAGTCGTCAGCTCTCTATGGCAGTCGTGATCAGGAATATTCAATTTTCATCCCGTCCGGAGTTACCCGTTCAGGTGAGCTCCTGCGACTGGGCTTGAACCAGTGACCGTCCGATTAACAGTCGGATGCTCTGCCAACTGAGCTACGCAGGAATATCTGCTGTGTTTGAGATTTCTCTCACGCACAAGTCACACATCTTACATGCTTGCCACGAAAAAGCAAATTACATGCGTGTATGGCATGTCGCGCTGAATTCCGCAGAATCGGACTCATCGAATACTATCTCATACAGCCAAAAACTGAACACGGATATACACTAGCGACTAACGGTAGAGGAGCTGGCTATGGAACGTCGAATACTGATGAAATGCTCAGCCCCCGGGAGGAGCTGGTGTCTGCTTGGCAGATATTGGAATCGGTGAAACGGAACAACCGTCTGAGTATGCGAACCCAGTGGGAACAATCACAAGAGTTCTGATGTTCCGCTGTCACTGCATGGCAGCGGTTGTGACATGGATCGGCCGCGGCTGAAGGTCGAACAACATGACGATGCGGCGATACTGTCACGCGAAATTTCATTGTGGATAACTTCGGAAGCTAGAACCACATAGGTCGTTTTTGGCTGGACATCCTGTTTCGGACCCCTCAAGGTGGGTATCACCGGCAAAGAAGCCGGAATCACATCACACTCACACTATGGGGAGGAATCTCATGAATGCACCACTGTTGTTTGATTGGCGTCGCGACGAAGCCCGACGTGCCAGCCGGCGGCGTCAGCAGGCGCGTCAGCGGGCTCAGGAACGGCAACGGCGTATGGATGCCATAATCGCGTTGGCCGCCGTTATCGGCCTGCTGCTTGCCTTGGGAGTAGGGCTGGCATCCACGCCTCAGCATGTTGCGCATGCGGATACTGCGGTGACCGGAGATGCGGCATACACGGTGGAGGATTTCACCGATATGTCTGATTTGGCGTGGCGCAATGGCAATCAGTGCGAATCCCGATTCGACTGGCCGGTCGACGATCCACAGGTCGAACAACAGTTCGAGCGGCCGATCAACCCGTGGGCACCAGGTCATCGTGGAGTGGATCTTGTTGCGGAGCAAGGTACCGTAATTCTGTCACCACAGGCAGGGACCGTGAGTTTTGCTGGCAAAGTAGCTGGCAAAGATGTGGTGAGTGTACGGCATCGTGGAGGTGTCACGTCGACATTCGAACCGGCCGTTACCGAGCTCTCAGTGGGGGATACGATCTCCCGCAGACAGCCCGTAGGCATCGTTGAAGGCAGCTCGGACCATTGCGAAGACCGTTGCCTGCATTGGGGCCTCAAGCGAGGAACGGCCGATTATCTTGATCCACAGCAATATGCGGGGAGTCGAAAAATCGTACTGAAACCGTCATGATTTAACGGTGATTGTCGGCCGGAACAGGGCCGTACGGAAGAGACATCGCAGGCGGCTAGCGGCGTGACGAGTATGAATCACAGACCGGCATCGGCCAAGGAAATATATCCGGGGTCGATCAGCGCGGACTTGAGATTGCTGGCGCTGACAGCCAGCAACGGTTCGCTGATGGTCGGGATCTTCTTCACGCCGCCTACCTCGGAGTTCCTGATTGAAGGCATGGAATTCAGCGCTTCGTCCTTGTTGAGCTTGGCGCAGGCCTGAGCGATATCCGTGGCGATGGTCTGTCTGTCTTCCATGCCGGTCATCCATTGCTTGCCATTGACGATGGATGGGATGTTCGAGACATACGCGCCGTATCCGGTTACTAGAGGCCACTGCGAGTCACGGTCCTTGTCGGAAGCGGAGGTGTCCTCGTCCGCATCGTCATCGGAACTGGATGAGTCGTTTGCGTTGTCGTTTTCAGGGGATTTGATCGGGTCCGGCACGGCGTCGCGGCTGAGATCCTTCTTGCCGGTGATATTGCCGACAATGCCCGAGATGGTGATCTGCGGATTGATATCGGCGGCAGAGCCGGTGTATCCCAGATCGTCCAATTCCTTGACGACCTCGGAGGCGATGTAGTCGTTCATCGTGATGATGCCGTCAATACGGGTGAGTGTGGACTGTCCGTCGGTTTTGCCAGACGCTTGTCAAGCACTTTCGCAGTGGAGCCTTCCTTAGCGGCATCGTAGGCCACGGCTTGCCAATCGTTTTCCGTGGATTTGCCGTCCAAGGTGCCTGAAGGGCTTTCCACAACGCCCTTCTGATAGTAGGAGCCCAGTACCTGCCAGATACCACGGAACGCCTCTTGGGCGAACGTGGAATCGTTGGCGTTGCCTTTTTCGTCCACGGCGGTGTATGGCAGCAGCACCTCAATGTATTTGGGGTTGTCTTTACTGGCCTTATCCAACTTGAGTTTGGACACCATCTTTTCCGCCTGTAGCTTGCCGATGGTCTGGGCGTCCGAGAACTTGACGAAGGCGTCCGGCTTATATCCCTCGATACTGTTGCCGAGCAATACCACATGCATGCCGGATTCCTTGGCCAGCTTGAGCGATGAGACCAGCCGGTCCACGGCCTGCGCCTGCTCGTCCGATGCAGTGCTGTCGCTCTCAGTGTTGGACGAATCGTCTTTGGACGAGTCGTCTTCGGAAGATTCACCGTCAGAAGTAGCTTCCCCATCCGTGGCATCGTTGGTGCTCAGGTTCTGGCTCACGTAATCGCCGTATTGGCGAGTGGAAGCGTCGGCCTCGACTACTGGAGCCACGAGCAATGTCATGTTGTCGGGCGCGATGGCAATGCCGGAATCGTCCGTGGTGTTATTCGAAAGATGATCGACCACAAAGTCTTGGATGGCGCGGCTTTGCTTGGCCAACGAGTCGGACGCGTATGATTGATATCGCCTTTCTTGAAACCGGCGTCGACCAGAGCCTTGGTCAGGTCAGGCACCAGCTTCGCCCATTTGTTCAGTGGCGTCTGCTGGTTCAGCGTGATGCCGTCCGAAGGTGTGAACACGGCCACGCCGCCGGCAGAATTGGACGTCACCGTGGTCTGACCATCTACAACGGTCTTATTGTCTGAGGTGCACGCGGTCAGTGACAGCACCATCGCGCAGGATGCGATAATGGCGGCGAGCAGGGTGGTTGAGCGGCGTGCGAACACCATAAGCGGCGAAACCTCCTCAAGCGGGCGTGAAAACAAGCTGAATCACGATTCTAGTAGGCCGTATACGAAAAAGTCCCGGACCAGTGGACAAATCGCCACATATCCGGGAACAATTAGAGGTATTACGTGCGTGCATCGAACAACTGTCATGATTATCGTGCTGAGGAACATTCCAGATGAAGCACGACAATCATGACAGTTTGCGACATGACATGGCCCATGTAGGTCCGCACGATGTGTTCGATGATTTACTCGGCCAGAGCCTTGGCCAGGTTCTCGTCCAGCGCGTTCATGAAGCCGTCGGTGTCGAGCCACGGTTCGTCCGGGCCGATGAGCATGGCCAGATCCTTGGTCATCTGACCGCCTTCAACGGTGTCGACGATGACCTTCTCCAGCGTCTTGGCGAAGTGACGGACTTCGGGCGTGCCGTCCAGATCGGCGCGGTGCTTAAGGCCGCCGGTCCACGCGAAGATGGAGGCGATCGGGTTGGTGGAGGTCTTCTCGCCCTTCTGCCAGCGGCGGTAGTGACGGGTCACGGTGCCGTGCGCCGCTTCGGCCTCGACGGTCTGGCCGTCCGGGGTCATGAGCACGGAGGTCATGAGGCCCAGCGAACCGAAGCCCTGGGCCACGGAGTCGGACTGCACATCGCCATCGTAGTTCTTGCAGGCCCAGATGTAACCGCCGTGCCACTTCAGGGAGCTGGCCACCATGTCGTCGATCAGGCGGTGCTCGTAAGTCAGGCCGGCCTCGGCGTACTTGTCCTTGTATTCGGTCTCGAACACCTCGGCAAAGATGTCCTTGAACTGGCCGTCGTAGGCCTTCAAAATCGTGTTCTTGGTGGACAAGTACACCGGGTAATGACGCATCAGGCCGTAGTTGAAGCAGGCGCGAGCGAAACCGCGGATCGAATCGTTGACGTTGTACTGCACCTGGGCCACGCCGCCGTCTTCGCCGTAGTTGTAGACCACGTGCTGAATCGGCTCGGAGCCATCGTCCGGAGTGAAGGTGACGGTCAGCTGGCCGGCTCCCGGAACCTTGAAATCGGTGGCCTTGTACTGGTCGCCGAATGCGTGACGGGCTACGACGATCGGCTTGGTCCAGCCGGGCACCAGACGAGGCACGTTGCTCATCACAATCGGCTCGCGGAAGATCGTGCCGCCCAGGATGTTGCGGATGGTGCCGTTGGGGGACTTCCACATCTTCTTGAGACCGAATTCCTTGACTCGGGCCTCATCGGGGGTGATGGTGGCGCACTTGACACCGACATGGTGCTTCTGGATGGCGTGGGCGGCGTCGATGGTCACCTGGTCATCGGTCTCGTCGCGGTGCTCGATGCCCAGATCGTAGTAGTCGAGGTTCACGTCGAGGTACGGCAGGATCAGACGATCCTTGATGTCCTTCCAGATCACGCGGGTCATCTCGTCGCCGTCGAGTTCGACGACAGTGCCTTCGACCTTGATTTTGGCCATGCTTCCTCCTGATAGATGGTGTGAAGATGATTTAGTCATAGCGCATGTTTGTAACGACTTGAAGCAATCGTCCGGTCCGTGGGAAACGGCCTTGTTGGCGTCCCACCCGGGCAATAGGCTGGAAACCATGTCTCAGGAAATTGAAATCGGTTTGGGCAAAAAAGGCCGTCTCGGCTACGCACTCGACGATGTGGCAATCGTCCCCTCCCGTCGCACCCGCGACCCCGAGGACGTCTCCACCTCTTGGCAGATCGACGCCTATGAGTTCGATGTGCCGGTGATCGGTGCCCCCATGGATTCGGTGACCAGCCCGGCCACCGCCATCGCCATGGGCAAGATGGGTGCGCTCGGCGTGCTCGATCTGGAAGGTCTGTGGACCCGTTACGAGGATCCGACCCCGCTGTTGGACGAAATCGCCGGACTGCCGGCCGATCAGGCCACCGAGCGTATCCAGCAGATCTATGCCGAGCCGGTCAAGCCGGAGCTCATCACGCAACGTCTGCACGAGATTCGCGCCGCCGGTGTCACCGTGGCCGGCGCGCTCTCCCCGCAGCGCACCCAGCAGTTCTACTCCACCGTGGTGGACGCGGGCGTGGACCTGTTCGTGATCCGCGGCACTGTGGTCTCCGCCGAGCACGTCTCCTCCGGTCAGGAACCGCTGAACCTCAAGAAGTTCATCTACGACCTTGACGTGCCTGTCATCGTCGGCGGCGCATCCAACTACACCGCTGCCCTGCACCTGATGCGCACCGGCGCGGCCGGCGTGCTCGTCGGCTTCGGCGGCGGCGCGGTCTCCGCCACCCGCCAGACCATCGGCGTGCAGGCCCCGATGGCCACCGCTATCGCCGACGTGGCCGAGGCCCGCCGCGACTACATGGACGAATCCGGCGGCCGCTACGTGCAGGTCATCGCCGACGGCGGCATGGGCGACTCCGGCAGCTTCGTCAAGGCCCTGGCCCTCGGCGCCGACGCGGTCATGCTCGGCGCGCCGCTGGCCCGCGCCACCGAGGCCCCCGGCAAGGGCACCCACTGGGGTTCTGGAAGCCCGCCACCAGACGCTGCCGCGCGGCTACCGCACCACGGTCGGCACGGTCGGCCCGCTCGAACAGGTGCTGTTCGGACCGAGCCACCAGGCGGACGGCAAGACCAACTTCATCGGCGCCCTCAAGCGCGCGATGGCCTCCACCGGCTACGTCGACGTGAAGAACTTCCAGCGTTGCGGCATGGTGGTCAACCCGTATTCCGCACGATAATCCCGATTGCCCCCTGAAAATGGGGGTTTGCCCTCCATGCAGGAGGCTTAACTTGCCCGAAGGCGCGCTCAAGTAGTTTGACTTGGCGCGCCTTTCGTGATGTTGTAGTACAGACGCTCGCCGATGATGGTGAGTTGCAAGGGGGCTTGAAGGGGGTCATCATGGAGTATTCGGGATTTTTCCACGGCACATATCAGTACGGGCCGTTGCCGAGTTATGACGGATTCATCGTTGTGGAGCTGTCGGATCGCCCGGTGCGGTATCACATCCAACCCACATTCATAGGCGGGCTGAATGCGAAGGAATGTCATTCCATGGCCATGGCTGCATGCCGCATCGCCTGCACATCGGCGGACGCGATACGTGGCAAACTCAGCGTCGCACATCTCAACAGAGCCATGACAAAACCATGCCTGGACCGGCTGCAAACCATGCAATACCTGCTCGGCATCCACATGGTCACTCATCCGGAGCTCAAAGCGAAATTCTGCTATCTGCCCACTGTCCCCACATTGATCGACGGCATGATCACCGGCAAGGACACGCTGGAAATGGCGGTATTCATGACCATCGGCCAGGAAAATCTGCGAGTCAACCTCAAACTGAAGTACATCGGTTCTCGATGGATGTGCATCTATGCCGATTTGGGCTGACCAGACGGCCCCGCCCGCACACCGATTCCTACGCTGGTAGCGGAAGACGGTTCTGCCGTGTCATAGGCTGGTTCGCCTATAGTAGTGACCATGCGTGAACATGTAGAAGAACCCAGATATGTCACCACCGATGACGACACCGTCTACTCGCTGCTGTCCAAACGAGCAGCTCGCACGCCGGATGACATCATCGCGGAATGGCAGGATGACAACACCCACCAATGGCGCAGCGCCACAGCTACTGAAATGCTGTCCCGCGTACGCGAGGTGGCCAAGGGCCTGTTGGGACTTGGCGTCAAAGCCGGCACCATGGTGCTGATTTACTCGCCTACCTGCTATGAGTGGGGTGTGGCTGATTTCGCTTGCGCGGCAATCGGCGCTGTGGTTGTGCCCGTCTATGAGACCGATTCCGCCCGTCAGACCGCGGGCATCGTCGAGGAAGTCGATCCCGCCATCGCCTTTGCCGGCGACTTCCAGCGCGCACAGACGCTTGAGCAGATCCGTGTCAATCATCCGGGCATGAAATACGTGTTCAATTTCAAGGCCGATGGCCTTGACGCTGTCGTTGACTTCGGGCATGGCGTATCCGATGAGACGTTGGATGCGGCTATCGCTCGTATCAAAGCCGATGATCTGCTCACCGTGGTCTACACCTCCGGTTCCACCGGCAAGCCCAAGGGCGCGATGCTCTCCAACCGCAATTACACGCACATCGTGCTTAACGGCTACGAGATTCTGCGTGGCATGCTGTACGACGACAACCGTCTGCTGCTGTTCCTGCCGCTGGCGCACTGCTTCGCCCGCTACATCCAGTACGTGTGCATCGGTGGCTGCGGCGTGGTCGGATACATTCCCGACGCCAAGCGACTGCTCGCCGATATCCGCAGCTTCAAGCCCACCTACCTGCTGGGTGTGCCACGTGTGTTCGAGAAGGTGTATAACGCGGCCTCGCAGAAGGCTGGTGCCGGCATCCAGGGGCATATCTTCGCCCAGTCGGTCAAGCACTTCGTCAAGTGGAGCAAGGATGAGCAGGCCGGCCGCGGCCATTCGTTCATCGAGCGCATGCGCCATTCGTTCTACATGGCCACGGTAGGCAAATCCATTCGTTCCGCTCTCGGACCGAACCTCAAATGGCTGGCCTGCGGTGGTGCGCCGCTCAACGTGGATTTGGCCCACTTTTTCAACGGCATGGATGACATCACCTTCATCCAGGGTTATGGCATGACCGAAACCGCCGCTCCGATGCTCGTCAATTGGGAGGACGACAACGAGGTCGGTTCGGTCGGCAAGCCTGGGCCTGGCATGGGCGTGCGTCTTGGCGAAGATGATGAAATTGAGCTGACCGGCCCGAACGTGTTCCTTGGCTACTACAAGCAGCCCGAACTCACCGCACAGACGATGACTGCCGACGGCTGGATCAAAACCGGCGATCTGGGTCGTATCGACGACCGCGGCTTCACCTTCATTACCGGACGCAAGAAGGACATCATCATCACCGCCGGCGGCAAGAACATCAGCCCCGCCCCGATGGAGGATGTCATCGTCACCTGCCCGATCGTGGCTCATGCAGTAGTAGTCGGCGACGGCAAGCCGTTCGTGTCCGCACTTATCGAGCTCGACCCCGAAATGCTGCATTCCTGGCTGGAAGGTCAGGGCCTCAATGCCGACATGACACTCGCCGAGGCCAGCGACAACGACGCGGTGCGCGCCTTTATCCAGCAGTACATCGACCAGGCCAACGCCAATGTCTCCCGCGCTGAGTCCGTGCGCAAATTCGCGGTGCTGGATGAGGAATTCAGTCAGGAGCACGGCACACTCACCCCGAGCATGAAAGTGGTGCGTCCCAAGGTATTGCAGCGCTACGCCACCGTCATCGAGGAGGATCTGTACGCGCCCAAGCCATCCAACAAGCCGCTGCCCGCCACTGCCAAGATCATCGACAGCACGCTGGAGACCGTCAAGAAATCCTCCGAATCGGTCAAGCAGGCGTCCGAACAGGTCAAACAGGCCTCGGAACAGATGAAAACCAGCGTGTCTGATTCGATTGCTAGCGTGTCGGAGAAGATCAAGAAGTCGAAGGCCGAACCCGAAGAGGGCGAGACCGGCGATTCCGCTGACAATGCCGCTGACACCGGCAGCAAGCCGGACCAGCCGGCTGACGAGAAGAATGAGGAGTAACGAGAAGTGGCCATCCGTGAGATCAGGGTCGTGCCCGACCCAGTCCTGCGCACCCCCTGCGATGAGATCAAGGAAATCACCCCGGCCGTGCGCCGCCTGGTTGACGACCTGTTGGAAACCGTGGACGATCCGGGCCGAGCGGGCCTGTCCGCCAACCAGATCGGCGTGAGCCTGAGGGCCTTCTCCTACAACATCGACGGCAAGGTCGGCTACGTTCTGAACCCCGTACTCGAGGAGAAGTCCGGCGAGCAGTATGGCGATGAAGGTTGTCTGTCCGTGCCCGGCTTGTGGTACAAGACCCGTCGTGCCGACTACGCTCGCGTGCGTGGCATCGACTTGGACGGCAACGAGGTCGTGCTCGAGGGCTCCGGGCTGATGGGCCGTATGCTTCAGCACGAATGCGACCACCTCGATGGCCACGTGTATTTGGATCGCCTGGAAAAGGAAGAACGCCGCGAAGCCCTGCGCTACATGCGCAATCGTCAGGCGAAGTAGTCCATACTCGGCTCCCACTGGCTGGAGCCGTCGAACGTAGTGAGACTGAGGGTGGTTCTGCCGGTACCGCCCGTGACTCCCCTCAGTCGCCTACGGCGACAGCTCCCCTCAGAGGAGGGACGCGTGTTTGTTTTTTAGTACCGGCTCCGTGCTATTCTCGAAACTCGTGTGCCACCCGGCAACGGACGCAGTCGCTGGTGTCCAGAGCCACCCAATATTGTCAACCGGCACACAACAAATTCGCGTCATGCTCGCGACGGCTTGTGTCGGTCGGCTGCACAACTCGTGAAACCGGGGGAGCAGCTGCACGCAGGTGCGCATGGCCAGGCAAGAACCGACAATGAAAGGTAGTAATACCATGGCTCAGATCACTATGAGCGATATGCTGAAGGCTGGCCTGCACTTCGGCCACCAGACCCGTCGTTGGAACCCGAAGATGAAGCAGTTCATCCTCACCCAGCGCAACGGCATCCACATCATCAACCTGTTCAAGTCGCTCGACATGATCGACAAGGCGTACGACTTCATCAAGACCACCGTGGCCCACAACGGCACCGTGCTCTTCGTCGGCACCAAGAAGCAGGCTCAGGAAGCTATCGCCAACCAGGCCACCCGCGTGAACATGCCCTACGTCTCCGAGCGTTGGCTCGGCGGCATGCTGACCAACTTCCAGACCGTCTCCAAGCGCGTCAACCGCCTCAAGGAACTTGAGGAAATGGACTTCACCGACGTGCACGGCTCCGGCCTGACCAAGAAGGAGCTCCTCCTGCTCGAGCGCGAGAAGGACAAGCTCAACAAGCAGCTGGGCGGTATCCGCAACATGAACCGCACCCCGTCCGCGATGTTCGTCGTCGACATCACCAAGGAAGCCCTGGCTGTTGAGGAAGCTCACAAGCTGGGTATCCCGGTTGTCGCCATCGTCGACACCAACGCCGACCCGGACACCGTTGAGTACCCGATCCCGGCCAACGATGACGCCATCCGCGGCATCGAACTGCTGACCAGCCTGATGGCTGACGCCGTCGCCGAAGGTCTGCTGGAGCGCTCCGGCGCCAACAAGGCCGAGGGCGAAGCCGCCGAGCAGCCGATGGCCGCTTGGGAGAAGGAACTCCTGACCAACGAGGCTCCTGCCGAGGCTTCCGCTGAAGCCGCCGCTCCGGCTGCCGCCGAGGGCGAAACCGCCGAGGCCCCCAAGGCCGAGTGATGCTCTACGATGGGAAGTGCCTGAATGAGCGCTTCCCATCGTTCATGGGTAAGCAAAATTTCTCAAGGAGAATAATCAATGGCAGCAATTACCGCCGCACTGATCAAGCAGGTTCGTGAAGACACCGGCGCCGGCATGCTCGACGTCAAGAAGGCTCTGACCGAAGCCGAAGGCGACGTCGCCCGCGCCAAGGAAATCATCCGCGCCAAGGGTATCGCCGCAGCCGGCAAGCGTGAAGGCCGCAAGGCTCAGGAAGGCACCATCGCCTCCAAGGTCGTCGAGACCGCCAATGGCGAGACCGGCTACGCCGTCGAGCTGAACTCCGAGACCGACTTCGTGGCCAAGACCCCGAAGTTCGTCGAGTTCACCGAGGAAGTTCTCGCTACGCCGTGGACGCCGACGCCAACTCCGCTGACGAGCTGCTCGAGGCCAAGGCTGGCGACACCACCGTCAAGCTGGCTGTCGAAGAGGCCGCCGCCCTGTTCGGTGAGCACGTCAAGGTCGGCCAGTTCGCCAAGATCTCCGGCGAGCACGTCGAAGTCTACGCTCACAAGAAGTCCGCCGAGATGCCGCCGAGCATCGTCGCCATGATCGCCACCGACAAGGCCGGCGCCGCCGTGGCTCACGAAGCTGCTCTGCAGATCTCCGCCATGGGCGCCAAGTGGCTGACCCGCGAGGACGTTCCGGCCGATGTGGTCGAGTCCGAGCGTCGCGTGGCCACCGAGAAGTCCCTGGCCGAGGGCAAGCCGGAGAAGATCGTTCCGAAGATCGTCGAAGGCCGTCTCAACGCTTTCTTCAAGGAAGTCGTGCTGCTTGAGCAGCCGTTCGTCAAGGACCCGTCCAAGACCGTCGGCGACCTGTTCAAGGAAGTCGGTGGCAACGCCACCGCATTCGCTCGTGTCGAGGTCGGCAAGGGCGAAGAGGAGTGAGCCTAAGGCTTACTCCACGCGCTTAGCGTAATTTCAACGAAACGCCATCCGGTTATTCAATAATCGGATGGCGTTTCGCTATTCCAAGGGTGTCGTTGCTAGGGGGTGTCGTCGTAAACCGATACGCTTGTCTACGGATAATTTCGCACTTTCGGTTTTGAGAAAGGCACAATATGACTGATAGCGACAATCCGCGCAGAGTTCTGCTCAAGCTGTCCGGCGAAGCATTCGGTGGTGGCAAGGTCGGCATCGATACCCAGGTGATTCGTCGCATTGCCGAGGAGATCGTTCCGGCCGTACAACAGGGTGTGCAGGTGGCCATCGTGGTCGGCGGCGGCAACTTCTTCCGCGGTGCCGAACTGCAGCAGGCCGGTATCGATCGTTCCCGTGGCGACTACATGGGTATGCTCGGCACGGTGATGAACTGCCTCGCTCTACAGGACTTTCTGGAGCAGGAGGGGCAGGCCACCCGCGTGCAGACCGCCATCACCATGGGACAGGTCGCCGAGCCGTATATTCCGCTCAAGGCCATCCGTCACCTTGAAAAGGGTCGCGTGGTGATTTTCGGCGCCGGTGCCGGCATGCCGTACTTCTCCACCGACACGGTTTCCATCCAGCGTTCCCTCGAAATCCACTGCGACGAGGTACTTATGGGTAAGAACGGCGTCGACGGCGTCTACACCGCCGACCCGCGCAAGGACGAGAACGCCAAGCGTTTTGAAACCCTGAGCTACAATCGCGCCCTCGTGGACAATCTGGCCGTCATGGACGCCTCCGCACTGTCCATGGCCCGCGACAACAAGAAGCGCATCCGCGTCTTCGGCCTCGAAGAGCCGGGCAACGTGACCCGCGCCCTCGTCGGCGATGAAATCGGCACGCTGGTCTCCACCGCCGAATCGCGCGTGGCCGAGTAAGCCGCAAACGCCCACAATCGAATCAAGCGTTCATAGACGAACAACACTGACGAACACCAACACACAAGGAGTGAATATGTCTCTTATCGACCAGGCCAAGGAACAGATGGCCAAGACCGTGGAAAACACCAAGGAAAACTTCTCCGGCATCCGCACCGGTCGCGCAAACCCGGCCCTGCTCAACGGCATCACCGTGGACTACTATGGTGCCCCCACCCCGATTAAGGCCGTCGCCTCCATCGGCGTTCCCGAACCGCGCACCCTGTCCGTCACCCCGTTTGACGCTTCCCAGGCCGGTGCCGTCGAAAAGGCCCTGCGCAACTCCGATCTCGGCATCAGCCCGAACCGTGATGGCAACGTCATCCGTCTGACCATGCCGGAACTCACCGAGGATCGTCGTAAGGAATACGTCAAGCTCGCCAAGGGCAAGGCCGAGGATGGCAAGGTCGCCGTGCGCAACATTCGCCGTAAGACCAAGGAAACCATCGACAAGGCCGTCAAGGACGGCGAGATGGGTGAGGACGAAGGCGATCGCCTGCTGAAGGATCTTGACAAGGTCACCAAGTCCGTTACCGACGAGATCGATACTCTGCTGGAGACCAAGCAGAAGGAGATCATGGAGGTCTGATTCAGACCAGGTCCGGAGAATTATGGAACGCAACGAACAACCCCATGAAGAGGCCGAGGAGACGCTCGACCAGATCAACAAGAAGACCGGCCGCAACATGCCGCAGGCCATCGCCACAGGCGCGGCACTGGTCATCCTTATTGTCGCGTGCCTGCTGCTCAGCGTCGACCTCTTCGTGCTGCTGGTAGTCGTGTTCATGATTCTGGCGCTGTGGGAGCTCAGGGTGGACTTCGCCACCGTAGGCCTGCACCTCCCGGTGTTTATGCTGTGGCTGTGCTCGTCCTTCACCCTCATTGCCACCTACTATTCCCCGTACCATCTCATCACGATGTCGCTGAGTATCATCGTGTCGATTATTCTGGTCGCCATCGCGGCCAGCGCAAAAATCAGCGTCGGCAACCGCCTATCTCTGGCGGTTGCCGGCAAACTGTCCAACACGGATGCCAGCGCGCGCCTCGAATCCTCGTTTAATCATGAGGGCGGGGAACAGCATCATTCCCGGCTCAGCCATGTGGCTGTGTCCGTGCTTACCGTGTTGTATATTCCGTTGTTGGCCAGCTGCGTCATCATCTCACTGACTTTTAATGGGCATCCGATTGCACACGCCATCATGCTGGTGTTCCTACCCGCCCTATCCGATACGGGCGGTTTGTTTGCCGGTGCCTGGCTCGGCAAACACAAGCTCAGCCCGCGCATCTCGCCGAAGAAGTCCGTTGAGGGCCTTGTCGGCTCGATGCTCTTCGCCATGGCTGGCGCATTTGCCGTATTCGCATGCACGTATGATGCCTCGAAATGGGCCCCTCGTTGGTGGGTGCCGATCGTGGCGGGTATTCTCATCGGTGCCGTGGGCACGTTCGGTGATTTGTGTGCTTCCATGCTCAAGCGCGATATCGGTATCAAAGACATGGGCCATCTGCTCAAGGGGCACGGCGGTGTGATGGATCGTGTGGATTCCATTTTGATGAGTGCACCGTTCACCTGCGCCTTGCTGTGGATCACCGGACTGTGATTCGCATGTCTCGTGCATGAACAATGTGGCATCGTGTGTATATCGCACGGTGCCACATGCCATATATGGGGAAATCATCGTTCAATATGCGTTCGCTATGGGCTAAGACATGGGCCATCTGATTCGTATGCGGCACGCCGTATGGTGGATTCTGATATTTCTATTGCATGTTTGACTATTTTCTGATATTGAGAGCGAAGCGAACCCATCATGACCACACAGCATCCTGACACTCCGGAAACCGGCATTACTCCCGGCGGCACATCAGGTGCCTTCCGTGACGTGCTATCCAAGGACCATGCCCGCCGTGGTAAGCCGCCGCTGCACTTTGTGGATATGACGCCCGAGCAGCGCGTCGAGAAAGCGGCCGAACTCGGATTGCCGAAGTTCCGAGTCAAGCAGCTCGCCAACCATTACTTTGGCCATTTCGATGTGAATGCCGCCGAATTCACTGATTTTCCGGCAGCCAAGCGCAGCGAGGCCGCCGCCGCGTTTTTCCCGCAGCTCATCACCGAGGTGACCCGCCAAGTGGCGGACGAAGGCACCACCATCAAGACCTTGTGGAAGCTGTTCGACGGCTCCCTCATCGAATCGGTGCTTATGCGATACCCGACCCGCATCACGCTGTGCATCTCCTCGCAGGTCGGCTGCGGCATGGGCTGCCCGTTCTGCGCCACCGGCAAGCTTGGCCTGACCCGTAACATGTCCACCGGTGAAATAATCGAACAGGTGCGTGTGGCCGCCAAGATGATGCGCGACGGCGAAGTGGCCGGGGGAGAGGGCCGCCTGAGCAACATCGTGTTCATGGGCATGGGCGAGCCGATGGGCAACTACAACTCCGTGCTGTCCGCCGTACGACAGATTTCCGCCATGCCTCCCGAAGGCTTCGGCATTTCCGCGCGCAACATCACCGTATCCACGGTGGGCGTGGTCCCCGGCATCAAGAAGCTCACTGCCGAAGGCATTCCCGTGCGTCTGGCCGTTTCCCTGCATGCCCCCAGCGACGAACTGCGTGACGAGCTGGTGCCGATGAACAAGCGTTTCAACACCGCGCAGGTGTTGGATGCCGCGCACGATTATTGGCTGGCCTCCAAGCGCCGCGTCAGTATCGAATACGCGCTGATGCGCGGCATCAACGACCAGGCCGAGCATGCGCAGTTGCTGGCCAAGAGGCTTAACCATTACGGCGACAACTGGGCCCACGTCAACCCGATTCCGCTCAACCCCATCGAGGGCTCGAAGTGGACCGCCTCCAAGCCGGAAGACGAACAGCGGTTCCTGGAGATCCTGCACCGCGCGGGCATCACCGCCACACTGCGTGACACCCGCGGTCAGGATATTGACGGCGCCTGCGGCCAGCTTGCTGCCAAGGAGCGGTAGTTTCGGTGACGGAATCGGCCTGCGGCGATTCCGTCACTTCAGCGCATCCTTGATTGCGTCCACGAAGTAGTCCAGATCGTCGGGCTTGCGGGACGTGATGAGCTTGAAGCCGTTGGCGTCGTCCACGTGCAGCTGCTCGTCGACGTAATGGCCGCCCGCGTTCTCGATATCAGCGGCGATATAGCGGCAGGGCGCGGCGGTCTTGCCAGCCACCAGACCCGCGTTGACCAGCAGCCACGCGCCATGGCAGATCGCGGCGATCGGCTTACCTTCGTGCGCGAACTCCTGCGCCAGCGTGATCGCATCCTCATTGACGCGGATACGATCCACATTGCAGGTGCCGCCGGGCACCACCAGCAGGTCGTAGTCGGCAGCCTGCACGTCGGACAGGCGCGCGTCCGGGGTCAGCGTTTCACCTTCGTAGCGGTCGTGCTGCACCGTCTCACACGGGTCCAAGGTAGTGGCGGCAAGCGTCACCTTGCGCCGGCGGCCTTGAGATCGCGCAGCGGGCGCGTCAGCTCGGTCTCCTCGATACCCCAGTTGTTGACGATGATCAGTACCGTGCTGTTTTCGACAGCCATGCCAATCTCCTTGATTCGGCGGACAACTTCCACGAGCCATTCTCTCACGCCGAGCGGCTGCCATGTCGGTGCTCAATATGATGATTCTCATATTCCAGAAACAGGTGCGGCGCATGTAACGGGCGGTAGGTAGTCTGAAGGACTGTAATGCAAAGCCGAACAGGGGAGTGAAGCATGTCGTTGGCGGTACGAGTCATCCCGTGCCTGGACGTTGACGCCGGTCGCGTGGTGAAGGGTGTGCATTTCGAGAACCTCAAGGACGCGGGTGACCCGGTGGAGCTGGCGGCCGAATACTACCGTCAGGGAGCCGACGAGATCACCTTCCTGGATGTGACCGCATCCAGCTCCCACCGCAACACGATGATTGACGTGGTCTCCCGCACCGCCGAACAGGTGTTCATCCCAATGACTGTGGGCGGCGGCGTACGCACGCCCGAGGACGTCGACTCACTGCTGCGCTGCGGTGCAGACAAGGTCGGTGTCAACACGGCGGCCATCAACGACCCGTCGCTTATCAGCCGTGTGGCCGATCGTTTCGGCAACCAGGTGCTGGTGCTCTCCGTGGATGCCCGCCGCGAAAAGGGTGAGCAGCATACGCAGTCCGGTTTTGAGGTCACCACGATGGGCGGCCGCAAATCCACCGGTATTGATGCCATCTGGTGGGTCAAGCGCGCCGAGCAGCTTGGCGCCGGCGAGATTCTGCTTAACTCGATGGACGCCGACGGCACCAAGGAAGGCTTTGACCTCGAGATGATTCGCGCCGTGCGCAAGGAAGTCAAGATTCCGATCATCGCCTCCGGCGGTGCCGGCAAGGTCGAGGACTTCCCGCCCGCCATCGAAGCAGGTGCCGACGCGGTGCTGGCTGCATCCGTGTTCCATTACGGCATCCTGACTATCGCCGATGTCAAGGCGGAACTCAAGAAGCACGGCTACACCGTTCGCTAAACGAATACACCTTGCTCCCGCTGGGCGAACAATCCAGTGAATTGTTCGTGGCAATGCGCTATGCGCACGTCGCACATAATCCGGGAGCTGTCAGCGAAGCTGACTGAGGGTGGTCCACAAAAAGAAGATAGGTATGACAGACACTACATACGACAATTCCACTGAACTCGATCCCCGTATTGCCGCACGCCTGAAGCGTGACGCCAAGGGGCTGGTCGCCGCCGTCATCCAGCAGTACGACACACGCGAGGTGCTGATGGTCGGCTACATGAACGACGAGGCATTACGCCGTACGCTGACCACCGGCCGCGTGACCTTCTGGTCCCGGTCCCGTCAGGAATACTGGCGCAAGGGTGATACCTCCGGCCATGTGCAATACGTCAAGGGCGTGTCCCTGGATTGCGACGGCGACGCACTGCTCGTCGAAGTCGACCAAGTCGGTGCCGCCTGCCACACCGGCAAGCGCAGCTGCTTCCTCGAAGGCGGCCCCCTGCCCGTGGTCGAAGGCCATCGCCCGGCCGAGCAGTAGAACGGGCTTTCCTGACTGGGGGAAGCCGAGCGACCGCGTACTATGAAACAAGACATCGAGTTGTAAGCAAAGGAGCGAATATGAGCGAATGCAGCGTCAAACACCTGAAGTGGGGCGCCACCTGGCCCAGTCGCGAACAGTTCCACGAACTGGCCGACGCCGGATACCGTGTGATTCCGATTGTGCGCCGTCTGCTCGCCGACTCGCTCACCCCGGTCGGCTTCTACGAGCGTCTCGCCGGCGGCCGATCCGGCACCTTCATCCTCGAATCGGCGGAATACGGCGGCACGTGGAGCCGTTACAGTTTTATCGGCGTCAACTCGATGGCCCAGCTGCGCTCCAACAACGGTCAGGCCGACTGGCTGGGCAAGGTCCCGGTCGGCGTGCCCGTCACCGGTGACGTAGTCGAAGTCGCTCACGCCACGTTGAAGACTCTGAAGGCCCCGCATGTGGAAGGCCTGCCGAACCTGACCAGCGGTCTGGTCGGCACGGTCGGCTGGGATGCCATCCGCCACTGGGAACCGACCCTGCGCGCCGAAGCTCCGGACGAGACCGGCCAGCCTGAGACCGTGCTTGCCCTGGCCACCGATATCGCCGTGGTCGACCACGTATCCGGTTCGGTATGGCTCATCGCCAATGCGGTGAATGTGGATGATAAATCCACTCGCGCCGACGCTGCCTACAACGAGGCCGTCGCTCGACTCGACCAGATGCAGCGCGATGCCGCCACCCCGGCTCCGGACGAGTCCCGCGTCAACATCCTGGACGAAACGGTCGCCCAACCCGAGCTGCGCTTCCGCACCGAGAAGAGCCACTACGAGCAGGCCGTCGAACGAGCCAAGCAGTACATCGTCGACGGCGACGTGTTCCAGGTGGTCATCTCCCAGCGCCTCGACATCGATTCGCCTGCTGACCCGTTCGACGTGTACCGTGTGTTGCGCACGCTGAACCCGAGCCCGTACATGTATTTCATGGCGTTGACCGACGCTCAGGGCCGCGACTTCAACGTGATCGGCTCCAGCCCGGAAACCCTCATCAAGGTGGACAACGGCCACGCGATGACCTTCCCGATTGCTGGATCCCGCCCTCGCGGCGCCACCCCTGAGGAAGACGAGAAATTCGCCAAGGAGCTGCTTGCCGATCCGAAGGAATGCAGCGAGCACATCATGCTCGTCGACCTGTCTCGCAACGACCTGAGTAAGGTGTGCGTGCCGCAGTCCGTGGAAGTCGTGCAGCTCATGGACATCAAGCGTTTCAGCCACATCATGCACATCTGCTCGACGGTCACCGGCAAGGTCGACCCCTCGCTGACCGCATTCGATGTGTTCAAGTCCGCGTTCCCGGCCGGCACGCTGTCTGGCGCGCCTAAGCCGCGCGCAGTCGAAATCATCGACGAGTTGGAACCGGCCGACCGCGGCATCTACGGCGGCACCGTCGGCTACTTCGATTTCTCCGGCAACATGGACATGGCCATCGCCATCCGCACCGCGTTCCTGCGCGACCATGAGGCGAGCGTGCAGGCCGGTGCCGGCATTGTGCTCGACTCCGTGCCCGCCACCGAATGGCAGGAGACGCGCAACAAGGCCGAGGCCAGCGTCGAATCCATCCAGATCGCCGCCCAGTTGCGCGAACTGTAACGTTCAACGCATAGCGATGCCCCCGCTGACAGAAGTTGTCGGCGGGGGCATCGCTGTCTGTACGTTAGTGGGTTTCGCCCATGATGTCGGTGGCGTCGGTTTCGGTGCTCACAGCGGCTTCGATGGCAGCTTCGATACCGTGCGCCATGGTCGCGATCACCATACCGGGCGTCGCATTCTTCACCTTGCCGATCAGTTGCGCGGCTGCGTATGGACGCATGAGCGTCGGCTGAGCCCGGTCGGCATGGTGTTCGCTATGATGGACAGTCGGACTTTGGTAAGAGACAGTATTCGTAACAGGCAAGTAGGTTATTCATGGCTATTGAGGTGCAGGGACTTGAAATTCAGATCGGCGCGCGCACGCTGCTTCACCCCACCAACTTCCATGTGGCCAAGGGAGACAAGATCGGTCTGGTGGGCCGCAACGGCGCCGGCAAGACCACGCTGACCCGCGTGATCACCGGCGACATGCTGCCCACCGCCGGCAAGGTGCGCGTCTCCGGCAAGCTCGGCTACCTGCCGCAGGACACGCATGCCTCCGATCCCACACAGACCGCGCTCGACCGCATGATGAGCGCGCGCGACATCGCCACCATCATCAACCGCATCCGCAAGGCCGAAAAGGATATGACCGACCCGGATCCGGACGTGATGAGCAAGGCCATGACCCGGTACGACAAGGCCATGCAGGACTTCGACAAGGCTGGCGGCTACGCGGCCCAGTCCGAGGCGATCTCCATGGCCGCCTCGCTCGGCCTGCCGCAGGAGGTCATGGAGCAGCAGCTCGGCACGCTCTCCGGTGGCCAGCGCCGCCGCATCGAGCTGGCGCGCATCCTGTTCTCCAATGCCGACACCCTGATCCTCGACGAGCCGACCAACCACTTGGATGCCGATTCCATCGAATGGCTGCGCGGCTACTTGAAGAAGTACGAGGGCGGCTTCCTGGTCATCTCCCACTCCACCGAACTGCTGGACGAAGTGGTGAACAAGGTCTGGCATCTGGACGCGCAGCTCGGCCAGATCGACATGTATTCGCTTGGCTGGAAGGCCTACCTGCACCAGCGCGTGGTGGACGAGGAGCGCCGCCGCCGCGAACGCGAAGTGGCCGAGAAGAAGGCCGACCGTCTCATGAAGCAAGGCATTCGACTGCACGCCAAGGCCACCAAGGCCGTGGCGGCGCAGAACATGATGCGCCGTGCCGAAAAGCTGCTGGAAAACACCTCCGAGGCGCAGAAGGCCGAGAAGGTGGCGGACATCCGTTTCCCCGAGCCCGCGCCCTGCGGCCGCACGCCGATCATGGCCAAGGATATTTCCAAGGCCTACGGTTCCAACATCGTGTTCGCCGGCGTGAACCTGGCCATCGACAAGGGCTCGCGTGTGGTGATCCTCGGCTACAACGGTGCCGGCAAGACCACCACGCTGCGCCTGCTGGCCCACATCGAGGAGCCGGACACCGGTTCCGTGGAATACGGTCACGGCTGCAAGATCGGCTACTTCGCGCAGGAGCACGACACCTTGGATCTGAACGCCACCGTGTTGGAGAACCTGCAGCATGTGGCGCCCGAGCTCGATAACACGCAGGCCCGTTCGATTCTCGGCTCGTTCCTGTTCTCCGGTGACGACGCGATGAAACCGGCTCACGTGCTTTCCGGCGGTGAGAAGACCCGTCTGGCTCTGGCCACGCTGGTCACCTCGCGAGCAACGTGCTGCTGCTCGACGAGCCCACCAACAACCTCGACCCCGCTTCCCGTGAGGAGATTCTGAAGGCCATTGCCAAGTATGAGGGCGCCATCGTGCTCGTCACCCACGATGAGGGCGCCGTCGAGGCGCTCAACCCCGAGCGCGTGCTCCTCATGCCCGACGGCGACGAAGACCTCTGGAATGATTCGTATCTCGAACTCGTAGCTGAAGAATAGTAGTAAACTCGTAGCCGAAGAATAGTAGTAGGAGAGGTCTGCCATGCCAACCACAACAGGTAAGAAAATCGCCATCGTCACCGGCAGCGCGCTGGGCTTGGGCTACGAGCTCGCCAGCCAGCTCATCGCCAACGGCTGGCTGGTGGCCGGTGTCGACTTCAATGCCGAACGTCAGGCCGAACTGACCGCGCAGTGGCCCGATGACTCCTACCGCGCCTACGTCGGCGACATCACCGACGAAGCGTTCGTGAAGGAATCCGTGGCGGATATCGCCACGCTCGGCCACATCGATTTGCTCATCAACAACGCCGGCCAGCCTTCGTTCAAGGTGCCCACCGCCTACGAGGCCGCCGACGTCGACAAATGTCTCAAGGGACTCAAAGGCATGATTCTGTGGACGGTGGAAACCCTCAAGGCCTGCGGCGAGCAGAACGTGAAAATCGCCCAGATTATGAGCACCGCCGCCACACGCGGCAACGCGAACGAAAGCGTGTACTGCGCCACCAAGTGGGGTGAGAAAGGCTACACCAAGAGCCTGCAGGCCGCATACAAGGGCACCAGTGTCAAGGTGGTCGCCGTCTATCCGGGCGGCATTGATACCGCTTTCTACCGTGACAGTCGCGACTACGTCTCCGAGGCCAAGCAGCACACCTTCATGCAGCCCGGCCCGCTGGCCGAAGTCATCCTCTTCAACCTGATCAACGAGGCCAACCTCACCGTCACCGACATCGAGATCAACCGCAACAGCTGAGCCTGCTAGTCTGAGATTTCAGCGCCTTGGTACATACTTGGTGCCAAGGCATTTCGCGTGTGGAGAGCGAATGCACATCAGTGACGATGAGTTTGAGCGGGCCATTGAACAGGTGTTGGATGATTTGCCTGAACGGTTTGCGCGGGTGCTGGAGAATGTCGGCATCGTCGTTGCGGACGAACCCAATGAGCGCGAACTGGCTACAATGAGCAATCCGTGCGGTGAGCTGCTCGGACTGTATGAGGGCATACCCGTCACGAAGCGAACTACGGGCTACAGCGGCGTGATGCCGGACGTCATCACCCTGTTCAAGGGGCCGCATGAACGCGTATGCTCAACGCAGGCCGAGCTGCGCCAACGGATCCGCAAAACCGTGTTGCACGAGATCGGCCATTTTTTCGGCTTCGATGACGAGTATCTGCACTCGCACGGCTACTGAAGCGATGCTAGTTTCACTAGTGGGGAGCCGTCACTGCCGTATGTTGCCAGGTCTACTGCAAGTGGTGCAACGCGCGGATGATGGCGCAACGGTCCTCGACGGTTCCCTCGTTGGCGCACATGGTGGCGTACCAACGCGGATTGCGCAAGGTCTCGACGCCGGTGGCCTCATCCGTGGCGACGAGCGTGTGCAGATCGTTGGCGTACTGGAAATGCAGGTGGCTGAGCAGCCCGCCCTCGGCGAACGCCTTGCGCGAAGGCAGCGGATTGATGGCAAGTAGCCAGCGGAACGGGCTGTCTTCGGCGGCCGGATCGGTGGTGTGGAACACGAAGGTGGGGAAGCCTTCGAGACCGTGCTCGATGACATGGTCGATGGTGTATTCGTAGGTGTCGAGGCTGGTGTCGTCCTCGGCGAACCATTCGATGGCGAGCGCGGCATCGTCCGTGGAGCCGGATTCGGCGGCCGGCTCGTTCACACGCCAGTAGCCGATATGGATGATGTTCTCCGGGCTGGTGGTGGAGCAAGCCATCGACCAGAACGTCCTGATGCCGCGCGCGGCCATCGGGGCCATCTTCGGGTTGGCGAGCACCGCCTGCTCGGCGGCTTCCCAGGTCTGCTGGATGGCGGCGTCATCCGAATCAATGTAATGCTCGAAGCTTTCCCATTCACCGAGCCAGTCGGTGATGTCGAAGGCCGTGGAATCCGTGGTGTTGCTGGCGGTCATTGCGCGTTCCTTTCATGGGTGGATGCGGTGGCGAAATTGGTAGAGGCATTAGGGTTGGGGCTGCTGGCATCTGGGTTACTGGCATGCGAGCCGTTGTTCCCGGAATCGTCGGCGCCAAGATTGACAATGCGGTCGCACCAGCGGCGGCGAGCTCCTCATCGTGGGTGACCACGAGAATCGCCTTGCCTTGGCTCGCCAGTTGCCGCAGCAGTTCGCCGACCTGCTCCATGTGGTAGCGGTCGAGTCCGCTGGTGGGCTCGTCAAGGATGATGAGGTCCTTGCCGCACATCAATGCCGAGCCGATGGCAACCCGCTGCTTCTGCCCGCCGGACAGGCTCATCGGATGCCGTTCGACGAACGCTGCAAGGTCAAGATCGGCCATGACCTGATTGGCTTGAGCGGTGATGCCGGCATCCGTCTCGTCGAGTCCGATGAGCAGTTCCTCGCGCACGCTGTCGGAGAACAGTTGGTAGTTGACATCTTGCATGACCAGGAATCCGGCGCGGGTCAGGTCGCGCGGTTTCGCGGGCACGCCGTTGAGCTCGATGCGGCCCGAAACAGGCTTGATGAGTCCGGTCAACGTGCGCACGAGCGTGGTCTTGCCGCAGCCGTTGTTGCCCATGAGCCCGGTGATTTCGCCGGCACGGAACCGCAGGTCCGGGATGGCGCGGGTGAAGCCGTCCTTGCCTTTGTATCCGATGGTGAGGTTATGGGTGGCGAGCAATGCCGAAGTGCACTCATCCGCGGCCGGGCTTGAAGCCAGCGTCGCAATCCGGTGCCGATACGGTTGCAGGTCCAACGCCCGCAATCCCATGGCGGCCACGCAGCCGGGGGAGAGGGACAGGAATTCATCGGCCTCGTAATCCTGCACGATATGCCCGCCGTCGAATACCACGTACCGGTCGGCCACGCCGTTGAGCCATGCGAGTCGGTGTTCGGCGATTACGATGGTGAGCCCTTCGTCCTTCATCTGCTCGATCATGGCGCGCATGTCCGCGATGGCGTTCGCGTCGAGATTGCTGGTCGGCTCATCCAATACCACGAGCCTGGGCCCCAGCATGGTGGCCGCCGCCACGGCGATGCGCTGCTTTTGGCCGCCTGACAGGTGGAAGATGCTGCGATGCAGCAGATGCCCAATGCCAAAGCGCTCAGCCACGGCCGTGATACGACGATTGATGTCCTCGGCCGGCAGCCCTATGTTTTCGGCCGGGAAGGCGAGCTCGTCGGTGACGTTCGCGTTGAAATACTGGGTTTTCGGGTTTTGGAACACGCTGCCGACCAGCGGGGTGAGCCGGTCGATCGGCACGGTCTCCACATCCAGCCCGCACGTGGTCTGGTTGCCGGCGAACGCACCATGGAAGAATGAGGGGATGAGCCCGTTGGCAACGCGCGTATAGCTGGTTTTGCCGCAGCCGCTCGCCCCGCACAGCACGATGCACTCGCCTGCGGGCACGGTCAACGTGATGTCGCGCAATGCCGGCTCTGCGGCATGGTCATAGGTAAAGGAGATGCCACGGGAGGCGATGGTTCCCGCAGACGTGTCGAGTGGGCCACCCTTGCCGGTCCCAATAATGGCAGTTGCATTCGGCTGCGATTGGTTGCCACCCATCAGATCACCCCCGCGATATCGAGCGCGAGCGGCAAAGTGACCACAATCATGACCAGCCAGTCGACCACGGTCATACGGATCAGCGTGCGCGAGGTGTGCTCGCCCTCACGCCCGAGCCCCTTGGTCAGTGCCGCCACCGACAGGTCCTGTGCCACATTGGTGGCGTTCATCAGCAGCGGAATCAGAATGTATTCCAACGATTGGGCCGGGTGACGAACCAGCCCCCAGCCGCCGGAGGCGATGCCGCGCAACGCCATCGCATTGCGAATCTGCCGGTAATCCTCGGCGATGGTCGGGAAGAAGCGGATGACCACCACACAGGGAATCACCACGGCCTCAGGCACGCGCATACGCCGCATCGCGCAGATGAACGCGCTCGCGGACGTGGTGGTGAACGTATACGCGCCGGTGATGAAACAGGGCAGCATCATCGTGACGCCCACGGCCAGCGCGGAGACCACATGCAGCCACGGCAGTCCCAGGGCATCGGGGTCGAGCATTCCCAGCGCGGTGAGTACGGCATAGGTCACGCCGAAGTTCAACGCGGTTCGCCATCGGGCGGCCGCCAGCAGGGGCAGCAGGAACAGCACGACCATGACGATTTGCGTGGCGAGCCCTACATGGAAGAACAGCATGAGGTTCGCCACCAGCAGAAGGTAGAGTTTCGCGCGCGGATCGAGCGTCCGGCGGGCAGGATTCATCAGGCGATACCGGCCTTGATGAAGTGCTTCTTCATCATGCGCTGGCCGAACCAGCCGCCGAGAACCGCGCACACCAGAATCGCGATCATCGAGATGAAGAACGTGCCGGTGTTGATGTTGGCGAATACGCCGTCGATGTAGGCTGCGTCCTTGCCGCGCGCCTGCAGGCTCGCCACGTAGGCGTCCTTCATGAACCATAGGGGCAGGATCGGGCCGGTCAGGCCGTAGGAGAACACCACGTAGCTGACGAGCAGTAGCGCCTTGCTCTTATACTTGCCGGCGCGCGCGATGAGGTCGGCCGCCACCGGGAACACGATGCTGGCGATGAACGAAAGCACGAAATGCCCGGAGATGAACAGGAACAGTCCGATGATCACGCCCATGACGGTGATGCCGCCGAATTTGCCGAGGCGTGCGGCCAGCAGCATGTACACGCAGCCGGAGATGAGGGCCGTGATGGCGGGCAGGAAGATGGAGCCGAAGCCGCCGGTGAACAGGGTGCTCACCAGTGTGGCGATGCACACCATCACGAAGTACAGGGCCGCAAACACGCCGATGGTGATGAGGTCGGAGACCTCCAGTTTGCCGGATTTGGCGGGCTTGTTGAGCTGGTCAGAGGTTTCGGCGGGCGTGTTCGGTGCGGTCACGATGTTTTCCGTTTCGTATGCATTGACAATATTCCTCTCGCCAATCTAACGATGATTTCCCGCAAAGGCAATAGTCTGTCTGTGATTTTTAGCATGGCTTGGCGCCCCTCCCTGTGGGGGGCGAAGGACGTGGCGCGGGCGGGGTGTGGTTCGCGGCTATCGGCTAGTATGGTGCGGTCACGACAGAGGGAGGCATGCTGTGGCCGATGTGATGCGGGAGCTGGAACGGCTGCGACCGGTGTATGAGACGGGCGTCCTGCGGTTGCTGTTGCGCCAGAACGCGATGCTGTACGTGTCGCTGCTGCGTTCCACGTTCGACCCGCTCACCGGCGAGCTGCCGCGCGAGACCGTGGAGGAGCGGTTCGCGCAAAGTCTGAACGCTCTGGCCGACGCCGGCGAATATGCGCCGCGCGAGGACCAGACCTTCGCCGAGGCCGCTCATCAGATCCTCGCCGACCTGACCCGTGAAGGCGAAGGCGACTACGCCTGGCTCGCCAACTCGCATGATGCGGCCTCACACCGATTCCTCTACCGTTTGACGGCCCGCGCCCACCGCGCCATCGAGGCGCTGAGCAGGCTCGAAGACGAATCACGCGCCCTGTCCGGCGCGCAGGCCAACAGCATCATCATGGAAATCGAGCACGCGCGCATGCAGCTGACCGCCGACCCCGGCGAGCGCATCAAACTCCTCAACCGTGAAATCAAGGAACGCAAGCACGAGATCAAACGCATCCAACAGGGCAAGCAGCATGCCACGCTGAGCGAAGCCAGGTGGAGGACGTGATCGCCGTGATCCACAACACGCTGCGCGGCGTGCCCATCGACCTGCGCGAACTCGTGCTCGACGAGCGGGACAACGGCGACGCCTTGCGCCGGCGCATGCAGGCCGGCGACATCAGCGTGGACGAGAACCTGACCCGCTACCACGATGAATACCGCCGCTCGTTCAGCGAATCAGACAGCGGCCGCCGCTTCGAGGACGCCTTCCAGGTGATCATCACCGACGAGGGCCGCCAGCAAATCGACGAAGCCCTGCGCGCCATCGCCAAAACCCCGTATCTGGCCGGCGAATCCGGCGTGCTGCTCGGCCAGATCCGCGACGAACTGGCCCGCATCTACGACGGCATCGAAGCCGTGCGCCGCCAGATGCGCGTCTCCGACGAGGCGATCAGCCGGCTCGTGCGCCAGCAAACCGACACTCGCTACCGCACGATGCTCACCCGCTTGAACCGACTGTACGCGCGCCTCAACGCGGATGCGAAACCCATATGGGAGACGCCTCGCGCCCGTACGACACGGCCACCTCGGACGCGCTGTTCGCGCCATTGCCGATGCGCCCGGCCAAATCCATGACCCGCGCCAC
>ENA-OQBG01000082-OQBG01000082.1-human-gut-metagenome-genome-assembly--contig:-NODE-82-length-27195-cov-5.874021_pt1 | contig 27195 bp, 22 predicted proteins | sample MGYA00242746_ERZ504551 | MGnify/ENA primary metagenome ERZ504551 (study PRJEB26092, sample SAMD00036289) | human gut metagenome | host: Homo sapiens | study: EMG produced TPA metagenomics assembly of... | reverse complement strand
CATTGAGGACGACTGTCCTCATGGCACATTTTTCTTGGCGATCGATGACCGCGAGGCCTTGGATTGCATCTGCTGCCATCGCAACATCTCTGTCGGCTTGCAAATACACAAATGTTGCCTCAACGCGATGCGTGAAGTACGCAAAATCATGTCATCCTTTCTACCTGCTCTTTTGTGATGCCAATATAGCTCTCTACTCGGCCTAACGTGATTTGGGGCAACATTTGCGTATTTGCACGCCAAACGTTCGCTGCAATGACTCTTTGACATGCCGTATGGGCAGCTTAGACGGTCCGTAGGAGAGGGGCCGTGTGTTTGTGAGGGGCGACCATGCGAAGGCGCTTGATTCTCGACGCGATGGTACTCTGTAACAGTTGAAATCAATCAAGGAGGCAGACGTGGCTGATCAGCAGAGTTTGTTCGGGGGTATGACGGGACAGGGAGAGACCGGGGTTCCAGCGCACGTCGCTGCGGACGGCGAGGGCACTGGTGCCCAGATGGTCGCCAACGCGTCAGCCGGTGCCGCCGCGGATGCATCCACCGGCTCTCGGTCCCCCCTTGAGGGCGCCGCCCATGCTCAGACGGTCGACCAGGCGGCGGCGCGTGCGGCCGAGCTGCGCCATCTGCTCGATTACCACGCCTATCGGTACTACGCCCTCGACGCTCCCGAGATTACGGACGCGGCGTTCGACAAGCTCCTCATCGAGCTCCAGCAGATCGAGGCAGCCTATCCCGGGCTCGTCACCCCGGATTCCTACACCCAGCGCGTGGGCGGTTACGTGTCTGAGCAGTTCACGCCTGTCACGCACATGGCGCGCATGTATTCCATGGACGATGCCATGAACCTCGAGGAGCTCGACGAGTGGCTCGCCCGCACGGAAGATGCGCTTGGCGCCGGGCACGTGGCCTACACCTGCGAGCTCAAGATTGACGGCCTCGGTGTGGCCCTCACCTACCAAAATGGCGCCTTTGTGCGCGCTGCCACGCGCGGCGACGGCACCACGGGCGAGGACGTATCGCTTAACGTTCGCACGATCAAGGACGTGCCCATGCATCTCTCCGAGGCGGCGCTCGCGCACATGGGCGCGGACCGCGCGACCCCCATCGAGGTCCGCGGCGAGGTCTATATGCCCAAGGGCAGCTTCGCCCGCCTGAACGCCGAGGCCGACGCCGAGGGCCGCGAGCCCTTCGCCAACCCCCGCAACGCCGCTGCGGGCAGCCTGCGTCAGAAGGACCCCAAGGTCACGGCAACGCGCAACCTCGCTACCTTCATGTATGCCATCGCCGACACGGCGCCGCTGCACGTTGACTCCCAACACGAGTTCCTCGACTGGCTCCGCAGTGCCGGCTTTTCGGTGAACCCCAACGTCGCTCGCTGCACTTCGCCGGCGGAAGTCCACGCCTTCTGCGCCGACGCCCTTGCGCATCGCGCCGACCTCGATTACGACATCGATGGCGTGGTGGTGAAGGTCGACGGATTCGATCAGCAGCTTGACCTGGGCTTCACCGCCCGTGCTCCGCGCTGGGCCATCGCCTTCAAGTTCCCTCCTGAGGAGAAGACAACCGTTCTGCGCGAGATTCGCATCCAGGTAGGCCGAACCGGCGTGCTCACCCCGGTCGCCGAATTCGACCCCGTCACGGTGGCCGGCTCCACCATCGCCCGCGCCACCCTGCACAACCTCGACGAGATCCGCCGCAAGGACGTCCGTCCCGGCGACACCATCATCGTCCATAAGGCGGGCGACGTGATCCCCGAGGTTGTGGGGCCGGTGTTGGACAAGCGCCCCGCCGACGCGCCCGAGTGGGATATGCCCGTTGCCTGCCCCGCCTGCGGCAGCCCCGTCGTGCATGAGGGCGATGAGGTCGCGTACCGCTGCATCTCACTCGACTGCCCCGCTCAGCTCAAGGAGCGCCTCATCCATTGGGTGAGCCGCGGCTGCATGGACGTGGACGGCGTGGGCGACGAACTCATCGACAAGATGATCGAGGCGGGCCTGCTGCACGATGTCGCCGATTTCTACCTGCTCGACGTCGATGCAATCGCCGCGCTCGATACCGGCCGCACCTACGCCAAGGACGACAAGAAGAAGGGCGTTGCTGCGGGCGACTCCATCAAGGTGGGCACCGCTATCGCAACCAAAGTCATGGACGAGCTCATACGCTCCAAGGAGCAGCCGCTCTCTCGCGTGCTGTTCGCGCTCGGCATCCGCCATGTGGGCAAGTCCGTTGCCGAGGTCCTCGCGAAGCGATTCCTCACCATCGACGCGCTGGCCGCCGCATCCGAGGAGGACATTGCCGCGTGTGAGGGCATCGGCCCCAAGATCGCGGCGTCCGTGCGTGAGTTCCTCTCCGTGCCCGAGAATCTCGAGGTCCTGCAGCGCCTGCGCGACGTTGGCCTCACACTCGAGGAGAACCTGGGTGCCGCGGTGGCGCAGGCGGCTCAAGAGACCGGCGTCGATGCCACCCTCGCGTCCGGGCAACCGCTCGCCGGCCTCACCTTCGTGCTCACCGGTACGCTCGTCAACCGCACGCGCGACGAGGCGGGCGCGGCGCTCAAGCTGCTCGGCGCAAGGTTTCCGGCTCGGTCTCCAAGAAGACGAGCTACCTGGTGGCGGGTCCCAAGGCGGGGTCAAAACTCACCAAGGCAGAGAGTTTGGGCGTGCCTGTGCTCGATGAAGCAGCGATGGAGGCGATTCTTGCAACCGGAGAGGTACCAAATGTGTAGTACCATGCGGTGACAAAATTGTCACTTGTACGTTAGGCGGTTGCAGACATGGGGTACGCATCTGACCGCGGTCGCTCGAGGCGCCCTGTGGAACGCGATGAGGAAGCCTACGGGTCCACCGACTGGAACGGCGACGGCGGATATGCCTCCGGCGGGGGATTTGGGTCAAGTCGCGCCTCGGGGAATGGATCCGCAAGAAGGCCGGGCATTCAGCTGGCGTCATCGCGGAGTGGGAGTGCCGGCGCAGGGGCAACGCGTCGATCCGTGGGACATGCAGGCGCCGATGGTTACAAGCGTGACCGTGGCGATCGCTCTGCACACGCATCTTGGCACGGCAACGCGCGTGACGACTACGGGACGCGTTCATCCTCTCAGTATGGGTATCGTCGGAGTGGGGCATCGGGTTATCGCTCCTCGTATGCCGGCGCGGGTGGACAGGGGGCGCTCGAACGAGCCGTGTGCCTACTGCGCTCCGTACCTGCGTCTTGGTATGCCGCGCTTGCCTGCATTGTGGTGTTGGCGGTGATCATCCCGAGTGCGATTGCCCACAACGCCGCTGCTGCGGCTGAGGCTGCCAAGCAGGAAGCCGCCAAGGAGAAGGCCGCGACGAAAGCCGAGGTAAAGACCGCGTCAGAGTCCGAACAGCTTGAGGACCTCCAGTTCGATCTCACTGCGGCGTCGTTTGACGAAATGCCCACCGATGACGGACTGCGGCTGTTCTCACTGTCCGGATTGAAGAGCCCCACGATCGCATCGGACGACTTTGCCAGCGTCGAGCAGGCAATCGACGCTATCGAGGAGCAGGGAAGCGCATCCGTCGTGTTTATTGATGTGGAGACGGGCCGCGGCATCTCGTACCAGCCCGATTTGGTGACGTATGGTGCGAGCTCCTTCAAGGCCCTCTACTCCCTGTATGTGTGCGAGGAGTTCATCGAGACGGGCGACGCCTCGCTGGACACGCATTGCACGGTCAACTACTCGCTGAGCCCTGACGGGTTCTACGCGGGCGGCTCCTACACCATCTCCAGCCTCATCGAAGGAGCGATCACGCAGTCGAGCAACAACGCGTATGGAGCGTTGAGGAACGCGTTTGATCAAGAGGGGTTCGACGAATGGGTCACGGCGCTTGGCGCCATGGACGCCGTCTATCGCTCCGACTCCTGGTTCCCTACCTATTGCGCCCGTAGCTCGGCGCGCTTATGGACGGAAATGCTCAGCTATATATCGGGTGGCACGGACACGGCGCAATGGCTGAGCGACCTGACAAGCCAGACGGCGGTCTCCTTTATCCGCGATGGACTTGAGGGTATGGGCGCGACCGTGCGTGACAAGGCAGGCTGGTGCTCCGATTCCGATCCCGCGTACAACAGCGTGAGCGATGCCGGCATCGTCGAGATCGACGGGAAGACTTACATCATGTCGATCCTTACCGCCATGCCTGACTCCGAGTCGAACCGTGAGCTCGTGGGCGATTTGGCGCGTGCCCTGCTCTCGTGTCGCGAAGGCCTTGACGTGCAGGATTCCGCCGAGGCGTAGGCTCCGGGGTGCTTCGAGGCTGGCCGTGGTCGGAAGTTCTGCCGAAGTCGGGGCGTGCCGAGGGGTTCGTATGCCCGTGCGGCGTACAATGATGCGCGGAAAGCCTCGGCTAAGGAGATGCGCATGATCAAGTTGTTCGCGAGTGATTTGGATGGAACCCTGCTGAATGCCCTGCACGAGGCGGACCGCACGATCCGCGGCGCCATCAAGAAGGCGGGTGAACTCGGCGCGCATGTTGTTCCCGCTACGGGACGCTCGGTGTTGCCCATTGGCGACCGCGGTTTCACGGGCCTCAAGATTGACGCTGTGTGCGCCAACGGGTCGATTGTCCGCGGGCAAAATGGCGAGGTGCTCAAGACGTTTTCCGTCGACCCCGCATTCGTGGAGGAGCTGCTGTGCGCATTCCCGCAGATCTGCTTTGATTGCTGTACGCCCGACGGCATGTTCTCGAGCGGCAGCTACGAAATGCATCAGGCGGGATTCAAACGCGATGGCCTCATGCGACGCATCATCATGCGCGGCATGCGCGCCCGCGGCGGCGCGCATGAGGAGCAGTTCTTCGACCAGCCGCTCTCGTCAATCCTCTCGCACGAGGTCTGCAAGATCAATTGCCGCGTGACGTCCGAGGAGCTCGACCGCGAGCTCAAGGCGTTCCTCGCCGACCATGCGGATACGGTGGTCAACGCCCCGTTCGATCCCGTGATGTTTGAGATTACCGACAAGGACTGCAATAAGGGCGAGTCGGTGGCGTGGCTCGGCCGCTACTACGGCATCGAGGAGGATGAGATCGCCGTGTACGGTGACGGTGGCAACGACCTGGCAATGCTCAGCCGCTTCCGCCATTCTTACGCCACGGCGAATGGCAGTGATGCCGCCAAGGCCGCCGCGAGCGCGACGATCGGCCGTTGCGAGTTCCACGCGGTACCCAAGCACATCCTCAAGACCCTCCACAGCCAGCAGTGTATTCAAATCGCGTAATCCCTTCGCCCGTTTTCGCGTTGAAGCTTGCACAATCCTTACCGTGCTGATTCCATGTTGATGCACACCGTGTGCAATAATGCACAGAGAGTGAATTAGAACTCGGTCGAGGAAAGGGGCGATATGCCTCAGCCAACGGGCACATCCGCGTGCAAGTCCGATCGTCGCAGCCTGCGCTCCCAGCGCGCGCTCAGGTCGGCCCTCGCGGAGGAGATCACGGCGGGGGAGGACATCTCGCGCATCAGCGTCGCCGCGCTCACGGAGCGCGCGGGTCTTACGCGGCGAACGTTCTACTCGCACTATAAGGACATTCCCGACTTCATCGAGCAGGTGGAAGACGCGCTTTTGGCCGAGGTTCGCACGCTCGTGCGCGCCATTGCCGAGGCGACCCTGCCCGAGCTGTACGAGAGCATCGAGCACCTTGAGCCGGCGCCCGGCTCGGTTGAGCTGCTCCGTTACATCGCCGACAACCGCGAGCTCATCGGGGCACTGATTGGTCCCGGCGGTGACCAGGCGTTTATCAAGAAAGTCATCGATATGGCCTGCGCCGCAGTGTCGGACCGCATGCAGACGGGCATCTTTCCCGGCGCGCTCGGTGCCTTTTTCGACTACTACCTCGCCTCGGTGGTCGCCTCCGAGGTGGGCGTGGTGCAGCGCTGGTTCGATCGCGACCTCGCCGAGACGCCCGAGACGATGGCGCGCATCATGACGGTCATCGCCTTTGTGCGCCCGGGCGACCTCTACGGCATGCCCATCGACGTCAATGTGGCCGCATATGGCCTCAAGCTCATGGGACTGAATGTAGACAATTGCGAAATACCCCCGAATGACCTCCTTGCCGACCTTACGGCCATGCTCGCGGGCGGCACCTCGTCTTCCCCGACGGAAGGGAACTAACTATGGCTGACGATATGCAGAACATGCAGGCGAATTGCTCTGGGGCCTGCGGTGCCCCGGATTCTCCCGAACGGGGAGAGCTCGCGGGGGTGCCGCAGGCCCCGGAGGGTGCCATCTGGAACCCCGAGAACGCCCGCGGCGATCTCCGCGTGGGCATCGATGTGGGCTCCACCACGGTCAAGCTCGCCGTGCTGAACGACGAGAGCCAGATTGTATACGCTAAGTACCAGCGCCATCACACCGACGTCCGCGCCTGCGCGCGCGACCTGTTCGCCGGGGCCGCCACCGTGCTGCCCGAGGCTCGCATGACCTGCGCCATCACCGGCTCGGGCGGTCTTCTGCTCTCGCAGTGGCTCGGCCTCGAGTTCGTGCAGGAGGTCATTGCGAGCAAGCGCGCCGTCGAGACGCTCATCCCGCAAACCGACGTCGCCATCGAGCTCGGTGGCGAGGACGCCAAGATCATCTACTTCGACTCGGGCATCGAACAGCGCATGAACGGCACGTGCGCGGGAGGCACCGGCGCGTTCATCGACCAGATGGCGACCCTCTTGCACACGGACGCCGGCGGCCTGAACGAACTCGCCGCGCGCGCCGAGACCATCTATCCCATCGCGAGCCGCTGCGGCGTGTTCGCCAAGACGGACGTGCAGCCCCTCCTCAATGAGGGCGCCCGCCCCGAGGACGTCGCCGCCTCGATCTTCCAGGCGGTTGTGACCCAGACCATCTCCGGCCTGGCGTGCGGCAGGCCGATCCGCGGTCACGTCGCCTTCCTCGGCGGCCCGCTGCAGTACCTCTCCGAGCTGCGTCATCGCTTCTACCTCACGCTCAACCTCGACGACGAGCACATCATCGTGCCCGACAACGCCCATCTGTTCGTGGCCTCCGGCGCGGCCATGGCACATGAGTCGAGCAAGCTCGTGCGGTTCGGCGAGCTCATCGACGCCATCGACGCGCTGGGCGACACCCAGGGTGACGAGGTCGCCCGCCTGGATCCGCTGTTCGCGACCGAGGCCGACCTCGCCGAGTTCCGGGAGCGTCACGCGCGCGAGGTCGTGCCCCGCGGCGAGCTTGAGGCTACACCGGGCGCGTGTTCATCGGCCTCGACGCCGGCTCAACCACGATGAAGGCCGCGATGGTGGGTGAGGATGGTCAGCTCCTGCACACCTGGTACGGTAACAACAACGGCGACATTCTGGGTACCGCCAAGACCATCATGGCGGACTTCTACGCGCATATCCCGGCTGGTTGCACCATCGGCCACGTGACCACCACCGGTTACGGCGAGGCCCTGCTCATCGAGGCCCTCAAGGCCGACTCGGGCGAGATCGAGACCGTCGCCCATCTGCGCGGCGCCCGCGCCTTCCTCCCCGGCGTCGAGTTCATCCTCGACATCGGCGGCCAGGACATGAAGTGCCTGCGCGTGCGCGACGGCGTGATCGAGCACATCATGCTCAACGAGGCCTGCTCCTCTGGCTGCGGTAGCTTCATCGAGAGCTTCGCCGTGTCTATGGATATGGACGTGCGCGCGTTCGCGGCCGAGGCCATCGCGGCGAAGAACCCCGTCGACCTGGGCAGCCGCTGCACCGTGTTCATGAACTCGCGCGTCAAGCAGGCGCAGAAGGAGGGCGCCACGGTGGGCGACATCGCGGCGGGCCTGTCCTACTCCGTGATCAAGAACGCCCTGTTCAAGGTCATCAAGCTGCGTGATCCCAAGGAGATCGGCACGCAGGTGATCGTCCAGGGCGGCACCTTCATGTCCGACGCGACCCTGCGCGCGTTCGAGCAGCTCACGGGCGTGCACGCCGTGCGCCCCGACATCGCCGGCTGCATGGGCGCGTACGGCGCGGCCCTGCTCGCCCGCGACCGCGCCGGCGCCTCTGGAGTCTCGACGGTGCTCTCTGCCCCCGATATCGCCGCGCTGACGGTCGAGCAGAGGCACGCCCGTTGCGGACGCTGCTCCAACAACTGTCAGCTCACCATCAACGACTTTGGCGGCGGCCGCCGCTTCATCACGGGCAACCGCTGCGAGAAGGGCGCGGGCCACAAGAAGCAGAAGTCCGAGGCGCCCAACCTGTTCGCCGCCAAGAACGACCTTCTGTTCAACCGCCCGACCCTGGCGCCCGAGGAGGCCCCGCGCGGCACCGTGGGCATCCCGCGCGCCCTCAACATGTACGAGAACTACCCGTTCTGGCACGCGTTCTTCACGCGCCTGGGCTTCTCCGTCGTGCTTTCCGACAACTCCAGTAAGGCCACGTACGAGAGCGGCATCGAGTCCATGCCGAGCGAGAGCGTGTGCTATCCGGCCAAGCTCTCCCACGGCCACGTGATGAACCTCATCGAGAAGGATCCGGATTTCATCTGGATGCCCTGCGTGCGCTGGGAGCGCAAGGAGGATCCGTCGGCGGGCAATTGCTACAACTGCCCCATCGTGATGAGTTACCCCACGGCGCTCGGATTGAATATCGACGATATCAGCGAGAAGCACGTCGAGTTCATGTATCCGTTCGTGCCCTACCACGACAAGATCGAGCTCAAGCGCCGCCTGTACGAGCTGCTCGCCATCGAGCGCGTGGCGGACGCCGAGGCGGGCCGCGGCCGCGTTCGCGGGCCCAAGCTCACCCGCACCGAGATCGATGACGCTGTGAACGCCGCCTACGAGGCCGACGCCCGCTTCCACCAGGACATCCAGACCATGGGCGAGGACGCCATGCACTGGATCGAGGAGCACGGCGGCCACGGCATCGTGCTGGCGGGCCGTCCGTACCACAACGACCCCGAGATCAACCACTCCCTGCCCGAGCTCATCGCGAGCTTCGGGTTCGCGGTCCTCACCGAGGACTCCGTGGCGCACCTGATCAAGCCGGAGCGCCCCATCCGCGTGGTCGACCAGTGGATGTACCACAGCCGCCTCTACGCGGCCGCGCGTTTCGTGACCATGCGCAACGACCTCGACCTCATCCAGCTCAACTCCTTCGGATGCGGACTGGACGCCCTCACCACCGACCAGGTGCAGGAGATCCTCGAGGCCTCCGGCAAGATCTACACGGTGCTCAAGATCGACGAGGTGTCCAACCTGGGCGCCGCACGCATTCGCATCCGATCGCTCATGGCGGCCCTCAAGGATCAGGAGGCCGAGCGCGCCGCCGAGGCCGCCGCGTCGGGCGACGCCTACGAGCCGGGCGAGGCCTCGCCCGTGGCGCCCTCCACCGACGCGCCGGTGTTCGCGACGCACAAGTACGCCCTCGAGGCGCAGCGCGCGAGCAAGAGCGCCGCGTTCCCCAAGGTCGCGTTCACCGAGGAGATGCGCGACGCGGGCTACACCATCCTGTGCCCGCAGATGGCGCCCATCCACTTCGACCTCATCAAGGAGGTCTTCCAGGCGGCCGGCTACAACCTGGAGCTTCTGCCCTCCACGGATCGCGGCGCCGTCGAAGCCGGCCTGCGCTACGTGAACAACGACATCTGCTACCCGTCCATCCTGGTCACGGGCCAGATCATGGAGGCCATCGAGAGCGGCCGCTACGACCTGTCCAAGACCGCCGTGGTGATCACCCAGACCGGCGGCGGCTGCCGTGCCACCAACTACATCGCGCTCATCCGCAAGGCCCTGCGCGAGAGCGGGCACCCCGAGATTCCCGTGATTAGCCTGTCCGCAGTCAAGCTCGATGAACAGAACCCCGGCTTCAAGCTCACTCCCGCCATGCTCAAGGCATGCGTGTACAGCGTGTTGTTCGGCGACCTCATGATGCAGATGCTCTACCGCACGCGTCCCTACGAGGCCGAGCCGGGCTCCGCGAACGCGCTGTTCGAGGAGTTCATGGACCGCGCGCGCCGCATGGTGCCGACCTTCACGCGTCGCAGCTTCACCAAGCTCTCCCGCGAGGCGATCGACGCGTTCGATGTCCTGCCCCTCACCGGCGAGGGCACCAAGCCGCGCGTGGGCGTGGTCGGCGAGATCCTCGTGAAGTTCCATCCCACGGCGAACAACCACGTGGTCGACGTCATCGAGGCGGAGGGCTGCGAGGCCGTGGTGCCGGGCCTGCTCGACTTCTTCCTGTACTCCATGAGCAACGCGCAGGTGCAGAAGGGCGAGCTCGGCAGCTCTGCCGCTGCGCGCGCCAGCATGGACGCCGCCATCCGCCTGGTGGATTGGATGCGCAAGCCGGTCGAGGACCTGCTCGAGCGCAGCGTGCGCTTCGAGCGCCCCGAGCCCATCTCCGTGATGGCCGACAAGGCGAGCCAGGTGCTCTCCCTGTGCAACAACATGGGGGAGGGCTGGCTGCTCACCGCCGAGATGCTCGACCTGATCGACCACGGGGCGCCGAACATCATCTGCACGCAGCCCTTCGCGTGCCTGCCCAACCACGTGGTGGGCAAGGCCGTGATCAAAGAGCTGCGCCGCCAGCATCCCGAGAGCAACATCGTGGCCGTGGATTACGACCCCGGTGCGAGCGAGGTCAACCAGCTCAACCGCATTAAGCTCATGATCAGCGTCGCCAAGGAGAACATGCGCGCGGGCAAGGGCTTCGTGATGGAGCCGATCGCGACCATCCGCCGCGACTCGGTGACGAGCCGCATGAAGCCGCACCATCTCACGAGCGATGCCGAGGTCGAGCGCGTGGCGCATCGCCTGAGCCGCGGCCTGCACTGGAGGCGCGCGAGTAGGGGCGACACGGAGGAGTAAGCATCTCGACCAGGCATCTTACCCGAGGATAAGTTTCGATCAAAAAGGAGGCGGCCGCCCGAGCCGCCTTCTTTCTCTCATGTCCAAGAAATGGGAGGCAGCCTATCACCGGGCTCGTCTCCTTTTTGTCGTTTACGTTCCAAGCTGGCAAGCCTAAATGAGGTTTTTCGTATTCAAATCGGGATTCGTCGAGTAGGTGGCATTTGCGGCCTCCGGCGACCTGCGGTTTTCCTACCGCCACTTTCGGCCTACTCGCGAGTTTTTAATTTCGATACGAAAAACTTCAAGAAGTGCGGCGCGCATCTCCGAAAGCGCGTGCCGCCAACGTAGTCTTGGCATAAAACGAGCGCTCTGGCGACTGCGATTGTCAAAAACGGTGCTTGTGTGACCGACGAATGGCAAAAGAAGGGGGCGGCTGGGCCGTTAACGAGAATCGAGCGATGCGGTAAACAAACGTATGTCAGTTATCTGCGCACCAAATGAGACATCTCAGAGAGCTGATAGCATTTATCTTCAAATAATGATGTGACACCCATCCACTAAATGGCATTGGTAGTGACTGGTCCGGTTGAACAAGTGGAAAACTGACAGCGCTATCGAACTGTTGCGCCAAACGGCAGCAACGAGAGCTTCGCCATCTTGAACGCCTGGCGGCCCAGGGGAATCCCGATGATGGTGATGCAGAACAGGCATCCAACGCCAAACCAGTAGAGCGCGGTGAAGACGCCGCCTCTCGTGCGGGTTGCTCGAGCTATTGTTGCTGAGAAGCCTTCGCGCCAGCCTCTTTCGCGCGTTTCCCTATTTGATCTTGTATGCGCGCCCAGAGCTTCGGGCGAATACTTTTCGCGTTCAATACGGCCCGCAGCTTCTCTTTTGGCTCGGGAATAATGTCGATATCGATCTGCTGCGTGTCTTTCAGGTCTTCGAGGAGTATCTGGTCGTTCAAGATGTTGACTCCGAAGCAGAGCAGTACGGAAAGGTACATGCTCGAGTCCTGCCAAAAGGTAACCTTGAATTCTGTTTCGGGATCATCGGACCTTAGTCCTTTTCTGTATCCGGAGAAGCCCCAGACTTTGCAAATCAAGTTGCTCAGGGCGTGGTCCATGCAGCTGCAGTATGGCCAGCCGCTCCTTTCCCCACCTTGGAAAACAAGTTTCTTCTCTTCCAGGGGTTTCGGCATCGCGCGCTTTTCGTACCAAGTCCAATGGATGGCATCGCACTTGTGTCCACCCCAGACACCTCCCTTCTTCCTGTCAAGCTCGGGGTCGCTCAACAGTTCGGCGTAGTCGCTCAATACGCTGCACCCTTGGGAGTATTGGAGCCACAGATCGTCAAACAGGTAGCTGTTTGCAAGCTGGTTGCGCACCAGCAAGATGAGCTGCCGAGCCAGGGCATCCCGCTCGCTCATGACGCGTTCCAAATCCTCGATCTCGCTGTCGAGCTCGTCCGTTATCCTCTCCCACTCGCTTGTAAACTCTTCGGGGTTGGCTGCGTAGGGTCGGATCTGCTCGAAGATCGCTTCGAGAAATTCTCTGGCGGTAAGGTTCGTTTTGTCGCTCATTTGTCGTCTTTCTTTCTCTCCGTCCGCGTGACTACTTCATTTATGTGACGGGTGGGCCTGATATCCGCAGGAATCAGAATGTCCCCGCCCACTCGCAGTCTACTTCCTCGGGTATAACGGCGCGCATCTCGTGCGTCTCGTCATCGGCGAGCAGGATGCTTCCATCTCCGAGCGGACGGAAATCGAAATCGGTCGAAAACGTGTCGCAGGCCATGAATCGCTCGCCCCGAAACCCCTGCTCTTCGAGCTCGCAGACGGAATAGACGGGCGTGTGGCCGACGATCTGGTCGAGGTGCGGCATCCCGAGGACCGTGAGTTCGCTGGTCGATGCCCACAGGGGGCCGGGGATGCTTATGCCGCCACGTCCGGGGCCGCAGAGGTTGAACAGCAGGAGCTCCTCATCGTTACCATGATCGAACATCTCGGTCAGCGCGTGGTCAAATGCAGCGTTGAGCCGGGCGGCAAGCGACTCGGCGGAATGCGATGGCTTGCCGAAAGGCTCGGCCTCGGTGTCGATTTCAAGCACAATGTCCGCGAATTGGCTGGTAAGGCCCGCGTGCGTGGCGAGCCATCCATCGACGGCGGCGGCCATGCGCACGTTCATCTGGGCGAGCAGGCGCCGGACGGGGATGATGCAGTTCAGGTTGGTGCCGGGGCCCTGACGTTCGACGAGGTACTGCATGTCGTGGTTTCCCAGCAAGACGTCTACCTGTACGCCGCGGTTGCGCGTGCGGTCGACCCAATCCACCTGGTATTCCAGCCCTCTGAGCAGCTTTTCGGCGTCGGTCTCGTCCCTGTCGGGGCTGTAGTCATCGCAATAATCCCCGAGCAACACGACCCGCTTCGCGCCGAGGAACCGGATGGCGTTGTCCACGATCGGCAAGACCAGATGTTGCTTCTGATGCATGTCCCCAACAACGATGGTCCTCATGTCTTCTCCTTTCAGGGGAGGGTCAAACAATACAATATTCTAATAATCACGTCTCCCTATTAACAAACAAGTTTTATAAAACAGCTGTTAGATGGCTATGGGAAATCATCAAGGACAGAGGGTCTAAAAATAAAACGTCTAATGGTCGCATGCTATCAGATAGACGGAGATCTGTGGCGAGGTGTACTCGTTGAACTCCTCTTTTGGCTCCGTGTCGGAGAGGGGTCCAGGCGCGCAGCGTGCCGGTATCGTCGAGGTCCGTGTTAATGGCGGTGCAGAAGTTGCCGGCAAAGAACGCCTAGCATACTCATCTGGGCGCGCCTTGACGGCTCGTCATCGGTTCAGCTTCGTCGCTGTTCAGTCCCTATGGAACAGCTCGCGGGCACGCTCCTTGAGCTTTGTCGCACGGATGACGCCCTCGTAGGACTTCAGCTTGATTTCGGGGAATGCGTTAAAGAAGCGCAGTTCGCGCCGGGTCATCATGGTCTTGAGCTTCTCGGGGGCGGCTTTCTCGGCGCGCGTCGCGATGCCATGTGCATGGCGGGCGACCAATCTCACCCCGCGCGTCCCCTCGGCGATGAAAGAGGGGAGCTCCACCCTTCCGCGGACGGCCTCGAACGTGCCGTCCGACATGTCGGCGAGCCACGAATTGAGTGCCCGGCTCCGCGCCTTGAGTTCGGCGGCCGAATCCAGTATCGAGGTGGGCACCTTGTCGAGCAGCGAGGTGGATGCGTCCTTGAGGGAGTCGTTGAACTTGTCGGCGATCTCGATGCGCAACAACTCGAGTTTTGGGAGAGCTGGCGCCAGCTCACTACGGCGAACACGGTGTCGATCGCGATGCACGCGGCGCACCCGAGCGCAATGACTTTCAGCGCGAGGGAGGGGATGAGCTGCAGCGCGGCGAGGAGCGCGGGTTCGGCGACGCGGCAGACGATCACCGCGCCGGCCCCGAAGAGCGCGGCTCCGTATAGGCAGACCCTTCCCTTGATGTTGAAGGGGAGCTTGGAGTAATCCCAAAAGCGCGCGCCGGTGAGCCGTTCGAGCAGGGCGCCCACGGTGTACTCGATTGCGCTGCACACGAGGGCGGCGGCGAGGAACTGCGTGAAGACGCCGGGTATGTCGCGCAACAGCAGCCAGCACGCGACTGCCCCCACGCCGTAGATGGGGCAATAGGGGCCGAGGAGGAAGCCGCTGTTGGCGAAGTGACCGTAGTTCGCCATGGCGCAGACGGTGGATTCGTAAAGCCAGCCGGCGAACGAGAAGACCAAAAACGAGAGGAACAGCGCCGACAGGGGAGCGCCGGTTGCGGTCAGTGCGGCGAAAAATCCATCAAGGCTCATCGACGTTACACCGCCCGATTCTTGCTCGATGCCCGCTTGGGCAGGCGACCCGCGATGGTCTCGTGAAGGGCGCACGCCTTGTCGGCGAGGCAGACGATCCACGCCTCGCGGCACGTTGGTGGCACGGGTACCAGCGGGAACATGTGACGGGCGATGATGTTGCGCTCGCGCGCGGTGAGTTCAAAGTCCTCCTCGGCGCGTGCGAGGGCCGCAAACGGATGCGTGAAGCCGTGCAGGCGGTGCGATGGGTCGGGGTCGTGCCAGTCGTAGAGGAAGTAGTCGTGCAGCAGCGCGCCGCGAATGAGCGAGGCTCGGTCGACGCGGACTCCGGCGCGACCGAGGAAGTCCGCCATGGCGATGCTCGCGCGGGAGACCGAGAGCACATGGGCGTGCACGCTCACGTCTCCATGCTGGATGAAGCCGCGCGTGAGGCCAAAGCGCCCCTGCGATTCGAGCGCGCGTGCGGCGAGCTCGACCTCGTCGGTGATGTTGGGCGCGCACGGAGCGTGGCAAGAACCTGCGCGCCCGCGTTCCCGTGTGCATGCCATGTTGCTCTCGAGTTCGTTTGCCACGGTCCACCTCCTCGTGGTCGCTTCAACGCAAAGCGGGCTGTCGGCGTATCGAGCCGATGCCTCGGCGTTAACGCCAAGACGTTACCACGCAAATGAGGACGCTCCGTGCACTTGGGGCGTCTGCTTACAAAAAGTTTCCCTTTTGGAAGTCCGCGCACACGTGCGGGCTGTTAGGGGCGGGGGCATTAGAGCCCGAGGAGCTCCTTTTTCTTGCTGTCGAACTCCTCCTGCGTGAGAACGCCACAGTCGAGGAGCTCCTTGAGCTTTTTGACCTTCTCGAGATTCGCGTCGAAGACATCGCTGGGCTTCTCATTTTGCTGCGTCGAAGCCTTCTTTTCCAGCCTCCTCTGAGCGCGGATGGAGCCGATGAATCGACTTGCCGTGTCAAGAGCATCTTCAACTTTTTCTCCAGCTGTCTGCAGGCCTTCTGTGGCGGCAGTGCTGGCTGCTCCCACTACTCCAGCGGCTAGCTCGCCGGCGGTTTGTGTCGCATTGAGGGCTGCGGCTTTGGCATCTTTGATAGCCTGATTGCGTGTGACAGCCGCCTTGTCCGCTTCGATGGCAACAAGATCAGGGTACATGCTCTCATCAATTCGCGAAATGGGCAGCGAGCGCAGGTAGCGACGCAAACGTTCGGCGCCGGGTTTATATGCCGCATATGTCATCCCGCCCGAGATGGCGCCACCGATTACGGGCACCACCTTACTCGCGGTCTTTGCGAAGGTTTGCTTCGTGAGATTAACGCCGAGGTAGCGAAGCACCTTTTTCATCGGGTTGTACCAGATGGTCTTGGTAAGGGCTTGCTTTTGGATCGCTTTCTCAATCCCCTTGCGCGCGGTGGTTGATGCAAAGGCGGTGACGGCATTCGCCGCGCCACCGACCTGCATCATCACCCCCATGAGAACTACGAGTTTCATCACGGTCTCGTCGTCGACCTCATCGTCCTCGTTGAGGAACGACTGCCAGCCGTAGATATAGGCGAGTTTTTGTTCGATGCGCATGACGTGAGCGAAATACTGAGCAAGGTCGGCGGGGACGGTGCCCACCATCGCGAGGCCGCCCGGGATTCCAGCGAGGAAGGAGAGTCCGGCACACTTGGTAGTCTCGAGCTCGATGGCGTCGATTGCCATACGGTCGAGATCGACAGGAGAGATGCCCGCTTCGGCGGGGGTGGTGTCAACGGCGAGGTCGGCATCGATCTCGGGGAAGCGCTTCTTGACCTCGGTGCGCAGGAATACATCGCGTTGGATTTTCACCACCTTGAGTGAGGCAGCGCGCTGCATGATCGCCTTGGCAAATTCCTCGGCTTCTTCCTCGCTGGTGGAGACGGTTTCGGTTTCCAGCATTGCTTGGTCTGTCTGCTCGATGGATTTTTCAGCGCTGTTAGACATGTCTTCTCCGTTTCTGAGTATGAGGTCAAGTGAGAATGGAAAGGTTACTCCTCGCCAAGTAGGGAGTCATCGAATTCGACGTCTACAAAAACATCTTTTCCATAGGTGCTTTTGATAAACGAGGTGAGTAATTCTGTCATGCGCTTATCGCTTTCCTCAAGAAGGCCGCTAGCTTCGATTTTCTCAAGTTGATTACTTTCTGCAACTCTTAGAAGTTCATTCAGATCATCAGTGCTGGGCTTGAACCAGTCGAAGATGCCCTTGTCTTCTACGTATTTGACCAAGGTGTCTTGATGCAGATTCGGGTTTCCTGCTTGGGGGTGAGGCAGTGTGATTTGTATCGATGTGAGCCCCCCTTCGGCACCGCGAGATGTCTTAATTTTCATGTTTTCAGCATCGACCCCAATGAGGACATCGCCATCGATGGTGGCGAGATAACGGGAAGAGGTTATTGGATTCTTCCATCCAATCGGGTTATTGGCTTTGTCAAGAAACATGAGTTCAGTGAAGTTGTATTCATAGGTTCCAAGCTTTGCGATGGGGATCACTTCTTCACGAATGGTGTCATCTGTGATGGTTGTTGGGTTACGCGTCAGGAAAAGCCACGCGTTGGAGCCAACGGAGATGATGAGCAGAAGCCCCAACACACAGGTGATCAAGTTGTTTTTGATGAATCGAATGATATGCATGAAATACTCCGCAGAAAGAAGACCATCAGGCCCCAAGAAAATGGAGCCCGATGTACAGCGTAGCATCTAACATTACCGAGCATGATTTAATGCTGGGGCAATCGGCGAACGAAGTTGGTGACAAGGTTTAGTTTGCGCGAGTCAAGGCATCTATAAGTGCCTGTTCAAGAGCCTGTTGTTGTGATGCTTTGAGGTAGGTTGAGGTGCGAATGACGCACGTTCCAAGTACAGAATGTGAGCCAGATGACAGGATACCCCCGTCGAAGCTTGCGAGATAGTCGTTTCGTTTTTCCGCATCCTCAACCGTTGCGTATACTTCAACGGCGCCTCCGCCATCGCAGCCTGCATCAACGATGGGCGTGAACTCCCCAGTTAGGTAAAGGTCTGCAGGGCTAACCTGATTGGATGAGAAGTAAATCGCAGCGGTATATCCTCCGGATTTGCCGAGGTCACCGTTGGGATCGTTATCTTCGGTAACCGCTTCAACGCCGGTGACTGTGTCAATATCCTTTATCCGTTCAATGACAAACGATTCTTCGGGCGCAGTAACCTGCTTAAGCTGCTGGATGCTCTTTTCAAGCTCAAGTTGAGCTGCTTGGAGACGTGTAATTTCATCGGCGTATTGCCCCATGCGCTCAAGCTTTTTTGTTTCCGACCTGATGTCTTCAACCCTTTGTGGACGCTCGGGCGCCTCTTGGCGCTCTCCTTGGGCAAGACCGATCTCGGCACTAGCAGCATCGGCTACTTCAGGATGCAAGGGTTTGTCCTTTGATTTCAATACATCCTGTAGGCTCAGAATCGCTTTGTCGAGTTCGGCGTTCCGGGCCTCTAAGGCAGTGACGGCTTCGTTGAAACCCTTGGTTGCTTCGTTTAATGGGATTTGGACCGTTGTGTACCAATATGTGCCCGCAGCTAGGATTACAGCAACTGCTACGGCGATCAAGGCAGCTTTCTTTATTGAGGGGGTCTTTGGCTGTTCGTCGCCCATCTCGCTTGAAGGCTCGTCTTGTTTGAGAGCCTCATGTTGTTTTCCTTCGGCGTCTAAAGGTTGTTCAATTGAGAGCAACTCATTCTCACTGGTCGGGTTGCTCTCAGTCTTCAAATCACTCCTGGTGTCCATTTCTTTCCTTTCCTTGTTGATCCCAAAAGATGTTTACAATGCGATCGTATGAGCCAGGGCCAGCCCAGAGGTCGATTGCCAGATCGATGCCTGGCTTATCTAGGCCGCGTGAAAGGGCATCGAGCGCTTCTGGGGTTGGATGCGGGGCGTCGGTTTCGAACAGCGTGTTTTTCAGCATGTCGAAGGTCTCCCGCGGTAGCCGTTGGCGAAGATGCTCCCCGACAGCCTCGATACGAGCGCCTTCACTGCTGCCTAAAGCGGCGAGCAGTGCGAGAATGCGATTCAGCTTGAGCTCGATTTCGAGCAATTCTTCCTCAAGTCGAGCTTTCCAGACTGACAATTCTTTTTCGACGTTGGCCTGCTCGTCGGACCGATTGAGCAGATCGCGGATTTCCGGAAGACAGTAGCCTTGGTCTTTGTACAGCTTGACCAGCATGAGCTTGGCGATGTCGTCCGTGCTGTAGAAGCGTTTGCCCCATGTGCTGTCGGCAGGCTCTAAAATGCACGCTCCGCCTTGACCGGCGTAGCATGCGCGCTGTATATCGCGTCGCGGCAGGTCAATCAGGCGCTCGACCTGAGAGATCTTCCAGCCCTGCGGTGTATCGCGCTCGCTCATAGGCACCCCCTTCCTGCTCTTACCAAAGCTGTTCAAGCGTTGAACAGCAAGTGAGTGAGCACGAGAGGCGGCAAGCGGGTGAATGGTACTGTTGGGGACGCCGCTCTTTGCGCGCCCAGCCCGTTTCTCTGGCTCACTTTTAGAGTCCGGTCTTCTGATTTGGTTGTTCATGGTTGCTCCTTCTCGCGACGGTATTCCGTGACGGGCGGTTGCTCGCCGTAAGAGGGCTTGCGAATTTCGCGAGAGAGCGTTTATTTGCTGAAGATCGTTGCCGCAATCATCAAAGTCAGTAGAGCGGTGCGCCGCTCGACTACGTCGTTTGGGGGGTGAAAACTGCGGCTGGTAGTTATAGAGATGGTTGCTCCGACAATCTGCTCGAGAGTCTTCGTAGCGCTCTAGGTGCTATTCGAGTTGCTAGCGAAAAAAAAGTCCTATATTATTTCGAAGAGCTCTTGCTCGTCGGTATCGGGGCACCTGCGTGCCCCACGCGCACCGCGGGACCTCGGAGTTCAGGCAGGACCGTTCTTCCAAACGAGCCGGATGAGTTTTTTCGAAAGCATGGCTGGAAGGTGGTCGACGAAGTGACCCAACGAGCCTGGGCTGAGGATCTTGCCAGATGTTTGGTCAGAGGAAATGGGACTACTGCCAAGCTTAGGCTCGATTTCAGGTTGCTTCATGCCCGCTAGGGGAGCCGGCGATGAGTGAGTGCTGGACATTCGCAATGCGTCCGACGGTCTCGCCGCTCTGCCTAGGCATAGCGTAACCCTTGCTTGCGATATGATTCATGATGCTTGATGTATGGCCTGGAGGGCGCAGAGCGGTTTACGGGCCATGGCGTGCAGCTCACGGCATCGGGACATCTTTGAGGGCGCGGTCGAGTTGGCCGCCCTCCTTCTCCACTGTCCCGTCGAAAACCCTATCCCACGCTGAACTCGACGCGCTCCACGTCGGGGGCGTCCAGGCGTATCAGCTCCTCCGCGATGGTACGCTCTCGGCTGGCAAGGGGCTCCAACGTCGTGACGCGAGCCACGAGCTGCTCGGCGCCGCTTTGCCTCTCGGCCCCGTCCCCGCCCTGCGCCTGGGCGGACACCTCCATGCCGATCGAGTAGTTCTTAAACTCCGGGCACACCACGGCGAGCTCGCGTGCGGTCTCGGCGGCGCCGTAGTAGTCGGTGTCTCCGGCGGCCTGCTCCTCGGCGGTGGCGAGCATGTTGCCGGTAAGTATCACACAGGGGATGGCGAAGATAGCGGTCCCCAGCATGATGCGCCAGCGAATCTTGTGCGACTCGGCGCGCACGAGCTCGTCTTCCGCTTCCGTCACCACTCCGTCGTCGTTGAGGTCGCGTTTGAGTGGCGTGTGCAGCAACAGCAAAACGACCGCGGCGGAGAGTGCGATGAAGACGACGTTGATGCCGAATTCATACAGCGCTCCAAGGAAGACCCCGGCATTGGCAGCGGCGAGTCCGTAGCCCGCCGCGCACAGTGGAGGCATGAGGGCTGTGGCCACGGCGACGCCCGAGATGACGGTAGCTGGTTCTTGGTCGCGTGAGTTGCCCAGGCCACCCGCGAAGCCACCTACGAGCGCGAGCATAAGATCCCATATAGTGGGCCCCGAGTTGTCAACGAGGGCGGGGGTCATGCCCGCGACTGGCGAGAGCACAAAATAGATGGTCGACGTAATGAGGCAAAAGGCCATTTGGAGCACGAGACCGCCCAAGGCGTCGCGCATAAGCGCCCGATCTACCGTAGCGACACCGTAGGCGATGGCGAGCACGGACCCCATGAGCGGGCAGATGAGCATGGCGCCCACGATGGCGATGTCGGAGTCGGTGTCCAAGCCAATGCACGCAATGATCATTGCGACGATGAGGATGCACAAATGGGTGCCCGTAAGACGGGCACCGTTGACGAAGCGCTTGCGGATCACATGGTAGGGCGCGCGCCCTTCGCGGATATTGAAGGTGCGGTAAACGAATTTCTGCACGCCCCTCCAGACGCGTTGCAGCGCAGGGCGATCGCCGTGGCGCCGCCGATGCCTGTCGATGTACTTCTGCCGCATGTTGTCGTCGTTACTCAAGGCGCTCACCTGTTGTTGTGGTTGGAATCCATATTGTGGAGTCGCGGAAATTCTATCTCTAAAGTGCTTGGAGTCGAGCGCCGCTCGCAAAGCGATGCGAAGCTGATGGATAAGATGTAAAGTACAGTTTACGTCTGGGCTTGATTGAGGGCGCAGGGGAGGTGCAGAGATCCCAATGAGGCAAAAGCTGTCGTTGACCGTGTTGCATGGTGGGAAATTTGTGCGCGTGCCCAAAGCGCTGGCGATTGGCACCGGCACGAGGGGGTTCACGGTCTCCGAGCGCGATGCAATCGCACGCGCCGCTGTTGCGGGGTTCAAAATCGTCGTGTTCACCGAGCTGTATGGAAGGCAAGCAGCGAAGGAGTTCGACGGGGTTGACGGAGTGTCCATAGCGGTCCCCCGCGATTCGAGGCTTATGCCGGGTCCGCCCTTGACGCGCCGAGCGGCGCGGGTGGAGGCACTGACGACGGTGCTTCAAGGATGGGGTATGGGCTTGGAAGACGTGGTGGCAGTCGGTACCAGCCCCATCGATCGCGACCTGCTCATGGCAGCGGGTGCCCCCATTGCCCTGGAGGGGGCAGGTTATGACGCTTTGGCAGTTGCCGGTCTCAGGTTTTCCGCACGCGAGGCCGACGGCCTTGTGCGGGCGATTGATGCAGCGTGCACGTTGGTCTCGAATTGCAGAGTGCCTACCACTCGTCCACACGATCGTGGTTGATGGGGGTGTAGAACAGGCGCTGCAGCTCTTTGGGCTCGCGCGTTTGTCCAAGGGCCCACATGGTTTTTGCCACAAGTGCCTCGGTGGTCATGTCTCCGCCCTTGAGGACCCCGGGGTGTTCGGCATATGCGCGACCGACCTCGTATACACCAAGGTCAAGGCCTTCTTCGGGCACTTGGGTCGTCATGACGATGGTGCGCCCCGAGTCGACCCAGTCAAAGATCGCCTCTTGGAACGATGAGTTGTCGGCGCCGAGTTCGGGCACGCCCCCCATGCCGAAAGTTTCGAGGATGATGGCGTTGTAATCGGGTTTGAGCAGCTCAAACATGTGCGGGGTGAGACCCGGAGTGAGCTTGAGGACGCACACGCGGTTGTCAACGTGAGTGTAGAAGCGGGGGCCATCTTCGCTTGTGAGGCGCTGGTCAATTGGGGCGCCGGCACCCACGGAGGCGGTGCCCATGGATGCGGCGACTTCGCCTTCGGCAAGACCTGCGGCCACGGCAACGGAACCGCTGCGGATAATCTTGCCTTGCCGCAGGTAGGCGAGGACGGGATAGTTGACGCTGGCGAACGCGTTGAAGCTCATGGTGCGTTGCTTGCGTGCGCGCGTTCCGGCGATGGCGTAGCCGCCAAAGACGATGGAGATGTCGCGTGAGCGGTCGTCGGCGGCGTAAACCAGGCTTTGGTAGAGGTTAATCTTGGCGTCGGTGAAGGGATTGCCCATGGGCTGCTGGGAGCCGGTGAGTATGATGGGTTTGGGACTGCCTTGGATAAGGTAGGAGAGCGCCGCGGCGGTATATGCCATGGTGTCGGTGCCGTGCATGACTACGAACCCATCGTGGGCGTCGTAGCCCTCGCGGATGACCTCGGCGATGCGTAGCCAGTCGGCGGGTCGCATGTTGGTGCTGTCGATGTTCATGGGCTGCACGATGTCAAGCTCGTAGAGGCCTCGATTTGGGGCACGCTGCGTGCGAGTTCTTCGCCAGAGAGAGCGGGGGAGAGGCCATTGCCTTCCTCGGCCGAGGCGATCGTGCCGCCCGTGGCAATCAAAAGAATGCGTTTCACGCGTGGGCCTCCTCAACATGGCGGGTTACGACGACTCAGACATTGTAGTGGATGCCGACTGCTGCGAGAGATGCGTTCGCGGATGACGCGAGGAGGTTTTACGAGTCGTATCGGCACAATGTGGCTAAAAACCATGTAAGGATTCTGCGCACGCGCAGCTTGGCGAGTATGATGTACCAATTGGCTAACACGTCTCGCCGTCGATTATGGCGGCACGGTTGGGAGGGTTCATGACCCAGAATGCATCCGAGCGGGCCGCGCAGAAGGTGCTGGTCTTCGACTTCGGCGCGCAGTATGCGCAGCTCATCGCCCGTCGCGTACGCGACCTGCATGTATATTCCGAGATCGTCCCGTGCGACATCACGGCCGAAGAGGTGCGCGAGATGCGCCCGCGGCGCTGATTCTGTCTGGCGGCCCCGCGTCCGTGTACGCGGAGGACGCGCCCACGGTCGATCCCGCAATCTATGACCTCGGCCTGCCCATTCTGGGCTTCTGCTACGGCCACCAGGTGACCGCCGTCACGCTCGGCGGCGAGGTAGGCCACTCCGAGATCGGCGAGTACGGCCCCGCCACCATCGAGCGCGACCGCAAGAGCAAGCTCTTCAACGCCACGCCGCTTGAGCAGACCGTGTGGATGAGCCACCGCGACGCCGTCTCCCGCGTGCCCGAGGGGTTCGCCGTGACCGCGAGCACCTCCGTGTGCCCGGTTGCCGCCATGGAGGACGCCGAGCGCCGCATCTACACCACGCAGTTCCACCCCGAGGTCAAGCACACCGAGCACGGCCAGCAGCTGCTCCGTAACTTCCTGTTCGACATCTGCGGGCTTGAGGCCAGCTGGACCATGGACAACCTGGTCGAGACCATGGTGGGGCGAGTTCCGCGCCGCCGTTGGCGAGGACCGCGTGATCCTGGCGCTGTCCGGCGGCGTCGACTCCTCCGTGGTCGCGGCCTTGGGCGCCCGCGCCGTCGGCCGCCAGATGACCTGCGTGTTCATCAACCATGGTCTGCTGCGCAAGGGCGAGCCGGAGCAGGTGGAGGAGGTCTTCACCAAGCAGTTCGACGTCGACTTCGTGCACGTGCACGCGGAGGCGCGCTACGCCGCGCTGCTCGATGGCGTGACCGATCCCGAGGAGAAGCGTCGCATCATCGGCACGCAGTTCTGGAACGAGTTCTTCGCCGTGGCGAAGGATCTGGAGACCGACGGCCGCCCGGTGAAGTACCTGGCGCAGGGCACCATCTACCCCGACATCATCGAGAGCGGCGCCCGCAAGACCGGCGGCAAGACGGCCACCATCAAGAGCCACCACAACCTCATCCCGTTCCCCGAGGGCGTGCACTTCGATCTCATCGAGCCGCTCGACCACTTTTTCAAGGACGAGGTGCGCGAACTGGGCCTGGCGCTGGGCCTGCCCGAGCACATCGTGCACCGTCAGCCGTTCCCGGGCCCCGGCCTGGCGATTCGCATCATCGGCGCGGTGAGCCCCGAGAAGCTCGAGATCCTGAAGAACGCCGACGCCATCGTGCGCGAGGAGCTGGACGAGTACAACGCGCGCCTGTTCGAGCAGACCGGCGAGCGCAACAGTGAGCACTCCTGCTGGCAGTACTTCGCCGTCCTGCCCGACATCAAGTCCGTCGGCGTTATGGGCGACGAGCGCACCTATCAGCGTCCGATCATCCTGCGTGCCGTCGAGTCCAGTGACGCCATGACCGCCGACTGGGCCAAGCTGCCCTACGACGTCCTGGCCCGCATCTCCGGCCGCATCGTGGCCGAGGTTCCCGGTGCCAACCGCGTGTGCTACGACATCACGTCCAAGCCGCCCGCGACAATCGAGTGGGAATAAGGTTTAAGGAACCAACTTCTGAAAAATCAAAAATATTAGTGTCTTAACTGACGATTATCGCCTCCTCTGATAAACTAGGCAGAGGAGGCGGTTTACATGAAACTGTACCATCGCGAGCAATATCTGAAAAAGATTCGACCGTTCTACGATGACGATCTAATCAAGGTAATCACAGGTATTCGTCGCTGCGGCAAATCGTGCCTCATGGCAACGATTGCCGAAGAACTAAGAAATCGCGGCGTCGAAGATAAGGACATCATCTACCTCGATCTTGATAAGCGCGGAAACCGCTCGATTAAGACGCCTGAGCAGCTGGAGAAAAAAATCGAGTCGCTTCTGGCTGACAACGACTTCAAATACCTCTTCATCGATGAGGTGCAGAACGTCCGAGACTACGAGGAGGTCGTGAACGCCTACAACTCGGATGGCGGCTTCTCGATATTCATCACAGGCTCCAACTCGTATCTGCTGTCTGGCGAGCTGATGACCAAGCTCACGGGCCGATACGTGGAGTTCGAGATGTTCACCCTGTCCTTTTCCGAGTTCCTCGATATGAAGAGGTTCATGGGCAAGGCGGTCGGTGACGCGCGAATCGAATTTGACGAATATCTACGCTATGGCGGGTTTCCTCGGTCTCTGGAATACGAAGATCCCGAGGCAAAGGCTCGCTACATCGAGGATGTCGTTGGGCAGATCGTCGACAAGGACATCAGGTCTCGCAACAAGATCCGGAACATTGATACGTTCAACCGTGTCATGACCTACGTCATCAACAACTATGGTGCGCCAACGAGCCTCACCAACCTTCATGACTATTTCACTAAGACGGAGCGCATTGCCGTCGAGCGGCGGACGATCGCCTCCTACATCCAGATGCTCGTTGACGCCAAGGTGCTCTACAGATGCGAGAGATTCGACCTTAAGTCCCGCAAATCGTTGCGTGGCGAGGAGAAGTACTACCTTGCGGATCCGGGTATCTATTTTGCGCGCAACATCGATGTCCGGTTGAATTACGGGCCTCGTTGGAAAACGCCTTGTACATCTATCTCCGCTCGAGGGGATATAAGCTATCCGTAGGCCGCATCGGGAAGCTGGAGTGCGACTTCATCGCCCGCAGGCGCAACGCCTATGCCTACATCCAGGTTTCGATGACAATTGCCGATAGGAACGTGGAAGAGCGTGAGTACAGGCCATTCGGCTACATCAGGGACGGGTATCCGCGATACCTTTTCACGCTTGATCCCCTGCTGCAGGAGAGAGATGGCGTCAGACATCTTAACATGGTGTCGTTTATGAAAGATAATGGCGACCTAATTTGAGCGGCGGCCGGATTTCTTTGCTTCTCGGTACATGAGTGACGTGAATTAAAAGAGGACCATTGATTCACTTGGAATCGGCAGGCCGAGAACTCGTGTTGAAGTTAATGAGCTTTTGACCAGTGGCTCCTGTTGCTGAGTGGGAGTAGCGAGAAACAGCACCGTCCAAACCCCTGACCTGCGGAGAGGTCGGGGGTTTTCTTTTCTGGCAACCTCTGGGCAATCTTTGTAGGCGCTGGGCCTGAAAAAGGAGGTAAGAATTCTCGCGCGCTCCCTTCAGTTCGCCAAAAGAAATGAATGGGCCAGGGTCGGTGTAAGTCATAATGCAACGAATGGTGTATCGTTGCATTATAATATGCAACGAAAACAGCTTCGATGCATTATCATTCAGGCGAAGGGGAGAGCCCATGCGAGAAACCAGGACCCTTGAATTCAAAGAATCGGTCACCAAGACGTTCCTCAAGACCGTAAGCGCCTTCGCAAACTACGGCACAGGTCGCATCTTGTTTGGGGTTGACGACTCGGGTGCGACGGTCGGCCTCGCAGATCCGTCGGCGGATGCGCTTCGAATCGAGAACATGATCAACGACTCGCTCGACCCCGTTCCGCGCTACACCCTTAACATCGATGAGGCCAACAAGGCCATCTGCCTAACCGTGAACGAGGGGAAGTCGAAGCCGTACTACTGCAACCGGAGGGCCTACCGAAGGGCGGATTCAGCGACTATCGAGGTTGATAGAATCGAGCTCGGCAGGCTGGTCCTCGCGGGGCAGAACCTCAGTTTTGACGAACTCCGGTCCTCCCGCACCGATTTGTCGTTCTCGCTTTTGGCGGAGCGCTTCATGAGGCATCTCGGGCTGACCGCCTTCGATGACAACTCCCTTCGGATTCTCGGGCTCCTCGGGATAGACGGGGCGTACACCATTGCCGGGGAGATCCTCGCCGATGACAACGGCCTCCCGGGCATTGATGCCGTGAAGTTCGGCTCGGGCATTAGCGAGCTGCTCGACCGCAAGGCCGTCGAGGGCCGCTCGGCTCTCGAGCAATACGACGCGGCACTGAGATGTACGAGCGTTACCTCGTGTACGAGACGGTTTCGAGCGCTGCCAGGGAAAGGGTGGAGCGCGTCCCGTTCGAG
>ENA-OQBG01000081-OQBG01000081.1-human-gut-metagenome-genome-assembly--contig:-NODE-81-length-27555-cov-2.392263_pt1 | contig 27555 bp, 35 predicted proteins | sample MGYA00242746_ERZ504551 | MGnify/ENA primary metagenome ERZ504551 (study PRJEB26092, sample SAMD00036289) | human gut metagenome | host: Homo sapiens | study: EMG produced TPA metagenomics assembly of... | reverse complement strand
CAAGTGCATGGCAGAGTAGCCAAGCCGGGACGGGATAAACGCTGAAGGCATCTAAGCGTGAAGCCCCCCTCAAGATGAGATCATCCCTACGTAAGTAGTAAGACCCTTGAAGACGACGAGGTAGATAGGTCAGAGGTGGAAGTGCAGTAATGCATGGAGCTGACTGATACTAATCGGTCGAGGGCATGACCAAGCAAGGTGATAGGTAGGATGAAAGAAAATATTTCTTGTATGCAGTTTTGAAGGTACATAGCTTCAATGGAAGATGGCCCAGTGGCTCAGTTGGTTAGAGCGCCGCCCTGTCACGGCGGAGGTCGAGAGTTCGAGTCTCTTCTGGGTCGTTTGTATGGGATCATAGCTCAGCTGGGAGAGCATCTGCCTTACAAGCAGAGGGTCATAGGTTCGAGCCCTATTGGTCCCATCAAATTAAATAATATGGATGGATTCCCGAGTGGCCAAAGGGGACAGACTGTAAATCTGCTGCAAATTGCTTCGGTGGTTCGAATCCACCTCCATCCATTAGCCGTAAGGCACTCGCCGATGTGGCTCAATTGGCAGAGCAGCTGATTTGTAATCAGCAGGTTATCGGTTCGAGTCCGATCATCGGCTTTAAGTCACAAGACTTAACTTAATATCGCGGGGTGGAGCAGTCTGGAAGCTCGTCGGGCTCATAACCCGAAGGTCGTAGGTTCAAATCCTGCCCCCGCAACTCACACATAATATTATGTGTATGCCCAGATAGCTCAGTCGGTAGAGCAGAGGATTGAAAATCCTCGTGTCACTGGTTCGATTCCGGTTCTGGGCATTTTCCTTGCAAAAGGAAATGAGGGCGTGTAGCTCAGGTGGTAGAGCACTTGACTTTTAATCAAGTTGTCCGGGGTTCGAATCCCCGCACGCTCATGGAATGAGAGTGAAGTAGTATATAAGTACTGCTTCTTTTTTTTGTTAAAAATGATTGACAGAAGTCAGAAAAATGTTTATATTATATTTTAATAAAAGGGAGTAATCGGCATCTATTTATTTTTTAAGGATAGATGTTTACGATGACGTCAGTACGATGACAGACAGGTCATCCGTATCGTAATGAAATGGTGAGACTTTTATTGCATAGTTTTGTGCAATAAAGGGCTCTTTTTTTTATTATTAAGATTTACGCTTTATTATGCACAACGGTTTTGTATAACTTTGCACAACAGAAAGGAGAATAAGATGTTAACAAGTGAACAGGCAAAGAAGAATCAGGAAAAATATGGATTCAATGAATTGACGGAAGGAAAAAAGAAAAGTGTACTCCGGATATTTCTGGAACAATTCAAAGATTTTTGGTTATTATATTGATCATATCGGCGGTCATATCAGGAATTCTCGGAGATGCGGAGAGCGCAATTGTTATCTTCGTCGTGATCACGATGAATGCGGTTCTGGGAACGATACAGACGGTAAAGGCGGAGCAGTCACTGGACAGTTTAAAGCAGTTATCGGCACCGGAAGCCAAGGTTGTGCGTGATGGCAGCGTGATCCAGATCCCGTCCAGGGAAGTCACGATCGGTGATGAAGTGATCCTCGAAGCAGGAGACTGTATCCCGGCAGACGGAAAGCTGATCGAATGTGCAAGTCTGAAAGTAGATGAAAGTGCTCTGACGGGAGAAAGCATTTCCATAGAGAAGAATCTGGATGAAGTGGAAGAAGCTGCGGCACTGGGAGATCAGACGAACCGGGTATTCTCCGGAAGCTTTGTCACATATGGAAGAGGAAGATATGAAGTAACTGCGATCGGTATGAAGACAGAAGTCGGGAAGATTGCAGATCTTATGAAGAATACTTCGGAAAAGAGAACACCGCTGCAGGTGAATCTGGATGATTTCGGAAAGAAATTATCGGTGCTGATCCTGGCATTTTCCGTAGTGATATTCGGAGTGAATGTATTTCAGGGTGAATCGTGGGGTTCGGCATTTATGTTCGCTGTTGCACTTGCAGTTGCGGCAATACCGGAGGCTTTAAGCTCGATCGTTACGATCGTGTTATCCTTCGGTACGCAGAAGATGGCAAAGGAACATGCGATCATACGTAAGCTGCAGGCAGTGGAAGGTCTGGGAAGTGTATCGATTGTCTGTTCGGATAAGACGGGAAGCTTACGCAGAATAAGATGACGGTCGAGGATTATTATGTAAATGGAAAGAGGATTCCGGCAGGAAAGATTAATCTGAAGAATGAAAATGAAAAATTACTTTTAAGATTCAGTATCTTGTGTAATGATTCTACGAATACGGACGGACAGGAGATCGGTGATCCGACAGAGACGGCGCTCATCAATCTTGGAACGAATCTTGGTATTGATGCGATGCAGGTAAGGGAGAGATACCCGAGATTGTCGGAAGTGCCGTTTGACAGTGACCGGAAGCTGATGTCGACTGCTCACAATATGAATGATGCACTCCTTCAGGAAGGACATATGATGATCGTAAAAGGTGCGGTAGATGTCCTGTTGGAGCGTATGGACAGAATACGGGTTGGGAATACTGTAAGGAGGATGACAGATTCCGACCGGGAGGACATTGCCGTCCAGAACATGCAATTTTCCAGAGAAGGCTTAAGGGTTCTTGCATTTGCATATAAGCAGATGGAGGAAGAGAAAGAGATCGGTACGGAGGATGAGGACCAGCTGATATTTATCGGTCTGATCGCAATGATGGATCCGCCGAGAGAAGAATCGAGACTTGCGGTGGAGGAGTGCAGACGTGCGGGAATCCGTCCGATCATGATCACCGGTGACCATAAGATTACTGCAGCGGCTATTGCAAAGAGAATCGGCATCTTAAAAGAAGAATCGGAGGCCTGCGAGGGAGCCGTAATTGAAGATATGTCGGACGAGGAGCTGCAGGATTTTGTAGAAGGAATCTCTGTGTATGCGAGGGTTTCGCCGGAACATAAGATCAGAATTGTCCGTGCATGGCAGGAAAAGGGGAATATCGTAGCAATGACAGGTGACGGTGTGAATGATGCACCGGCGTTGAAACAGGCCGATATCGGTGTTGCGATGGGAGTGACCGGAAGTGAGGTTGCCAAGGATGCGGCAGCGATGGTCCTGACGGATGATAATTTCGCAACCATTGTAAAAGCTGTGGAAAATGGAAGAATCTGTATCAGCATATTAAAAATGCGATTCAATTCCTGTTGTCCGGTAACTTCGGGGCAATTCTGGTTGTATTATGTGCATCCGTTGCCGGACTGCCGGTTCCATTTGCACCGGTGCATCTGCTGTTCATTAATCTGCTGACAGACAGTCTGCCGGCAATTGCACTGGGAGTAGAACCACATTCCAAAGCGGTTATGGAGCAGAGACCACGACCAATGAGCGAGTCAATCCTTACAAAGCCATATCTGCTGAGTATCGCAACGGAAGGAGTAAGCATCGGTGTAATGACGATGGCTGCATTCCTGATCGGATACACAAGCCAGAATGCAGCTCTTGCAAGTACGATGGCATTCGGAACCTTATGCATGAGCCGTCTGGTGCATGGATTTAACTGTAAAGATGATAAGCCGGTAATATTTACAAAGAGATTCTTTAATAATAAGTATCTGATCGGAGCATTTGTCCTGGGTATGATCCTGATCACAAGTGTTCTTATGATTCCGGGACTGCACGGAATGTTCAAAGTAGTTACGTTGAGCCTGAAGCAGTTGATGACAGTATACGGGCTTGCATTGTTGAATCTTCCTGTGATCCAGGGAATGAAATATTTGAAAGAGAGATAGAAACAGAGAATGGAATTGAGAAAAGAAACGGTAAAACAGATCAGGGGGCTGATCGTATTTACGGCATTATTGATCGTCTGTCTGTGGAAATATGATGTTGTGATGGATGCGTTTTAGATTCGTATTGAATATTTTATATCCATTTCTGCTTGGCGGTGCGATTGCATTCGTCTTAAGCGTTCCGATGAATTTTGTGGAAAGAAAATTATTCACGGAGAGAAAGCTTCCTGAAAAATATAAAAGAAAATATGCAAGAGGGATCAGTCTTCTGATCGTTCTTTCCGGTGTGATCGGGCTTCTTGCAATTATCATGTTCGGGCTGATTCCGCAGCTTGCCGGGACATTTGCCAGTCTTGGCAAGAGTATCCAGGATTTTATCCCGCAGCTGCAGGAGTGGGCAGATCATTGGTTTCATAATAATAAGGAAATCATGAATGTAGTCAACAATCTGGAATTTGACTGGAACAAGGTGATGGAGGCTGCGATGGAGTTCCTGAAGAATGGAGCCGGAAGTATGCTGGAATCTACGATCAATACGGCGAAAATATCATTGGTGCCGTGGGAACATTCTTTATCGCTTTTGTATTTGCAATGTATATTTTGCTGCAGAAAGAAAAGCTGGGAAGACAGGCGAAAAAAGTGTTATTTGCATTTGTCAGAAAGGGAAGGGCAGAGGCTGCGCTGGAGGTTCTTGCATTGACATACAAGACATTCTCCAGTTTTCTGACGGGACAGTGTGTAGAGGCTCTGATCCTGGGATCCATGTTCGTGATTGCGATGACGCTGCTTAGACTTCCGTATGCACTTCTTACGGGAATTGTGATCGCATTTACCGCATTGATCCCGATCTTTGGAGCATTCATCGGCTGTGCGGTCGGTGCGTTTCTGATATTTATGGTGAGTCCGGTCCAGGCATTGATATTTATCGTACTGTTCCTGGTACTCCAGCAGATAGAGGGGAATCTGATCTATCCGCATGTGGTGGGCAATTCGGTCGGCCTTCCGTCTATCTGGGTGCTGGCTGCGGTAAGTATAGGCGGAAGCCTGATGGGTATCGTTGGAATGTTGATTTTTATTCCGCTGATGTCAGTGTTCTATGCTTTGTTCCGGGAAGTTGTCTACATTAAACTGCGGCAGAAAAAGATTTATCCACAGGATATTGGGTGATTGTGGATAACTTTTGGGGATTAAGCATCGGTTTTATCTTTGCTGCCTTTGCTGTCCTTTCCATTCTGGGCTTTGTTCCAGATACGGAGGGCGGCGAGGATTCCGAATGTATACAGGATCGTCACGAGTATTACCGGATTATCCTTCAGAAAATAAATAACAAGGATAACGGATAACAGACAGATGGAGAGCTGGAATGTAGTCCAAAATCTTTTCTCACGTACTTCCTTTGCCTGCTGGAGAAGTTCCATACGTTTCTGTTCCATGCGGAGATACTCCATCAGATCTTCATCGCTGATGCGGGAGAGAATCTGTTCATCACGGTTCATCTCGATCTTGCGTTTGGAACGGAAATTGGAGAAAAATTCGCGGAACGGATGCTCGTCTTTGGAGCGGGATTTTTCCTGTTGTTCGTAGAAATCCTCTTCCAGATCATCGTCTTCTTCTTCCGCATCTTTTGGTGAAGATTCTTTTGTATTTTGGGTGTCACTGAATTTGTTAGTGTTATCGGCAGTTTTACCGTCGGTAGCTTTGCTTTCAGTATCTGAAGTTTCCTGCGCAGCAGATACAGTTTTCTCCTCATCAGAAACAGGATAAAGCACAACGTTGTCAGTTCCTTTAGTCTCAGACGATTCTTCGGTCTGTACTGCTTTTCTATATTTTCGGACATAATTTTACCTCCGTCTTCATTTCTATATTGTCTTTTATTTTATCTTTATTATTTTATCATATCAGCTATGAAGGCAAAAAACAAATAAAGAGTACATAAAATAGTGGAAAATAACTTGCAGTAGAAAAACTCCCCTAAAAATGGTAGAATTGTAAGGAATCATTTGGAGGAAAACAAGATGCAGTTAATGAATGAAATCCCGGATACGTTCTGGAGTCTGTTCCGTTCGGTCAACCGGGATATTTATATTGAAGCACTTTTATGTATTAATGAAGAATACGAATATAATAATTATTTCCTGACGAAAGAGGTGTGCATCCAGATCTTAAGTGATATGAATGCGAAGAAGCGCTTTGAGCTACAGCGGGAGGAAAATGATACAGACTTTGATATGTTGGAGACGCCTTCTTCGAGGATCTTAAACTGGCTGCTGCGGGCAGGATGGCTGAAGCGTATCGAGGATTATAATACACTGGTGACAAATATTGTCATTCCGGATTATGCGGCGGTGATGATCGATGCATTTGAAAAGCTGAATTCGGAAGATGCATCGGAGACGGACATTTATATTCAGAATGTGTATGCAACGCTGTATGCGTTCCGCAATGATCCGCGGGCAAGTGTCGGGCTCTTAAGGACGGCTCTGGTGAATACGAGGCGGCTGAATAAGGCACTGCAGGATATGCTTCATAATATGAATAAATTCTTTGCGAAGCTCTTGCAGCAGGATTCTTACAGTGGGATCCTGCGGGAACATCTGGACAGTTATGTGGAAGAAATCGTATGGAAGAAGTATCATATTCTGAAAACATCGGACAACTTTTATATCTATAAGATGGATATTAAGAAATGTCTGAGAGAGATCCGGGATGATGAAGCATTTATCATGAAGGTACAGGCACGGTCGAAGATGCTGGGAGATAACCAGGATGATGTGTTGGATCTGTTGGATCTGATCGAGCGTGGATTTGACGATATCGAGCACCGCATTGCCAATATGGACAAAGAACATACGAAATATGTCCGGGCAACGGTAACCAGAATGAATTATCTGTTAAGCGGTGAGACGGATACGAAAGGCCTGGTGGTACAGCTTCTGAATAAGATGTCGGAAGAACCGGAGCAGATGGAAGAGATCATCACAGAGACCGGAAAGCGCATGAATCTGTCACTTCTGGAGATTCTGTCAGAGAAGTCTTTATATAAGAGAAGAAAATCCAGAAAAGATTTCAATCAGTCAGCTGCTTCCGGATGAGACGACGGGAGATCTGGATAAGGATGATATCTTAAGACTGAACCGGATACAGATGCGGTTCAGCAAGAAGCAGATTGAAGAATTCATCGAGAATAATATGGAAGATGAAGTGATGGATGCGTCGAAGATCAATATTGCTGACGAGGAAGAATTTGAAAAACTGATTCTTGCTTATGATTACAGTACGCGTAAGAACAGCAGATATATGGTGCTGGAAGAAGAACCGGAGATGGTGGAAAAGGACGGATACCGGTATCCGGCACTCAGGTTTGTGAAACGGCGCGTGTAATAGATAAAAGGAGTTCTGAAAATAAATGATAGATTACTACGAACAGTTAACCCAGGAAGAAAAAGAAGAGGTCACAGAGGTCATCCAGACACTGTACCGTCAGACATTTCTCCTGGAAAGAAAATTTGATAAAACGTGCGGGAAGGATGCAGTATACAAAAGAATACCGTACCTGTACGAAGCATCTGGAATTTTTAAAGCATATTTTGAGGTGGCGGGGATCACACTGCGGGAAAATGTACATATGGGTGTGATCTATATCCAGGGAGAGCAGTTATGGGGTGAGAAGCTGCCGCGTCTGGCGACAATCTATTTACTGGTGCTGAAGCTTATCTATGACGAGCAGATGCAGACTGCATCGTCGAGCAGCCATGTGGTGACAACACTTGGTGCAGTAAACGGAAAAGCGGGAGAATTTCATGTATTGAAGAGTCTTCCGTCAATTACGGAAATGAGACGGACGATCGCACTTCTGAAGAAGTATCAGATCATCGAGCCGCTTGATGTTCTGGAAGAATTAAACGAGTCGACCCGCCTGGTCATCTACCCTTGTATCCATACGGTACTTTTAGGAGACGACATCAGGGAATTATTAGCAACATTCAGTGAGGAGGATCAAATTGGAGACGAAGCAGCCATTCAAAGCACTCTCGAAGATATGCCTGAATAACTGGCATTACATAGATAAAAAGATACTGACGCTTAATGAAGGAATCAACTTCTTCACCGGACATTCCGGAAGTGGTAAATCGACGGTTCTGGATGCGATCCAGATCGTGCTGTATGCCAATACGGACGGCCGTGGATTCTTCAACAAGGCGGCAGCAGATGATTCGGACCGTACACTGATCGAGTACTTAAGAGGTATGGTGAATATCAGTGAAAATAATGAATCACAGTATTTAAGAAACCGTAAATTTTTCCAGTACGATCGTGCTGGAGCTGACACAGACGAATACCAGAGATAAGCAGTGTGTCGGTGTTGTGTTTGACGTGGATACGTCGAATAATGACGTAAGCCGCCTGTTCTTCTGGCACACGGGAGAATTACTTCCGAATCATTACCGTTCGGAAGGCCGGTGCCTTACCACTGCGGAAATGCGTGAGTACCTGCAGCGTTCCTTTACGCCGGAACAGTTCTACTGCGGACCGAGCAATGAAAGATTCCGGAGACAGCTATACGATATCTATCTTGGCGGTCTGGACATGGAAAAATTTCCAAAGCTATTCAAACGTGCGATCTCGTTCCGTATGAATATCAAACTGGAAGATTTCGTAAAGGAATATATCTGTATGGAGCAGGATATCCATATTGAGGATCTGCAGGAAAGTGTCATGCAGTATGGACGCATGCGCAGTAAGATCGAGGAGACGATGGAGGAGATCAGAAGACTGAAGCTGATCTGCGGAAAGTATGAGCAGTATGCAGAAAAATCCGATGAGGAGAAGGTGTGCTCTTATCAGATCGACCGTCTGGAGATTATGAACCATGAGGTGAAGAGTCAGGAAGCCAGAGACCGGATCAAGGTAAGGCAGGAAGCCATCGAAGATCTGAAAAAGCGGCAACAGGTGCTGGAGCAGGAAGAAAAGGACCTGCAGAAAGAGTATGAAGAGATCATTCTGCGGATTGCAGACAGTGGATATGCAAGACTGGAATCAGATCTGGATACATTAAATGAGACGCTGGAGCGTCTGAATAACGGAAAAAGTCCGCTGGGAGCAGACTGCAGAGCATCTGAAGGTATGGACGGAGAAAGACATTACGCCAAATCAGGTGATCTGGGATATCGAAAAATTCGCAGACGGAAGCATTTCCGAAGAAGAGCTTGTGCGCCTGCAGGAAGGCTTAAAAGATCTGCAGGAGGAACTGGAAGACCAGAGACAGGAAGCGGATGCAGACCTTCGCCGGATCAAGAAAGAAGAGAAAGAGGCAAGAGCAGAGTTAAAAGAACTGAAGCAGGGAAAGAAGGCTTATCCGAGAGAGCTGGAAGAGGCGAGATTCGAACTGCGTAACCGTCTGCATGAGCGCTGCGGCAAGTTCGTGAATGTACATATTCTTGCGGATCTTCTGGATGTGAAGGACGAGAGATGGCACAATGCAGTGGAGGGTTATCTTGGAAATAATAAATTGCAGTTGATCGTGGAACCAAAGTATGCCAGGGCTGCGATGGACATTTACCAGGAGATGGATACGAAACGTTTCTTCCGGGCAGCAGTCCTGGATACGGAGAAGCTTACGAAGGACAAGCATCAGGTACAGCCTGGGGCGCTGGCAGAAGTAGTAAAAGCGAAAGAAGCGTATGTGCAGGAATACATTAATTTCTTCCTTGGAAATGTAAAAAAAATGCGAATCGCTGGATGAACTGCGTGAGTGCAGGATCGGTGTGACACCGGATTGTATGCTGTACCAGAGCTACAAACTGCAGCACATGAATCCGGAGAATTACACCAGAAGAGCCTACATCGGTGAGACGAGTATGCGCCAGAGAATCCGCAAACTGGAAGAAAAATGTGAGAAGTTAAATGGCGAGAGAATGCCGGTACAGGAGCTGTTAGAAGAGATCCGACAGGCAATGCAGATGGAGATGTTGAAGCAGCCGGCAGAGGATTATCTCGGATGGCTGGCTGACAGCAAGGCAATCATTTCCAAAGAAAAGAAAAAGGCTCAGCTTCTGGAACAGATGCAGAAGTTAAAGGATGAATCCGTTGCTGCATGGGAAGGCAAGAAGAAAGAAGTGCAGGCGGCACAGGATGCGAAGAAAGAATCCGTATCCAAGGTGCAGGAAGCAATCTGGGAGAACAAGAAAGAAATCGAACGTCTGAATGCAGAAGTTCTCGAATCGGAAGAACAGATGAAGGACGTGAAGAGAAAAGTAGCAGATAAGCGTTACGAGAAGGAGTTCCAGGAATATCTGGCGAGCAGAAAATCCGAGAATTATGAGTATCTGAGACGTCAGATGGTTTCGCGGGTATATACGCTCAGGGAAGAAGAGGAAGACGCTTACCGGAAGCTGGTGGAAGAGAGAAGCAGTTATATCAGAGAATATCCGAACCGTACATTCTCAACTTCTATCCGGGACAACGCGCCGTATGAGAAGCTTTTGAATTCGCTGTCCTGCGATCATCTGGAGACTTACAGGGAGTCGGCGAAGACACAGGCGAAAGCGGCTGTGGAGCATTTCAAAGATGACTTCATCTTCAAGATCCGGAGTGCGATCCTGGAGGCTTATCAGAGAAGGGATGAGCTGAACCGGATCATCAGCAAACTGGACTTCGGTAAGGATAAGTATCAATTCGTGATCACAAAGAACAAGGGTGCAGATGGAAAATATTATAAGATGTTCATGGATGATTCCCTGCAGATCCGTCCGTCTGACTTAGATGATACGATGGACAACCAGCTTGATATGTTCACGATGGAGCATGAGAACCAGTATGGGGAGATGATGAACGAGCTGATCAACATCTTCATCCCGCCGGAGAATGCGACGAAGGACGAGATGGATGAGGCGAAACGTAACATGGATAAGTATGCGGATTACCGAACCTATCTGTCATTCGATATGCAGCAGATCGTACATGGCGATAAGGAGATGACGATCGGACTGAGTAAGATGATCAAGAAGAACTCCGGCGGAGAGGGACAGAACCCGCTGTACGTGGCACTTCTGGCAAGCTTTGCGCAGCTTTATAAGATCAATCTGTCGCCGAAGATGCACCGGTCACCGACACTGCGTCTGGTTGTGCTGGACGAGGCGTTCTCCAAGATGGATGCCGAGAAGGTGGCAAGCTGTATCTCACTGATCCGCGGACTTGGCTTCCAGGCGATCATCAGTGCGACGAACGATAAGATCCAGAACTATCTGGAGAATGTAGATAAGACTTTCGTGTATGCGAACCCGAATAAGAGACATATTTCCATTCAGGAATTTGAGAAGACGGAGTTTGGGGAGTTGGCGGAGGAAGAATAAAAGATACAAGAGAAAGTAAAAGATACGGAAGAAGCTGCCACCTGCGGGAAAGCACTTACAGGAACTATAGTTGGTAAGTACTGTAAGTGCTTTTATATATAGTTTTTATTTGTAATTTCTATAACTTAGAAGAAAAATAAAATTGGAGTCAAGTGAAAATTCCTGGTAGAGTCAACGGGAACAATAAAGCAAGGAATTAGCGTTTCTCGTGGCTCCTACAAATCATTCATCAATAGCCATTTCCAGATTGGAATCACTTCAACACGAATTCCTTCACAGTCAAGAACAGCCTCTTCACTATTTGTAATCAGAATACATTTGGAGTCCGGTATGAAATTATTTAATTTGACGAAAGCACGGGTTTCACGTTCTCGTGTATCTATATTATCTAATACCTGCATACTGACCTGGATAGCCAGATTTTCTGACGGAACATAGAAGTCGATTTCCACATTATTTTCAAAGAAGTAAACATTTTCTACTCCGTAACGACGGATTAATTCGATGGCGACAAGATTTTCCAGTTGGGCAGATTTACAGTCTAGTAACATAAGTCCAAGAAGTCCTGTATCCATGAAATAATATTTGGGAGAAGTCTCTTTTTCTACCAGTTTTGCAGCATAGTTTTGCAGAGTAAAAAGCAAATAGGAGTCTGTCATGTAGCCAACATAATTGATTACAGTTTGTTTGCCAATAGATGTTCCTGTACTTTTTAATATATTAGTCAGTCTACTGAAAGATAAAGGTTTCGTAATAGATTCGGCAATCTTTTTTAAAATCAATCTCACAGCAAAGTCATTGGTAAATTTTATTTCTTGTTATGATATCACCAAGATATACGGTCTGGTAGATGCTATTCAAAAAAAGCCCTTTTGTTATTTATTTCCGTTAATTCAGGGAAAGCTCCATATGTTACATATTGGTTATATTGGTTTTGCACATCAGCTTTATCTTTGGTGCTGATTACATCCAGATAATTCTTTTTCATATGATTGGCAATCAGGTATTCTGAGAAAGAATATGGATAAATATTCATAATCACAAAGCGACCGCCAAGAGTAGAGGCAATTTCACTACTTAACATTTTACTGTTACTGCCTGTTATATTGATCCGGTATTTCATATCAGCAATTCTACGGACAAATTTTTCCCATCCAGTGATATTTTGGATTTCATCTAAGAATAAATATGGTTTAACGTCAGTTCTGGATATCTCTAACCCGATTTCTAAAATAAGATTTAAGTCAGCGGCGGTCATTTCCAAAAGACGTTCATCTTCAAAGTTAACATAAACGATTTGTGATAATGGAATTCCATTTTCTTCCAATTGTTTTATCTGTTGATACATCATATAGGATTTTCCGGTTCTACGAATGCCAACAAAACAGTAATTGACATTTTCTTCCAGATAGTAATGTCTGGGAATAAGTGGATTATTAAGGTAGATTTCTTTTGGTCAATCATGATTTGTTTTAAACTATCTCTATTCATAACATACCTCCAAAATATATAGAACAATTATATTCTATTTTTGTCTTATAAACAAGACAAAATAGAATATAATCGTTTTGTAATTAGAACAAATATGAAAAATCATTCCTGCAATCTACATGTCATACTTTGTGGTATGCTTTGCAGAAGGCATTTTTAAGACATACTTTAGAATATGAAACTAAGGATAATATATGAGAGGTAAGAAAAAAATATGAAAAAAATCAACAGCCGTTTCCAATCTTTGTGATTTGAAATGATACGGGAAATCATTTCTTCCAAAATCTTCTCATCTTGATTCTGAATCTTGGTTGTGCTTTTGGCTTTCTCAGGCTTAATAAATATCGTTCTGAAAATCAGTCGTGCAAGCGAACCAACAAAGATGAGCTGAAGTGGGAATGCCTGTCCCCGTGGATCACGCAACAGGCAGTTTCTATCTGTTGCATATTTTGCGCAGGTGGAAATATGCAGATGCAACAGTGGGAATCGGAAACTGCGAAGGGAATCTACACGAATTTATTCAAAAAAGGAGAAAGATATGGAAGCAAATGCTTCAACAAACGCTGAATTCGTTCTTGCAACGTTAGGTAATGATGCAGGAATGTATGGAGCTGTGAAGATGGTATTATAAATATTTCTCTTCCACAGAAGTGTTCCGTGACTGCCTGGGTGTCATCCCATAGATCTCTTTGAAGAGGCGGTTAAAAATCGTCTGATTGGTGAAGCCACTTTCGCTCATCACCTCAGAGATTGACATATCTGTATTCATAAGGAGACGCCCTGCATGAGAAATACGTACTTCATTCAGATAACGAAGAAACGTAATGCCCATATGCTGTTTGAAAAACGGCAGAAATATTCCCTGCTGAATCCTATCTGATTAGCTACTTCTTCCAGCGAGAGTTTTTCGGTGTAATGTTCATTTACATAAGTAATAATCTCTCGCAGAGTATCATTAGACTGACTAGTGCCCGCAGTCGCTCCCGGCAGGAATATACAGAAAAATAACGAATCAAATCAGCAAGCATCAGCAATGCCGTGCCGTCCGAACGCATGGCGCTGGTGCTTTCGTTTTCTACATTTAGACGTGTCAGATCATGGGCAAGCTGGCAGATATGGATGTATTGGGTGGATTTTGGATCATCCAGAGGAACCGGGCGGCACTTTATATGATACAGTTCCAGATCCGGGCAGTAGACAGAGAGCCGCTTCTTGTCGACGTGGATACAAAGGAACATATAGAGGTTGGAATCCGAATGTATGGAATGTACTTCTTTGGAATCAAAAACAATCAGTTTGATTGTGCTGAAGAGTAAGATGTTCGTGTTCGACATGAATACGGACGGATCCGTTCAGGCAGAATAAGATCTCCATGCTCGTTGCAGTGTGCCGGAATGTGTGTTATTTTCAAGAGCTGCCATTGATACCTGGATGCCTAGATTGCCGAGTGGGTGCAGGGCTTCGTGATATGCTTTTGCCATAATAATCTCCTTTTTTATAAATAGTAAATATCAATATCGTTGTAAAACAAGATAATTATAGCACTGGTTTAAAAATGGAAACAAGGCTAAAATACAAGATGTAAACGGAAAACAAATGTAAATCATATATAGATAATAAAAAGGAGAGGTCAATATGAGCACAGTAGCAATTAAGAATACAATGGTAATGAATAACACAGAGAAAAAGGCTGGTTTAGTGGAGCGTTTCAAAAAATATCTTCTGGATAACGCAGAGTATTTTGCAGTAGCTTCAGCAGTGATGTCTGGAAATGGTTATGCAGCAGGACAGATCATGAGAGATGCAAGACGTGTTGCAGCATTTAACAGATAGGAAGAATTTGTGGGCCATTGGGGACGGGGAAAACGGATTTTCCTCCGTCCCCAATGGCTTTTTTTGTTATTGTTATATGGTTAAAATAAAATTAAATATATTAACTCTTGAATATACAAAACAAATGTGCTACAATGCAATTACTTCAAAAAAGCATTCGCTTTTTACTATGATTCTTTATCGTGAAATTAGATTGCCAAAACTGCTGACAGCAGATAAGAACAAAGCAACAGAAGCGCTGGGAGCATATCAGGTAAAGAAGCAGGGGGGAATATACAGTAGAGGATTACTATGCCCTGCCCGATGACCAGAGATATGAATTGATCGATGGCGTTTTATATGACATGGCAGCACCTGCCGTTACACATCAGGAGATTGCGGATGTGAAAATCAGAAGGCAATTGTGTATGATCTGGGAGATGATTTTGGAGAAATATGGATCTGATGATATATGGAATGGATGGGGAAGTGCCGGTTGGAATTTATGATGGGGAGTGTAAGATAGATTTTGAGGAAATTGTCAACAGTGTTGTAAATATTTAGCACATTTATATTATAAAAAGAAAAATGAATATTATTTCAAAATCCAGTACATAACCAGTTGAAAAAAATATGCTATACTGCTGATAGAAGTACTACGAAAAAAGCGGTACAAAAAACCAGAAATAGGAGAAAAGCATATGAAATTAACAATATTAGGAACCGGAAATGCAACGGTAAGTGAATGTTATAATACTTGCTATGCAATCAGGACGATTGAGGGAAAACATTTCCTTGTAGATGCAGGCGGTGGCAACCGTATTCTGAAAGTATTAAAGACACAGGAATCGACATGAATGATATCCACGATATCTTCGTTACACACGAGCATGTAGACCACGTGCTTGGAATTATCTGGCTGGTGCGTATGATCGGACAGAGAATGAACCAGGGAAAATATGAAGGTGATCTTCGCATTTATTGCCATGAGGAGCTGGCAGAGAAGATTCAGGCAATCGCAAATATGACGATCCAGCAGAAGGTCTGTAAGCATATGGGGGAGCGAATCCAGTTTGATGTCGTGAAAGACGGAGACAGCAGAACGATTCTCGGATGTCCAGTGACATTCTTCGACATTGGTTCGACAAAGGCGAAACAGTTCGGATTCACCATGCAGCTTAAGAGCGGTAAGAAATTCACCTGTGTTGGTGACGAGCCGTACAATGAGGTGGATTATAAATATGTGAAGGGCAGTGACTGGCTGCTTCATGAGGCATTCTGCCTGTTCGGTGAGGCGGATAAATTCAAGCCTTATGAGAAGCATCATAGTACAGTAAAAGAAGCATGCCAGCTTGCGGAAGAACTCGGTGTGCCGAATCTGTTGTTGTATCATACAGAAGAGACACATCTGGCGGAGAGAAAGAAGTTGTATACGGAGGAAGGACAGCAGTATTATCATGGCAATCTGTATGTGCCGGATGATCTGGAGACGTTTGAGCTATAGAAAAGCAAAAGAAAATAAAATAGATTAGAACGCAAGAAAACCTGCCGACGGGGCAGGTTTTCTTGCGTTCATTTTTGATCCGGAAGGGACAATAAAAAAGTCAAAAACCCTGTCCCCATGGCTACATGGCTAAAAAAGATCGAGCATATTATCCAGATAAATCTCTTCCCTGACATGCAGTTGATATTCCGGCTTCGTCATATAATAAAGCAGAAATTCAAGAATCAGCGCACTTCCAAGCCCGCGTCCTTCAATCTTAAAATTAGAAAATCCCATTGGCATGTAAATATTCTGTATATCATCCACACTGATGAATCCGGGATTTTCCATTGCCTTGGAAAAGCGGTAACCGTTACCGCCATCCGGCGAAGCACAGTGAAACTCCGGGGCAGGATTTCCGAGATTCTTCCGGCTGACGGATTCATAACAAGTCTTTCTGTCCTTACAGCCGAACCAGCAGCATTCATTGCATAAGAATTCTACTTTATCTTTCTGGTGCTGCGACATCAGGTCTAATTTATCGAATACTTTGTTTAACCGGAAGTCCGGTACAATATAACGGAAATCTTCTCGGTTTATTTCAGTTAAAAAATCCTGAAAATCTGTCAGAACTTTTGTGGTTGAAGAGATAAGGTAGAGATCAGGATAATTTTTTTGTAAATAGTTTAATAAAAGTCCGGAGTGCACGATCACGCCATTCTGGACTTGGTGTGTATGTGGTGAATTATCAGCATCAGAGGCGTGTTCGAACATTTTACAAAGCTCGTTACATTTCTTATCTGTAAGATGTTCTTCCCGTAGCAACGAATTACTGAACGTCAGCCGGGCCGAGATGCCGTATTCCCGCACCAGATCAAGCACGTCTTCCGGATTAGAATATCCAAATGAAGTACGCCCGCCGCCCCAGATACAATCCGAAGGAGCGCCATAGATCGAGCCAATCTCACACCAGTCGTAAAAATATTCCCTGTGTTTCCGGAATAATGGAAGGAATATGCGGTACAATTCGTAAAATTCAAACAGGCCTGGGAGGTGGTAAAAGGCAGTAAGATTATTATTTTGAATATTTGCTGTAGTTGCTGTATTCATGTGGTTACCTCTGGAAAATTTTCTATGGTTAATGATAACACATTATCCCGGCAGTGAACACGTATATTTCCGCAGATGATACACCACATATACTGCGATCATAAGTTCCGTAAGCGGCATTGCGGACCACAGACTTCCGAGAAAGCAATGTCCTTATAGCATATTTTTAATATATGTCAAGGTTTTACATGCATTTCACTTGCATTATCCACATACATGTGTATAATAAAGCTTGTTCGGTATTTTTGAAAAAAAGTATAGTAATAGAAAACTTTTGAAAATATGGAGGTGAAAATGTGGATATCGGAAAGAAGCTGAGAGAGCTTAGAAAGCAGAACGATCTGACATTGGAAGATCTGGCTTCGCGCAGTGAGCTTACGAAAGGATTTCTGTCACAGGTGGAGCGTAACCTGACGGCACCGAGTATTGCGACATTGGAGGACATTTTGGAAGCACTTGGAAGTAATCTGTCGGAATTCTTTCACGAAGAGGAAGAAAAGCAGATCGTGTTCGGAACAGATGATTTCTTCGTTGATGAGAAAGAAGATTACCAGGTGGAATGGATCATTCCGAATGCGCAGAAGAACCAGATGGAGCCGATTCTTATGACACTCTATCCGCATAAAAAGAGTCATATCCAGACGTCGTATACGGGCGAGGAATTTGGCTATGTACTGAAGGGAAATATTACGATTATGCGAGGTGGTAAAAAATATAAAGTGAAGGCGCATGAGACGTTTTATATGGATGGTGCGAAGAGTCATTATCTTTATAATCACGGGAATAGCCCGGCAAAGATATTGTGGATCACGACACCGCCAATCTTTTAAAAATAAACCAGAGGGGACAGTAAAAAAGCCGGAAAACCCGTCCCCATGGAAAGGAGAACCATGGAAGAGAAAAAACTAATCGAATTTCGCAATATTGTGAAAAGCTTTGATTCGCAGGTTGTGTTAAAAGGGATCAACCTGGACATATATGAAAATGAATTCGTAACCCTGCTTGGACCAAGTGGATGTGGTAAGACTACACTGCTCCGAATCCTTGGAGGATTCCTGGATGCGGATGAAGGAAAGGTGATCTTTGACAATGAAGATATCACCGGAAAACCACCGTATGAAAGAGAACTGAATACCGTATTCCAGAAATATGCATTATTCCCACATCTGAGCGTATATGAAATATCGCATTTGGATTAAAGCTTAAAAAATGAGTAAGATATTATTGAACAGAAGGTTATGAAGATGTTGAAACTGATCGGTCTGGAAGGCTATGAGGATAAGAATACGACCTTACTTTCTGGTGGTCAGCAGCAGCGTGTGGCAATCGCGAGAGCGCTGGTCAACGAGCCGAAGGTACTGCTTCTGGATGAGCCGCTGGCAGCGCTGGACTTAAAGCTTCGGAAGGAAATGCAGTATGAACTGAAGCGCATCCAACAGGAGGTCGGCATTACATTTATCTTCGTAACACACGATCAGGAAGAGGCACTTACGATGTCGGATAAGATCGTCGTTATGCAGAAAGGTGAGATCCTTCAGATCGGAACCCCGCAGGAGATTTACAATGAGCCGACAAACCGTTTCGTTGCAAACTTCATCGGAGAGAGCAATATCATTTCCGGAAGAATGATTGAGGATTACAAAGTTCGTTTTGATGATATCACGTTCGACTGTGTGGATCAGGGCTTTAAGGAAAATGAGCCGGTGGATGTCGTGATCCGTCCGGAAGACATCGATATCGTAGATGTAAAAGACGGCAAGATGACAGGTGAGGTATTAAGTGTTCTGTTCAAGGGTGTGCACTATGAGATCATGGTGGAGACGGTTCCCGGAACGAGTGTTACGGTCAACATGCGTGTCATCCGTAATCACGATGTGACCAGCGAAGACGGAAGCGAGAAGATCAGTGCCAACAACTTCTATGTAGATCTGGAAGATGTGGAGAATCTGGATGATAAGGAAATTGTTGCACTGTCGAATGCACAGGCATGGGAGACGGAAAGTGATGAGTACATTTCCATTGCAAATATTGAATATGAACTGGAAGCAAAAGAAGGCCAGTATCCGGTAACATTCAGCACAGCAAACGGAACCAGCATCGAGAGAACCATCTTTGTAGTTAACCAGCCGTTCGTTAAGAATGAGAAGGCAAATGAAGGTGTTATGGCATTCAACTTCTTCAAGACGGTAGATGAGATTACAGAATCCCAGGCATTGGATACGGATCTTAAGACATGGGCAAATGCACAGGGATGGAAACTGACGGATGAAGACCAGAGCGTGGACATCAGTGTAGACTATGATTTTGATCCGGAAGAAGTAACAGAAGGTGTGTATGAGATTACATTTTCACTACGGGACGAGAGTTCAAGATCCATACAACGGATTATTCGGAGGAAGGACAGGAGGTCGGCCTGACATTCTTCCCGGAAGATATCCATGTTATGCCGAAGGTGGTATTCTAAGATGAAGAAATTTTCACAGTTAGCATTTCCGTACATTGTGTGGGCGGTACTGATGCTGGTGTTCCCGATGGTTCTGATCGCACTTTATTCAGTGACAGACCAGGGAAATACCATTCTGTCGTTCACATTTACACTGGAACATTATGCCAAATTTTTTTACCGACCCGGATTTCTTATTAATCCTCTGGCGTTCCATTGTGATTGCGGTAAAGACAACCGTGATCTGCCTGTTGCTGGGCTATCCGATCGCATATTATATTGCGCGCAGTGAGCAGAAAAAGCAGAATGCGCTGATTCTTGTGATCACGATTCCGATGTGGATCAACATGCTGGTAAGAACATATGCATGGATCGGACTCTTAAGTGACGGCGGCCTGATCCAGAGAATCTTACAACTGGTGGGATTGGGAAAGGGGTCTCTTCTTTATACAGAAGAGGCAGTGCTTTTGGGAATGGTATATAACTTTCTGCCATTTATGATCCTGCAGATCCAGACGTCACTTAGTAAGATGGACAATTCCTTGCTGGAAGCGAGTGCAGACCTTGGGGCAAGCCCGGCGCAGACATTTAAGCGTGTGACACTGCCGCTTTCCGTGCCGGGAATCATCAACGGGATTACGCTGGTATTTCTTCCGGCAGTCAGTTCTTTCTTCATACCGAAGCTGCTCGGCGGCGGTCAGTATTTCCTCATCGGAAATATGATCGAGAACCAGTTCATTACGGTTGGAGAGTGGAACTTCGGAAGTGCCATTTCCATGATCATGGCGGTCATCATGATGGTACTTATGATGGTTGTCCGTAAGATCGAGATTCGTAACCAGGGTGGAAAGGGGGTATAATCGTTATGAATAATAAGGGAAAACGTCCGATAGGGAAGATCCTTATGATACTGGCGGTTGTGTTCTTCTATCTTCCGATCCTGTACATGATCATATTCTCATTTAACGATGGGAAATCACTGACGAGTTTTACAGGATTTTCACTCCGCTGGTACAAACATATGCTGGATTCATCAGATATGATGGATGCACTGTCGACAACATTCAGTATTGCATTGCTTGCGACCTTTATTTCAACGGTAACAGGAACAATTGCAGCAATCGGTATTAGTAAATCAAAGAAGATTGTGCGTGACCTGATGGAGCAGATCAACAACCTTCCGATCATGAATCCGGAGATTGTAACAGCAATCGGATTTATGTTATTATTTATTACATTTCATGTGGAAAAAGGTTATGTAACGATGCTTCTGGCACATATTGCATTCTGTATTCCATATGTTATGTTATCGGTCATGCCAAAGATCAAATCGCTGGATCCGAACCTTGCCGATGCGGCAATGGATCTGGGGGCAACACCGTGGCAGGCACTGACGAAAGTTGTTGTGCCACAGATCACGCCGGGAATCGTAGCCGGTGCATTGATCGCATTTACCATGTCAGTGGATGATTTTATTATCTCTTACTTCGTAACCGGACGTGGTGTGAAGAACTTAAGTATCATGGTGTATACGATGAGTAAACGTGTCAACCCGAGTATCAATGCAATCTCGACACTGGTGGTTGTGATCATCACGATCGTACTTGTGATCATCAATGCTGCACCGGCACTTTTTGCAAAACGTGCGAAGAGAAACAGCATCGGTAGACGAAATGTACTGGTACCGGCAGTTGCGGTTGTGTGTGTACTGGCGATCGTAGCCGGAGTTGTGACATATAATAACAAGAAAGAGCCATTGCCATTTGAGGGCAGACGCTTCGTATCTATAACTGGGGCGAGTATGTAGGTGAACATATTATTCAGGATTTTCAGAAAGAAACAGGAGCAACGGTACTTCTTGAAAATTTTGATTCGAATGAACAGATGTATATTAAGGTCGCAAATGGAGAAGCTTATGATATTCTCGTACCAAGTGATTATATGATCCAGAGACTCATTTCCGAAGGATATTTACAGAAATTGGATAAGTCGAAACTGAACTGTATGGATAAATTAGATGATGCGATCAAAGGACTTCCGTATGATCCGGGGAATGAATATTCTGTTCCGTATTTCTGGGGAACAGCCGGAATCGTGTACGATAAGACAAAAGTCGATATCAAAGACCTGAAAAAGAAGGTTATAACATTTTCCTGGATCAGAAATATAAAGGGGACATCTACCTGTATGATTCAGAGAGAGATTCTTTCATGATGGCGCTTAAGGCACTTGGATATTCGATGAATACGTCCGACGAAAGCCAGATCCAGGAAGCTTATAACTGGCTGGTACAGTGTGTACAGACCATGAAGCCGGAGATCGTTACCGATGAGATCATTGATAACATGGCGCAGGGAAGAAAGGCACTTGGCCTGATCTATTCCGGAGATGCGACATATGTAATCAATGAGAATGAGAACATGGGATACTACCTGCCGGAAGGCGGAACAAACCAGTGGTCCGATGCCATGGTCATTCCGAAGAATGCGAAGAATCCGGAACTCGCACATGCATTTATCAATTATGCGAGCGATTATGACGGAGCTTATGACAATTCAAGTTATGTAGGTTATACATCAGCGAATAAGAAGGTTATGGAAGATCTGTATGGCAAGGGCGGAGAGTTCGAAGGAATTGATGCATATATACCAAGAACAGATAATAAGAATGATGAAGTCTTTGAATATAATGAGGAGACGAAGAAAGAGATCAGTAATCTTTGGAGTAAGGTGAAGATTGCGGCTAGTAATACGAATTAAGGGGCCAATGGGCCAATGGGGACGGGGGAAAATGGAATTTTCCCCGTCCCTGTTTCTATTTAAACACATACTTCTGGATCACATCAAACGACGCCGGCCCAACATCCAGAACCGCCTTATGAAACCGCATCTGCGTAAAGTTATCACCCCACTTATCCACTGCATTTTTCTTAAGTTCCAGAAATTCCAGATACCCAATATAGTATTTCAGATAATTAGCCGGATCGGCAATGATCAGATCATAGATATCCTCAATGGTCGCATCATCCGTTATCCCATAAGTGTGGAAAAAAGCCGCCGCATCGGCAAGCTTCCAGCCATCGTAATGGATTCCCATATCGGCAAGTGCATATAGTCCAAGAATGACAGATGAGTTGCGTTGAAATAATGTAGCCTGCTCTTTCGTCAGTGTGGAAAGTAGTAGCTCATCATCTCGCTGTAAGTGGCCCAGCCCTCGGTGTATCCGCCATAGTTCAGTACACAGCGGATTGGATCGGGATGAAGGCTTGCATAATAGACATTCTGATATAAATGTCCGGGGTAGCCTTCGTGGGCGAGGGTGGTGAAGAGAGAGAGGTTGTCGGTGAGGTGCCCGTTGTTGATGTAGATTACATTTTCAGAAGTGTTGTCGATGGCCGGGATCATGTAGAAAGCCGGGCTTAAGTAGTCTTCCATGGATTTCTGGACGTATTTAATCTGTGTATGAATCTGTGGATATGGTGGAAAATCTTTCGTAATCTTGCCGGACAATGTGGATAAGATCTTTTCCGGGTCAGATTCGGTGAGTAGTGTACCCTGGGGGCTGAAAATATCAGAAGTTATGGAGGATGAGGCGGAAGAGGAATCACCAGTCAGCACCCGTTGCATAACTGTAAGATCCGAAAGTATCTGTGCATTTGCAAGATTTTGCAGCTCTGCAATACTGCGGGAGGAACCGGTCTCACTTCTTACCAGATATTCGTAATAAGTCCGGCCATTCGGAAGATAGCACAGCCCGTTATTGTTTTGCCGGAACTGCGGAGTTCGGACAAGCCGGAAATAAGTTGTTCATAGGCCGGAAAATATATTTTTTATTGTAACGTTGTTCTGCCGGGTATAGGCTTCCCGCTGCTTTTCGGTAAGGACACCGTCTTTGGCAGAAGCAAGTTCTTCCAGCCGTTCCACGAAAGAAGAATAGAGATAATTGCTTTCTTTTAAATTAACAAAATCCCGGCATTCTTTGATGATGGAGTCGGCAGTATAGGATGCCATAAAAAGGCCGGATTCGGATTTTGTGTGTTCAAAATTCAGGATAGATCGGAAGTATTCCGGTGTTTTAGTAAGAAGCTGCAGATAGTTTTCAATATCGGAGATCTCATAAAAACGGTATTCTGATAAGATGACCGGAAGCTGTGACTGAGTTCCTGTGAGAGGTGCAAGTGGTTCGTCGTAGAGTGTATAAGGGGACAGATCATAGGCAGAATTCAGATAGTCATTCAGCACATCATAAGTAAGGCGGTTGTCTTTGGAAAGAGATGTTCTGTTATAGGAGCGAAGTCTGGTCTGTTCCGCATCGACACTAGACCGGACCAGTTCGGGATCGGTGGTACATTGTCCATAAGAAATGGGCGCATTTTTTTTATGCCATATTTTTTTCGGGATTTTTTTAAGGTGTAGTGGAGAGTAATTTGTATTTCCACTGATTTCCTGTCGGAAAAGTTCAGAAGTATATTTCGAAAATGCCTGATCCGCATCCTGTTGAGAATGAAAGAACAGAAGAAAAAGGAGTAGAAGTACGGATGCAGACGGAAGCAAAAAGAGTAATGGTCTTCCAGTTTAAATTTTCGAGAAATTTTGCATAAAAATCCCCATATAAATCATTTGTATCATTTATATGGGGATTTCCCGCAAATATGTATTCATTGTTTATAACCGGAAGCCAATATCATAAACTTCCGGTAACTTATATGACTTATAATCCGGTAATCAGCTCAACAATAAAGACGCCGAGACATGCGAACAAGGATACCTTCAGCAGGCTCTTGCCACGGTAAGCCAGGAATACAGCAATGATAAATCCGGCAAGTGCAGACCAGATATTCGCAGTGGCACTGAGGATTGCCGGGAATGTCATAGCAGCAAGCGTCACATAAGGGACATAGTATAAAAATGATTTGATATACGTGCTTTTAATCTCTTTGCGGATCAGCGCCAGCGGAAGCATACGGATCAGGTAAGTAACTGCCGCCATCACAAATATGTAAATGTAAATATTATGATTCATGGTGTGTCTCCTTTGTACTGTCACTCAATTCGCCAGCTTCTTCCAGTTCATCGTACTCGTCCTCTTTCACCGGGAAGAAATAAGCCGCAATTCCTGCAATGATCAGAGTAATGATGATAATACGGAATCCGGATGAAATGTTCCGAAGTCCCGGTGTCTTATCAAATAATAAGCTGGCTGCCATGGAAATGACAACAACACCCGCAAGCACACGGTTATTACGTGCCGGCGGAATAATGATCGCGAGGAACATGCCGTAAAGAGCAACGCTCAATGCACTGACAACACGCGCCGGCAATATATTTCCGGACAGGATGCCAAGAAATGTACCGAACACCCATCCGAATACAGAGATAAATATAACCCCGTAAGAATAAAAGGGACTCAGCTTCCCACCCTTACAGACTGTGACACCGAAGATCTCATCGGTTACACCATAAGCAATGAAAACCGGTGGATCAGTGGTGCTTCCGGATCAATCTTCTGCGAAAGTGCGCAGGACATCAGACAGTATCTTAAGTTGATGATAAGCTGTGTGATGGCCATCTCTATATAAGAAGCAGTCGATGCGATCAGCGACAGCCCTGCAAACTGTCCGGCGCTGGTCACATTTGTCAGAGAGATCAGAACCGCATCAAAGATCGAAATTCCGACTTTTTTTTTTTGCCATGATCCCAAATGTAAATGAAACCGCTATGTATCCAAGACAGATCGGTATTCCGTCCTTGAAACCGGCGGTGAAATATTGTCTTCTGGTCATAATAAATTCCCCAATCTTATGTGTAGTTTCTGTAAATAACGAGAATATTATAAGCGCTCTGATTGGTTGCGTCAATGATGTGAAAAGTGGAAGATGGGAGATATTGAGAACAAAGATAACAGTATACTATGTAAACGAATATAAAAATGCATAGAAACACTTCGAAATAGCTGCCGAATTAGTGAAAACATACAAAACATATAAAACCTATTGACAAGGTAGGGTAAAAGCAGTATCATACGCATATCGAATCTGAGATACGAAAAACACACATAGATGGAGTGATGAGTATGATAAAAGTAGAACACGCAAACAAACCTTCTCCGGAAAATACGGTAAGGTACATGCCTTGCAGGATGTAAGCATCCATGTAGAAAAGGGAGACATTTACGGAATCATCGGATTCTCCGGAGCCGGTAAATCCACATTGATTCGTCTTGTAAATGGACTTGAAACACTGGATAGCGGAACTGTAACGGTTCATGGAGAAGAACTTGGAAGTTTTGAAGAAACCGCAGCTTCGTAAATTAAGAAGAAAAATTGGAATGGTATTCCAGCAGTTCAACCTTCTGGAATCCAAAACAGTTTATCATAATATAGCATTGCCGCTGATTCTTGAGAAAGTACCGAAGGCTGAGATTGACAAGAAAGTCAAAGAAGTTCTTCGGTTTGTAGAACTGGAAGACAAGAAAGACGTGTATGTCAGCCAGCTTTCCGGTGGACAGAAACAGAGAGTCGGAATTGCAAGAGCATTGACAACAACACCGGATATCCTGCTTTGTGATGAGGCAACCAGTGCCTTGGATCCACAGACAACAGAGGCAATTCTGAAACTACTTAAGAAGATTAATCGTGAGATGGGGGTTACAATCCTTCTGATCACACATCAGATGCAGGTGGTTCAGATGATCTGTAATAAAGTAGCAGTCATGGAGAAAGGTCAGGTAGTCGAGGCGGGAAGTGTACTGGATGTATTCGGAAAACCGCAGGCACCAGTTACAAAGAGATTTGTTCAGACTGTTGTGAATGATCAGATTCCTGAAAGCATCATAAGTCTTGTAAAAGAGCAGAAAGAACATTTCCGTGTAGAACGACTGAAATTTATCGGAAGCAGCGTAAAACGCCCGGTTATCTCAGATATTTGTCATGTAGAAGGAATTGTAGTAAATATCTTAGGAGCAACCGTTCAAGAACTTCAGGACAACATAATGTGTGTGTTCATTTTACAGTTGCTAGGATCTGAAGAGAAGATTCTGAAAGCAGAGAAACAGATTGACGAAAACGGAGTAATCAGAGAAAGGGTAGAGGTGATTTAATGGATCAGCAGTATTTTGGAGTTTCACTGGAGAAATTACTGACCAGTGGAGGACAGACTTTATATATGGTGGCATGGTCATTGATCATCGGAACCATCATAGGAATTATTCTGGCATTGATCCTTGTGCTTTGCCGCAAGGGCGGACTTGCAGAGAATCGGATTCTCTACAATATCGTAAGTATCTACATTAACATTGTAAGAAGCATTCCATTTGTAATCCTTCTTGTAGCAATCATGCCACTGACAAGAACAATTGTTGGAACTACGATTGGAAGTACGGCATCGTTGGTACCACTTGTTATTTACATCAGTCCATATCTGGCACGATTGATGGAGAACAGTTTGTTGGAAATTAATCCGGGTATTCTGGAAGCAGCAGAAGCGATGGGAGCTACAACATGGCAGACTATTCGTTACTTCCTTCTTCCTGAGACACTGGGATCTATTGTTCTGGCACTGACAACTGGTACAATCGGACTTCTCGGAGCATCTGCGATGGCAGGATATGTAGGTGGAGGCGGTGTCGGAGATTTGGCACTGACTTATGGATACCAGAGAATGAATACACCACTGATGATTTTCACAGTTGTAGTACTGGTTATCTTTGTACAGATCCTTCAGTTTGCAGGAAATACAATTTCAAGAAAATTAAGACAGCATAAATAAATATCAGAGTTCTGTAAGAAACAAAAAAGACAGGACAACAAGTCTGGTAATAATAGTTGTGAGTGTTTACAGTCGCTGTGTAACGACAGCCGGACATGAGATAGATAAAAGAATAGGGAGATTTAGATTATGAAAATGAAAAATTTATTGCAAGTGTATTAGTAGCGGCAACAGCATTTGGTCTTGTGGCATGCGGAAACTCAGGATCAGGCGATTCTGCAAAGAGTGATTCATCAGCAAAAAAGCACAGATAAGAAGGAAATCGTCTATGGAAATCTCAGGGACCATATACAGAGCTTTTTGAAGATGCCATGTTCCGATTCTTGAAAAAAAAGAGGG
>ENA-OQBG01000079-OQBG01000079.1-human-gut-metagenome-genome-assembly--contig:-NODE-79-length-27990-cov-4.102717_pt1 | contig 27990 bp, 55 predicted proteins | sample MGYA00242746_ERZ504551 | MGnify/ENA primary metagenome ERZ504551 (study PRJEB26092, sample SAMD00036289) | human gut metagenome | host: Homo sapiens | study: EMG produced TPA metagenomics assembly of... | reverse complement strand
AGTTTATATAGCTAGTCAATGAAGAATATATGCTTTTTGAAGAAAAATAAAGATTTTTGGAATGAAATCAATAAAAAGATATCCTTAATTAATATATATAAGCATAATTTTCATATCATTGAAAATCAACTTTTTTAACTTTTTTAAATTTTTTCAAAAAAGGGGTTTACAAATGAATTATCTTATGATAACATTATTACCTGTCAGCACGGTGCTGATAAATGAAAGCGAGAAACGCTGGTGTAGCTCAATTGGCAGAGCAGCTGACTTGTAATCAGCAGGTTGGGGGTTCGATTCCTCTCGCCAGCTCCATATTCTTTACCAAATCGCGGGGTGGAGCAGTTGGTAGCTCGTCGGGCTCATAACCCGAAGGCCAGAGGTTCAAGTCCTCTCCCCGCAACCAAAACCGATTCTGCTGGTGTAGCTCAGTCGGTAGAGCGTATCCTTGGTAAGGATAAGGTCACCGGTTCAATCCCGGTCATCAGCTCCAGAAAATATAATATGGCGGCGTAGCTCAGTTGGCTAGAGCATGCGGTTCATACCCGCAGTGTCCGGAGTTCGAATCTCTGCGCCGCCACCAATTAAAACAACAACCCCTTAATAGGGGCTTTATTTATGTTAGTGACTTTTGGTCAACTATGTAAATATTTAATAAAAATGATAATATTTTCAGTGTCAGGCGTTTTTGGTAGTTCAATTTCGCCTGAAGTCGTGTTATTTATTTGACACATGTTTTTAATTGTGATAAATTATATAGGCGACGTTTATAAGACGAACGAATATTATACTAAATGATGTAAAGAGGGTGCATGAGATGCGCAATGCTGTTACTTTAGCCTGCACTGAATGCAAACAGCGCAACTATCAGACTAATAAAAACAAAAAAATAATCCTGATAGAATTGAAATGAAAAAGTATTGCAAATTCTGTAAAAAACATACTTTACACAGAGAAACAAAATAAGGTTTTCCTTTGTAGTAGTGTGAGGAAGTGAAGAAATGGCACAGAATGAAAATACTCCAGTAAATCAGGAAAAATCCGGAATAATAGGATTTTTGTCTGGTGTAAAAAGTGAGTTAAAAAAAGTTGTTTGGTCCGTACTCGCAGAGAACTGGTTTCTTATACAGGAGTAGTTTTCGTTGCAGTGGCATTTATTTGTGCTTTAATTTGGATATGTGATACTGTTTTTGCCCGTATATTTGATCTCATTTTACGATAATTACAGGAGGTGGAGATGTCTTGTCCCTTGGCATGGAATTAGAAAAGAAATGGTATGTTATACATACATATTCCGGTTATGAAAACAAAGTAAAAGCCAATCTTGAAAGAAAAATCCACTCCATGGGCATGGAAGACAAAATCTTCAATGTAATCGTGCCTGTAGAAAAAGAGACTGAAAAGAGAAATGGCAAAGAAAAAGTAGTAGAAAGAAAATTTTCCAGGTTATGTCTTACTTGAAATGATAGTTGATGAACGTTCTTGGTATATTGTAAGAAATACACCAGGCGTTACAGGATTTGTAGGTTCAAATACAAAACCTGTTCCATTAACTGAAGAAGAAGCAAATAGAATTTTAAAAGCAATGGGCATGGATAAAACCAACAGAACTTGATGTTGAAGTGGGAGACCAAGTAAACATTACTTCTGGTGCTTTTGAAAATTTTGTTGCAACTATAACAGAAATTGATTATAGTAAGAGTAAGATTAAAGGCGTTGTTGATATGTTTGGTCGTGAAACTGCAATTGAAGCAGATTTCGATCAGATAGAAAAATATAAATCAGCAAATTCAAATATAACATATAGTTATATTCCATAATCCTAAGGAGGTGTAAATAACAATGGCAAAAAAAGTTGTTAAACTTGTAAAATTGCAAGTTCTCGCTGGTAAAGCTACTCCTGCTCCTCCAGTTGGTCCTGCTTTAGGTCAGGCTGGTGTAAATATCATGGCTTTCGTTAAAGAATTCAACGAAAGAACTGCTAAACAGGGCGGTTTAATTATTCCAGTAGAAATTACAGTTTTTGAAGATAGATCCTTTACTTTTGTTACAAAAACTCCACCAGCAGCTGTGTTATTAAAGAAAGCAGCTGGCATTGAAAAAGCATCTGGTGAACCTAATAAAAAGAAAGTGGCTAAATTACCACGTGCTGAAGCAATGAAAATTGCTGAAAGCAAAATGCAAGACCTCAATGCTGCAGATATCGAGGCTGCAACTCGCATGATCGAAGGTACTGCACGCAGCATGGGTATCGAAATCGTTGACTAATTTTATTAGTTGATGTAAGATACTTGACTGTGGGAGGCTTATACCGTTAAAACCACAAAGGAGAGAATTTTAATAATGGCTAAATTTGGTAAAAAATACCAGGACGCAGCTAAATTAGTTGAAGCTGGTAAAGCATATGATTTAGCAGAAGCTATTGAAGTAGTTAAAAAAACTGCTACTGCTAAATTTGATGAAAGTGTTGATGTAGCTGTTCGTTTAGGTGTTAACCCTAAATATGCAGATCAGCAAGTTCGCGGTGCCGTTGTATTACCACATGGTACTGGTAAATCTAAAAGAGTTTTAGTTTTTGCTAAAGGCGATAAAGTTGCTGAAGCAGAAGCTGCTGGAGCTGACTACGTTGGTTCTGATGAACTCGTTGCAAAAATCAAAGAGGGCTGGTGTGACTTTGATGTTACAGTAGCAACTCCTGATATGATGGGTGTTGTAGGTCGTTTAGGTAAAATCCTTGGTCCTCGTGGCTTAATGCCAAACCCTAAACTTGGTACTGTTACAATGGATTTAACAAAAGCTGTTAATGAAATTAAAGCAGGTAAAGTTGAATATAGAACAGATAAAGCTGGTAACGTACATGTGCCAATCGGTAAAGTTTCTTTCGACAATGCAAAACTTGTTGAAAACTTACAGGTTCTTCTTGACACATTAGTAAAAGTTAAACCAGCAGCAGCTAAAGGTCAGTATATGCGTAACATCACAGTTAGCACAACTATGGGCCCAGCTGTTACTGTAAACACAAACTTCAAAGCTGCTAAAGCTGAATAATTTAATATTCATTTAGTAAAGCGACTTAAGACAGCAGGTGTTACATTTTTGTAACATAATATAGCCTGCCGAGGTCAGATACTTGGCAAGGCATGAAAACTTTGCGGTCTCTGGTCCTCACTAGAGACCGTTTTTTGGTTTCGTAATAAATATTTCTCATTTGAGAGGGGGTGTCATGTAAATGGCAAACATTCGTCCAGAAAAACAGGCCGCAGTTGCAGGTCTTAAAGAACAACTTAGCTCTGCAAAAGGTGCTGTATTAACAGGTTATAGAGGTTTAACTGTAGCTCAAGATATGAAACTTCGTGCTAAACTTCGTGAAGCAGGTGTTACTTATCATGTTGTAAAAAATACAATGGTTCGTATTGCTGCAAATGAAATTGGCTTAGAAGGTTTAGATCCAGTTCTTAACGGTACTACTGCTCTTGCAGTATCCGCTGATGATGCTGTAGCTCCAGCTAAAGTTATATATGAATTCATCAAAGAAAACAAACTTGAAAACACAGAAGTTTTAACTATTAAAGCTGGTCTTGTTGAAGGTAAAGTTATCAATGTTGAAGAAGTTAAAGCTTTGGCATCCCTACCATCCCGCGAAGTTCTCATCGCGAAAGTTCTTGGCAGTATGCAAGCTCCTATCTCTGGCATTGTCAACGTACTTCAGGGTACTATTCGCAATGCAGTATATGTGCTTGATGCAATCCGCGCTCAGAAAGAATCTGCATAAGCAGACTCTCTCTATATAAATAATATAAAAATAAAATGAAATTAATGTTTTAAATTTGGAGGAATATAAAAATGACTAAAGAAGAAATTATGCAAGCCATTGAAGAAATGACTGTTCTTGAATTATCCGAACTTGTAAAAGCTATGGAAGAAAAATTTGGTGTTAGCGCTGCTGCTCCTGTAGCTGTAGCTGCTGCTCCTGCAACTGGTGCTGCTGCTGCTGAAGAAAAAACTGAATTCGATGTAATTCTTGCTTCCGCTGGCGACAAAAAATCAACGTAATCAAAGTTGTTCGTGAAGTAACTGGCCTTGGCTTAAAAGAAGCTAAAGCTTTAGTTGACGGTGCTCCTGCTCCTGTTAAAGAAGGCGCTTCCAAAGAAGACGCTGAAGCTTTAAAAGCTAAATTAGAAGAAGCTGGCGCAACTGTAGAACTTAAATAATTTTATTTTAAGTAAAGTTGATAAGCTATTAAAGGACACTGGATATTATCCGGTGTCCTTTTTGTGCTTTTTACGACAATATTAGGTGAAAAATAAAATCTTTCTATCAAAAACAAGTGTCTAATGTAAAAGGTATGTAAATAAAAATATTTTCTTAAAATTTAATAAATTAGAAAGTAAGATGCCATGAAGCCTTTATTTATAAGGGTTTTTACGGCTTTTATATTTTTACATGATACGCCAGGAGCCGTGTTAATAAAAATACTTGTAAAATATGTGTTGACAATGCTTTTTAATGATGATAATATTAATGAGTGCCTGAAATCTGTCAGTTAGTATTTAGGAGTGATAAAATGACAGTTACACTGAAAAATGCTAAACGCGTTATTGGCATAAAACAAGTTACTAAAGCGGTGAAAAACGATTTAGCGAAATGTGTTTACATAGCAGATGACGCAGATGATAGAGTTTTAAGCCCTTTAAAAGAGCTTTGTATGACTAAAAATGTAGAAATGATTTTGGAATTACAATGGCTGAACTAGGTAAATACCTGTAACATTGAAGTAAGGCGCTGCTGCGGTAGCATTACTTTAAGGGATACCGTTAACTAAGCTGAAAATCTCACAGCAAGTGAGATTTCTTAATCTAAAATATCCGAAACAAGGATAGGGCTTTGAAGCCTTTGGAAATTTGAGGAAGGAGGTGCATGTATGCCTACAATAAATCAGTTGATTCGTAAAAGCAGACAGAGCATGCAGGAAAAATCTACAGCACCGGCATTAAAAAATTGCCCGCAGAAACGTGGTGTTTGCACAAGAGTATATACTACTACTCCTAAAAAACCAAACTCCGCATTGCGTAAAGTTGCCCGTGTTCGTTTAACGAATAGTATTGAAGTAACAGCTTATATCCCTGGTATTGGTCACAATCTTCAGGAACATAGTGTTGTTTTAATTAGAGGCGGTCGTGTAAAAGACTTACCAGGTGTGCGTTATCACATCATTCGTGGTTCTTTGGATACTGCAGGTGTTCAAAACCGTGAACAAGGAAGATCTAAATACGGTGCAAAACGTCCTAAGAAAAAATAATTACTTAAAACATTGAAGACTATGACAAGGAGGGGTAGTAATGCCAAGAAAAGGTTCCGTACCTAAAAGAGATGTATTACCAGATCCGGTGTACAAATCCAAGGTTGTAACTAAATTCATAAATAAAGTTATGCTTTCCGGTAAAAAAGGTGTTGCTGAGAAAGTTGTATATGATGCATTTGACATTATAAAAGAAAAAACTGGTAAAGACCCAATGGAAGTTTTTGAAACTGCATTGAAAAATGTTATGCCAGTATTAGAAGTTCGTGCTCGCCGTGTTGGTGGTGCTAACTACCAAGTTCCTGTAGAAGTTCGTCAGGATCGTCGTATGACACTTGGTATTCGTTGGATTGTTAACTATGCTAGACTTCGTGGTGAAAAAACTATGAACGAACGTCTTTCCGGCGAATTAATGGATGCTGCTAATAACACAGGTGCAGCAATTAAGAAAAAAGAAGATACTCATAAAATGGCTGAAGCTAATAAAGCATTTGCTCATTATCGTTGGTAATTTTAAAGTATCTTTTGTATAATATAAGGAGCGATGAGTAAGTGGCAAGAGCGTTTTCACTCGAAAAAACTCGTAACATTGGTATTATAGCACATATTGATGCTGGTAAAACCACTACTACAGAGCGTATTCTGTTCTACACAGGTATACTTCATAAAATGGGTGAAGTTCATGAAGGTGGAGCAACAATGGACTGGATGGCACAGGAAAAAGAAAGAGGTATTACAATTACTTCTGCTGCTACAACTTGCCATTGGAAAAACCATCGTATTAACATCATTGATACACCAGGCCACGTGGATTTCACAGTTGAAGTAGAACGCTCTCTTAAAGTACTTGATGGTGCTGTTACTGTATTATCCGCAAAAAGCGGTGTTGAACCTCAATCTGAAACAGTTTGGCGTCAAGCTGAAAGATATCATGTACCTCGTATGGTATACGTTAACAAAATGGATATCATCGGTGCTGACTTCTATAATGTTCTCAAAATGATGGTTGAACGTCTTAACGCACATCCAGTTGCTATTCAGATTCCAATCGGATCTGAAGATACTTTCCAAGGTCTTATTGACTTAATTAAAATGAAAGCTGTAATCTACGAAGAAGATTATACAAAAGAACCTGAATCCGTAGAAATTCCAGCTGAATATAAAGAAAAAGCTGAAGAATATCGTCAGAAAATGCTTGATTCTGTTGCAGAAACAGATGATGAATTAATGATGAAATATCTTGAAGGTGAAGAACTCACTGAAGAAGAAATCAAAGCTGCAATTCGTAAAGCTACAATCGCTTGCGAAATTACTCCAGTAGTTTGCGGTTCTTCTTACAAAGATAAAGGTATTCAGCCTATGCTTGATGCTGTTGTTGACTATATGCCAGCTCCAGTTGATATTCCAGCAATCAAAGGTATAAATCCTGATACAAATGAAGAAGACAAACGCGAATCTAGCGACGAAGAACCATTCGCAGCGTTAGCATTCAAAATTATGGCTGACCCATTTGTTGGTAAACTCGCATTCTTCCGTGTTTACTCCGGTACATTAAATGCTGGTTCTTATGTATTTAACTCTACAAAAGGCAAAAAAGAACGTATCGGACGTATTTTACAGATGCATGCAAACAACCGTAAAGAAATTGAAGTTGTTTACAGCGGTGATATCGCTGCTGCTGTAGGTCTTAAAGATACTACAACTGGTGATACACTTTGTGATGAAAATCATCCAATCGTTCTTGAATCTATGGAATTCCCAGATCCAGTTATTTCCGTAGCTGTAGAACCAAAAACTAAAGCTGACCAGGAAAAATGGGTATTGCTCTCCAGAAATTAGCAGAAGAAGATCCTACATTCCGTGTAAGAACTGATGCTGAAACTGGACAGACAATCATCTCTGGTATGGGTGAATTACATCTCGATATTATCGTAGACCGTATGAGCCGCGAATTTAAAGTAGATTGTAAAGTAGGTAAACCACAGGTTGCTTACCGTGAAACAATCCGCAAAACAGTTAAATCTGAAGGTAAATTCGTTCGTCAGTCCGGTGGTAAAGGTCAGTATGGTCATTGCTGGATTGAACTCATTCCACAAGATCCAGGTGAAGGTTTCTCCTTCGAAAGCAAAATCGTTGGTGGTGCTATTCCTAAAGAATACATCGGACCAATCGAAAATGGTATCAAAGAAGCTATGGAAAACGGGGTTGTTGCTGGTTATCCAATGGTTGATATCAAAGCTATCGTTTATGATGGTTCTTATCATGAAGTTGACTCCTCAGAAATGGCCTTCAAAGTTGCAGGTTCTATGGCATTCAAAGCTGGTGCTTTAAAAGCAAATCCAGTATTATTAGAACCATATGTAAAAGTTGAAGTTACTGTTCCTGAAGAATACATGGGCGATGTAATTGGTGACTTAAACTCCCGCCGTGGTCGTATCGAAGGTATGGAACCACGCAATGGTGTACAAGTAATCAACGCATTTGTTCCACTTTCTGAAATGTTCGGTTATGCAACCGACTTACGCTCTAAAACACAGGGTCGTGGGAACTACTCCATGGAAGTTTCTTACTATGATGAAGTTCCTAAAATATATCTGATGCTATTGTCGCTAAAACAAAAGGCGAATAATAAAGGAGGAAATTAATTAAATGGCTAAACAGAAGTTTGAAAGAACTAAACCACATGTAAACATTGGTACAATCGGTCACGTTGACCATGGTAAAACTACTTTAACTGCTGCTATCACTAAAGTTTTATCTGAAAAAGGTATGGCTCAGTTCGAAGATTACAGCATGATTGATAAAGCTCCAGAAGAACGTGAACGTGGTATTACAATTAACACTGCACACGTTGAATATGAAACTGACAGCAGACACTATGCACACGTTGACTGCCCAGGCCATGCTGACTATGTTAAAAACATGATCACTGGTGCTGCTCAGATGGACGGTGCTATCCTCGTTGTTAGCGCTGCTGATGGCCCTATGCCACAGACTCGTGAACACATTCTTCTTGCTCGTCAGGTTGGTGTTCCTGCAATCGTTGTATTCCTTAACAAAGCTGACCAGGTTGACGATCCTGAACTTCTCGAACTCGTTGAAATGGAAGTTCGTGAACTTCTTTCCAGCTATGACTTCCCAGGTGATGATATCCCTGTAGTAACTGGTTCCGCTCTTCAAGCTCTTGAAGGCGATGCAGCTGCTAAAGAAAAAATTCTTGAATTAATGCAAGCTGTTGATGATTATATCCCAACTCCAACTCGTGACACTGATAAACCATTCTTAATGCCAGTTGAAGACGTATTCACAATCACTGGTCGTGGTACAGTTGCTACTGGCCGTGTAGAACGTGGTGAACTCAAACTTGGTGACACTGTTGAAATCGTTGGTCTTTCTGAAGAAAAGAAATCCACTACTGTAACTGGTATCGAAATGTTCCGCAAAATGCTTGATAGCGCTGTTGCTGGTGACAACATCGGTGCATTACTTCGTGGTGTAGACCGTAAAGAAATTGAACGTGGTCAAGTACTTGCTAAACCTGGTACTATTCATCCACATAAAAAATTCAAAGCTCAGGTTTACGTTCTTACTAAAGAAGAAGGTGGACGTCATACTCCATTCTTCTCCAACTATCGTCCACAGTTCTATTTCCGTACTACTGACGTTACTGGTGTTGTAACTCTTCCAGAAGGTACTGAAATGGTTATGCCTGGCGATAACATTGAAATGTCTATCGAACTTATCACTCCAATCGCTATTGAAAAAGGTCTTCGCTTCGCTATTCGTGAAGGTGGCCATACAGTAGGCGCTGGTCGTGTAATCGAAATCGACGAATAATTTCAAGCTTAAGCTTATTACTTTTAATAATTAATTTGTATAAGGGCGGCATTTTGCTGCCCTTATATAAAGTTCTTTTAAAATGCGATGACGCGGCAGATTGCTTGCATAAGGCAAGGGAACTGGCGTGGAGAAATTGTCCGGGTCATGAATCTGGGCGACAAGGAGGAAAATAATTTGGCTAAACAGCAGAAAATCAGAATTCGTTTAAAAGCATATGATCATAAAGCACTTGATCAGAGCTCCGTTAAAATTGTTGAAACAGCTAAAAGAACAGGTGCAATGGTATCTGGTCCTATTCCATTGCCTACCGAAAAAATATTTTTACAATTTTAAGATCTCCACATGTTAATAAAGACTCTCGTGAACAGTTCGAAATGAGAACTCACAAAACGTCTTATTGATATTTTAGAACCAACATCTAAAACTGTTGACGCTTTAATGCGTTTAGATTTGCCAGCAGGTGTGGATATCGAAATTAAATTGTAAGAGGAGGTGGCAATAGATGGCAAAAGTAATTTTAGGTAAAAAACTTGGCATGACTCAAATCTTTACTGAAGAAGGTAAAGTAGTTCCTGTTACAGTTGTAGAATCCGGTAAAAATGTTGTTCTTCAGAGCAAAACTGTTGAAACTGATGGCTACAATGCCGTTCAGATTGGCTTTGGAACAGTATAAAGAAAAAAATGTAACTAAACCAATGAAAGGCCATTTCGCAAAAGCTGGCGTTGAACCAGTAAAATTTATTCGTGAATTACGCCTTGCAGATGTTCCTGAATATAAAGCTGGTGACTCCATCAGCGTTGACATATTTGGTGCCGGTGATTTAGTTGATGTTACTGGTACTTCCAAAGGTAAAGGTTTTGCCGGCGGTATTAAAACGTCATAACTTTGCTAGAGGTCCTATGGGTCACGGTTCTAAATCTCATCGTGAACCAGGTTCTACAGGTGCTATGATTTCTGGTCATGGTGGACGTGTACTAAAAGGTAAAAAATTACCAGGCCGTATGGGTGGCGCTAAAGTTACAGTTCAGCGTTTAAGCGTTGTACGTGTTGATGCAGACCGTAACCTTATTTTAATCAAAGGTGCTATTCCTGGTGCTAAAAATAGCTTTGTTGTAATTAAAGATACAGTTAAACCTAAGAAATAATAATTGGAAGGAGGATATGCTATATTATGCCTAAAGTAGCAGTTTATACAGTTGCCGGCCAGCAGATCGGTGATATCGAATTAAATGAAAGCGTATTTGGCGTTGAAGTTAACGAAGGTCTTGTTCATCAAGCAGTTGTAATGCAGTTGGCAGCTCAGCGTTTAGGAACGCATGCAACAAAAACTAGAGGTTTAGTACGCGGTGGCGGTCGTAAACCTTGGAAACAAAAGGTACAGGTCGTGCTCGTAGCGGAAGCACCCGTTCCCCACTTTGGGTAGGCGGTGGTACAGTTTTTGGTCCATCTCCTCGTTCCTATGCATTCAGAATGCTCGTAAACAGCGTCGTTTAGCAATTAAATGCGCTTTAACAGATAAAGTAAACAATGGTGATTTCATTGTATTAGAAAGCTTAGATTTCGCAGCTCCTAAAACAAAAGAAGTTGTAAAAATGATGAGCGATTTCAACGTTGCAGAGAAAGCTCTTATCGTTACTGCTGATGTAGTAGAAAACGTAGAGAAATCTTCTCGCAATATCCCTGGTGTAAAAGCTATCAGTTCTTGCGGATTAAATGTATATGATATCTTAAATCATAACAAACTCTTCATTACTAAAGATGCTATTACACGTATTGAGGAGGTATTAGCATAATGGAAGCTAGAGATATCATTATCAGACCGCTTGTTACAGAAATGACAACTGAATTGATGGAAGAAGGCAAATACGTATTTGTAGTTGCTAAAGAAGCTAACAAAATTGAAATTGCCAAAGCAGTATCTACTATCTTCAACGTAAAAGTTGAATCCGTAAATACAGTTAACGTTCTTGGTAAAGTAAAACGTATGGGCCGTAATCTTGGCAAACGTTCTGACTATAAAAAAGCAATCGTAAAACTTGCAGCTGGAGAAACTATCGAGTTCTTCCAAGCTTAAGTAAAAAATAAAAAGGAGGTTAATTAAGTGGCAGTAAAGAGTTTTAAACCTTATTCTGCAGGTAGAAGATTTATGACTGTTTCTTCTTTCGAAGAAATTACAGCAAAAAAACCTGAGAAATCCTTGGTTGAAAGTCTTAAAAAGAACGGTGGTCGTAACTTCCAGGGCCGTTTAACAGTAAGACATCAAGGCGGCGGACACAAACGTTTATATCGTGTAATCGATTTCAAACGTAATAAAGATGGTGTTCCAGCACGCGTTGCTACTATAGAATATGATCCAAACCGTAGCGCTCGTATCGCACTTCTTAACTATTTCGATGGTGAGAAACGTTACATCTTAGCTCCAGATGGATTAAAAGTTGGTGACCAGATTGTATCCGGTCCAGAAGCAGATATTAAAGTAGGTAATGCATTACCACTTGCTAATATTCCACTTGGTACATTAGTACACAACATTGAAATGAAAATCGGTAAAGGCGGTCAGATGGTTCGTTCCGCTGGTGCAGCTGCTCAGCTTATGGCTAAAGAAGGCAACTATGCTCTCTTACGTATGCCATCTGGTGAAATCCGTAAAATCCATATCAATTGCCGTGCAACAATCGGTCAGATTGGTAACTTAGAACATGAAAACCTCACAATTGGTAAAGCAGGTCGTAACCGTTGGTTAGGCGTTCGTCCTGAAAACCGTGGTGTTGCGATGAACCCTAATGACCATCCACATGGTGGTGGGGAAGGCCGTAGCCCAGTTGGACGTAAACATCCTGTTACTAAATGGGGTAAATGTGCTATGGGTGCTAAAACTCGCCGTAAAAAAGCATCTGATAAACTCATCGTTAAACGTCGTGCAAAACGTCGTAAATAATAAATTTATGAATAAGGTAGCTTAATTGATTACCTTATTCTAAAATGAAAGGAGGACATATTTTGTCAAGATCAGTAAAAAAAGGACCTTACGTTGCAGAAAGCCTTGAAAAGAAAATTGATGCTTTAAATGCAGCTAATGACAAAAAAGTTGTTAAAACTTGGTCCCGCAGTTCGACAATCCTTCCTACATTTGTAGGCCATACAATTGCAGTTCATGATGGTCGCAAACATGTACCTGTATATGTTACAGAAGACATGGTTGGTCATAAACTTGGTGAATTTGCACCAACAAGAACTTACAAAGGCCATGCTGGCGAAGAAAGACGTACATCTTTAAGATAATTGTTGAAAGGAGGAACAACTGTGGAAGCTAAAGCAGTAGCAAAATATATCCGTATTTCTCCGCGTAAAGTACGTATTGTTATGAATCTTATTCGTGGCAAAAACGTAGCTGACGCGTTTGCAATATTGAAATTCACACCTAAAGCAGGTGCTGATGTAATTAATAAAGTTTTAAAATCAGCAGTAGCAAATGCTGAAAATAATTTTGATATGAATCCTGATAACCTCTATGTGGCTACAGCATTCGTTGATCAGGGACCTACCCTTAAACGTATTCACCCACGTTCCCGTGGACAGGCATTCAAAATCTTAAAACGTACATCTCATGTTACGATCGTAGTTAAAGAAAAATAATTAGAAGGAGGGAATAGATTTGGGACAAAAAGTTAATCCACATGGTATGCGCCTTGGTATCGTAAAAACTTGGGATGCGAAGTGGTATGCTGGTAAAGATTTCGCTGCTAACTTACACGAAGATATTAAAATTCGTAGCTTCTTAAAAGAAACTTTAAAAGTTGCTGGCGTATCTAAAATTGAAACAGAACGTTCTAAAAATCGTCTCAGATTAACTATTCATACTGCTAAACCTGGTATGGTTATCGGCCGTGGTGGTTCTGGTATTGAACAGCTTAAAAAAGGCCTTAAAAAATACACTGATAAACACGTAGATATTAATATCGCAGAAATTAAACAGCCAGATATGGATGCTACACTCGTAGCTGAAAACATCGCTTCTCAGCTCGAACGTCGTGTTGCTTTCCGTCGTGCAATGAAACAGGCTGTTAGCCGTACAATTCGTATGGGTGCAAAAGGTATTAAAGTAACAGTAGGTGGCCGTCTCGGCGGTGCTGAAATTGCTCGTAGTGAATCTTACCGTGAAGGTAGTATTCCACTTCATACTTTACGTGCTGATATTGATTATGGTACAGCTGAAGCACATACAACTTATGGCCGTCTTGGCGTAAAAGTATGGATCTTCAAAGGTGAAGTTCTTCCTGAAAAGAAACTTGCTGCACAAGCAGAAGCTGTTGAAGGGAGCGAAGATTAATGTTAATACCTAAAAGAGTAAAATACCGTAAACAGTTCCGTGGTACTATGAAAGGTAAAGCTCATAAAGGTAATACTGTAGTACATGGTGAATTCGGTTTACAAGCTCTCGAACCTGCATGGATTACAAACCGTCAGATCGAAGCAGCTCGTATTGCGATGACTCGTTATATTAAACGTGGTGGTCAGGTTTGGATTAAAATCTTCCCTGATAAACCAGTAACTGCAAAACCTGCTGAAACTCGTATGGGTAGCGGTAAAGGTTCACCTGAATACTGGGTAGCAGTAGTTAAACCAGGTCGTATTATGTTTGAAATGGGCGGCGTTAGCGAAGAAGTTGCTAAAGAAGCTATGCGTCTTGCAAGCCATAAACTCCCAATCAAAACAAAATTTGTTAAGCGTGAAGTGCAAGGGGAGGGTGAAGTAAATGAAGGTTAATGAAATACGTGAAATGAGTGCTGGCGAACTTAACCAGAAACTTGCTTCGCTTAAAGAAGAATTATTCAACCTCAGATTCCAGCTTGCTACAGGTCAGCTTGAAAACCCTATGCGTATCAAAGAAGTAAAGAAAACTATTGCTCGTATTAAAACTATTCAACGCGAACAAGAATTAAAAGCTTAATAGTTAAGATTAGACTAATAGATAATAAATGATATGCAGAAGGAAGGAGGTTCTTTTAATGAGCGAAATTAGAAATGAACGCAAGACTAAAGTTGGTAAAGTTGTAAGCGACAAAATGGAAAAAACTATTGTTGTTGCTGTAGTTGATACTGAAAGTCATCCACTCTATAAAAAATCAGTTAAGAAAAACTGTTAAATTTAAAGCACATGATGAAAAACAACGAAGCTCACGTAGGAGATACAGTTTCTATTATGGAAACTCGTCCTTTATCTAAAGATAAATGTTGGAGACTCGTTGAAATTCTTGAAAGAGCAAAATAATTTGTTACTTGATATAGAATTTTAGAAGGAGGTAAAGCAATGATTCAGCAACAAACAATGTTGAATGTTGGTGATAACACTGGTGCAAAAGAAATTATGTGTATCCGTGTAATGGGCGGTTCTTATCGTAAATATGCCAACATTGGTGATATAATCGTAGCTGCAGTTAAATCTGCTTCACCTGGTGGAATGGTTAAAAAAGGTGACGTTGTTAAAGCTGTAGTAGTACGTTCTAAAAAGGGTTTACGTCGTGTTGACGGTTCTTATATCCGCTTTGATGAAAACGCTGCTGTTATTATTAAAGATGATAAAACTCCACGCGGAACTCGTATTTTTGGCCCGGTAGCCAGAGAATTACGTGACAAAGATTTCATGAAAATCGTTTCACTGGCACCAGAAGTAATTTAATAAATAGACAGGAGGTGCCAAGATTTGTCACAGGCTAAATTGCATGTAAAAAAAGGTGATACAGTTTTAGTATTATCCGGTAAAGATAAAGGTAAACAAGGTAAAATCCTTCAGGCTATGCCTGCTAAAGATAAAGTTGTAGTTGAAGGCGTTAACAAAATTAAACGTCACACTAAACCTAATCAGAAAGCTCCAAACGGCGGTATCATTGAAAAAGAAGCTCCTATGTTTGCTTCTAAAGTTATGGTAGTTTGCCCAGCTTGTTCTAAAGCAACTCGTGTTGCGAAAAAAGAAATTGATGGTAAAATGGTTCGTGTATGCAAAAAATGCGGTGAAGCATTAGACCAAGCAAAATAATTGAGGAAGGAGGATATCTTGGTGGATAGATTACAAGAAAAATATATCAATGAAGTTGTTCCTGCTATGACTGAAAAATTCGGTTATAAAAATGTAATGCAACTTCCTAAGATTGAAAAAGTTATCATTAGTATGGGTGTTGGTGAAGCTGCTCACAACTCTAAAGCATTAGATTCTGCTGTAGCTGACCTCACTATTATCGCTGGTCAGAAACCTGTTTTGACTCGTGCGAAAAAATCTCTTGCTGCATGGAAATTACGTGCAGGAATGCCTATTGGCGCTAAAGTTACTCTTCGTGGAACTCGTATGTATCAGTTCCTTGATAAATTTATGAATATCGCTTTGCCTCGAGTTCGTGACTTCCGTGGCGTAAGCCCTAAAGCTTTTGATGGTCGCGGAAACTATTCAGTTGGTCTTAAAGAACAATTGATTTTCCCTGAAATCGAATATGATAAAATCGAAAAAATTCATGGTATGAATATTATTATTGTTACTACGGCAAAGACTGATGAAGAAGCTAGAGCTCTTCTTAAATTAATGGGTATGCCGTTTAGTGCTTAATTCTTAAGAGGAGGTATACTGATCTATGGCCAGAAAGGCAATGGTCCAGAAATGGAGTCAAGAACCTAAATTCAAGGTTCGTAAATATAACAGATGCAAAATCTGTGGTCGTCCACATGGTTATATGCGTAAATTTGAAATGTGCCGTATTTGTTTTAGAGAACAAAGCTATAAAGGCGCAATCCCTGGCGTAACAAAAGCTAGTTGGTAAGGTTGAAAGAAAGGAGGATATCGATTTATGGGAATGACTGATCCTATTGCAGATATGTTAACTCGTTTGCGTAATGCAAACTCCGTACTTCATGATAAAGTTGAAATTCCTGGTTCTAAAATTAAACAGGCTATTGCAGAAGTTACTTAAAGAAGAAGGTTCATTAAAGACTTCTCCTTCGCAGAAGATAACAAACAAGGTGTTATCACAATTAACTTGAAATATGGTCCAAACCGTGAACAAGTAATCACTGGTATTAAACGTATTTCTAAACCTGGTCTTCGTGCTTATGCTAAGAAAGATCAATTACCTCGCGTACTTGGTGGTCTTGGTATTGCTATCATCTCTACTTCTAAAGGTATTATGAGTGATAAACAAGCACGTCGTGAAGGTGTTGGCGGCGAAGTTTTAGCTTACGTATGGTAAAATTAGTTTTAGACTAGGAGGTGTACAGATGTCAAGAATTGGTAGAGAACCGATTACAATCCCTGCTGGGGTTACTGTAACAGTTGATGAACATAATCACGTAGCGGTTAAAGGTCCTAAAGGAGAAATTAGCCGTGACTGTCATAAAGATATGAAAATTACAGTAGGTGAAGGCGTTGTAACAGTAGAACGTCCATCCGAAGATAAAATGCATAGATCTTTACATGGTCTTACTCGTACTCTTATCAACAATATGGTTGTAGGTGTAACACAAGGCTTTGTAAGAAATCTTGAAATTAATGGTGTAGGTTATAGAGCTGCACAGGCTGGTAAAACCTTAACTTATCTTTAGGTTTTTCCCATCCAGTAGTTGTTGAACCTCCTGTTGGAATCAAATTAGAAGCTCCTGCTCCTAACAAGATTGTTGTATCTGGTATCGATAAAGAAGCAGTTGGCGCTATGGCAGCTAAAATTCGTTCTTACAGAGAACCTGAACCTTACAAAGGAAAAGGTATTAAGTACGAAGGCGAACATATCCGTCGTAAAGCTGGTAAAACTGGTTCTAAGAAATAATAATCTTTAGTTAGAAATAGAAAGGAGAGGCTGGTTTTGTTTAATAAACAGGATAAAAATAAAGCTCGTCAGAAACGTCATTTAAGAGTTCGTAATCATATTTCTGGCACAGCTGAAAGACCTCGTTTAAACGTATTCCGTAGCTTAAGCAACATTTATGCTCAAGTTATTGATGATGTTAATGGTGTTACATTAGTATCCGCAAGCTCCAAAGATAAAGATTTCAATGCTTACGGCGGTAACATCGAAGCAGCTAAAGCTGTAGGTGCAGCTATAGCAAAACGTGCTCTTGAAAAAGGCATTACTGAAGTTGTATTTGACCGCGGTGGCTATGTATATCATGGTCGTGTAGCAGCTTTAGCAGATGCAGCTCGTGAAGCTGGTCTAAAATTCTAATATTGGAACAGGAGGTAAATTAATGGCCAAGATTGACGCTAACGCACTTGAATTAGAAGAAAAAGTTGTGTATATTAATCGCGTTGCTAAGGTTGTAAAAGGTGGCCGTCGCTTTTCTTTCAGCGCTCTTGTTGTAGTAGGCGATAAAAACGGTCATGTTGGTGCAGGTCTCGGTAAAGCTAGCGAAGTACCTGAAGCAATCAGAAAAGGCATTGAAGATGCTAAAAAGAATCTTGTAGAAGTTTCTTTAGTAGATAAAACTATTCCACACGAAAGCCTCGGTGTATTCGGTGCAGGTCGTGTGCTCTTAAAACCAGCTGCAAAAGGTACTGGTGTTATCGCAGGTGGTCCAGCTCGTGCAGTTTTAGAACTTGCAGGTGTTGGTAATATCTTAACAAAATCCCTTGGTTCTTCTAACCCTAATAACATGGTTCGTGCAACTATTAAAGGTTTAGAACAGCTTAAAAAAGCTGAGCTCGTAGCTGAACTTCGTGGAAAATCCGTTCAGGAACTTTTAGGTTAAGGAGGAAATATTTCAATGGCAAAAGTGAAAATTACCCTTACAAGAAGTCTGATCGGCAGACCTGAAACTCAGAGAAGAACAATTCAGGCTTTGGGATTACGTAAATTAAATTCTACAGTAGAACATGAAGATACAGCTACAATTAGAGGTATGATTCATAAAGTAGAACATCTTATTACAGTAGAAAAAATCGGCGAATAATTTAGAGGAGGTGTCCAGGTTATGAAATTACATGAATTATCACCAGCACCGGGCTCTAGAAAAGTTCGTATTCGTGTTGGTCGTGGTTTAGGTTCTGGTTTAGGTAAAACTTCCGGACGTGGTCATAAAGGTCAGAATGCTCGTTCTGGTGGCGGCGTACGTACAGGTTTTGAAGGTGGTCAGATGCCTTTATACCGTAGATTGCCAAAACGCGGCTTCAAAATATTTTGCAAAGAATATGCTGAAGTAAAACGTTTCTTCTTTAAATCGTTTTGAAGATGGCGCAACAGTAGATCCAGCAGCATTAGTAGAAGCAGGTATCCTTAAAAAAAAAACGTTTGTGACGGTGTACGTGTTCTTGGTAACGGCGAAATTACTAAGAAATTAACTGTTGTAGCAAACGGCTTCACAAAATCTGCTGAAGAAAAAATTACAGCAGCAGGTGGAAAAGTAGAGGTGATCTAAGTGCTTTCAGCTCTTAGCAATATCCTCAAAATCACCGAATTGCGACAGAAAATAGTATTTACACTAATTATGTTTGCAGTCTTCAGGCTCGGGACTCATATCCCGGTGCCTGGAGTAAATCCTTCAGTAATTGAACAGTTATTTAACAGCGGTAACTTGTTTGGCTTGTTGGATTTATTTTCCGGTGGTGCGTTAAGTAAATTTTCTCTCTTTGCTATGAGTATTACCCCATATATCAACGCGTCAATTATTATTCAATTATTGACCGTAGTAGTACCTACTTTGGAACAATGGTCTAAAGAAGGTGAAGAGGGACATAAAAAGATAACCAAGACGACCCGTTATTTGACTGTTGTCTTGGCATTTTTACAAGCTATAGGTATGTCTATTGGTCTTAAACAGGCCATAATTAATCCTAGTATTACATCAATTCTTATTATTGCAATTACCCTAACAGCAGGAACAGTCTTCCTCATGTGGATTGGTGAGCAGATAACTGCACATGGTGTGGGAAATGGTATATCGCTTATCATTTTCGCAGGTATCGTTGCAGCACTCCCACAAAATTTGGGTACTATATATAATTACTTGCAAGCAGGCACAATAAGCTATTTTAATGTGTTATTCTTTGCAATAATCGCCCTTGCTATGATTGTTTTTGTTATTGCCATTCAGCAAGGACAACGTAGAGTTCCGGTGTCCTACGCAAAACGCGTTGTAGGTCGTAAAACTTACGGTGGCCAATCTACGCATATACCGCTTAAAGTAAATCAGGCCGGCGTTATACCAATCATCTTTGCATCATCAGTATTGATGTTCCCAGCTACTTTAGCTCAGTTTGTACAAACTCCTTGGATTAAAACAATTGCTGATTATTTCCAATGGGGAACACCATTTCAAAGTGCTGTATATGCATTATTGATTTTGTTTTTTACGTATTTTTACACTGCGGTTACATTTAAAATTCCGGATCTCGCTGATAATTTGAAAAAATACGGTGTTTATTCCTGGAATTCGTCCAGGTCAGGCAACTGCAGATTATTTAGACCGTATTATGACACGTATTACATTAGCGGGTGCATTTTTCCTTGCATTCATTGCAATTTTACCAACAATGATAGCTGGTGCTACTCATATTGAAGGAATTCATTTTGGTGGTACAGCATTATTAATCGTAGTTGGGGTTGCTCTTGATACGATGAAACAAATTGAATCAATGGTCGTAATGCGCCATTATGAAGGTTTTATGAAGTAAGGAGGATTTTTATGCACATCCTTTTAATGGGCCCTCCTGGTGCTGGTAAAGGTACACAGGCAGCTAGGCTAGTAGAAGAATTTAAAATTCCTCATATCTCTACTGGAGATATGTTTCGTGCAGCAGTAAAAGAAGGTACTGAACTTGGAAAACAAGCAAAAGCTTGCATGGATGCTGGACAATTAGTTCCAGATGAAGTTACAATTGGTATTGTAAAAGAACGTTTAGCTAAAGCTGACTGCGAAAAAGGATTTATTTTGGATGGTTTTCCTCGTACAGTAGAACAAGCTGTGGCTTTGGATAAAATTTTAAGTGAATTAGGTTTAAAACTTAACTGTGCTTTGAACGTTGCTGTTCCAGCAAGTGAATTAATTAGAAGAGCAGTTGGTCGTCGCATTTGTAAAAAATGCGGTGCTACTTATCATGTAGAATTTAAGCCATCTAAGAAAGACGGAATTTGTGACGTGTGCGGCGGTGACCTTTATCAAAGAGCTGACGACAGCGAAGCAACAATGAAAAATCGTCTTTCTGTTTATGAAGAACAGACAAAGCCTCTTATTTCTTATTATGAAAAAGAAGAACTTTACAAAGAAGTTGACGGAAGTCAGTCAATGGATAAAGTATTCCAAGACATTGTTGCAATTTTGCGCAGTTAATTGATAATATAATACGGTAATATATCTGTTGATAAAAAAAGTGTGAAAAAAAATCGCTGATAATGATATATTTAAACGCTGTAATATGTTATAATTAATATTCGGGCAGTAAACAGGAATGTTTTTCTGTGGCAGATAACAATAATGTTGGGCATGGCATTGCTGTAAAAACGGATTACTGACAGGTTTGGGCATATCATGGGCATGATAATTCAAACCTCAAAGAGTTTTCGGCCCAACTTAAGCTTTAATTGAAGGAGAATTTCATGTCTAAGCAAGATGTAATTGAAGTTGAAGGTAAAGTATTAGAAGCTTTGCCTAATGCAATGTTTAAAGTAGAGTTAGAAAACGGTCACGTTGTACTAGCTCATGTTTCTGGTAAAATTCGTATGAATTTTATCCGCATCCTGCCAGGTGATAAAGTTACTATTGAACTTACGCCTTATGATTTGACCAGAGGCCGAATCACTTACCGTTTTAAATAAGACCTATTTTTATAATTTGATAGGCATTATAGCAATGTAGAAGGAGGTACATGCAGTGAAAGTTAGACCATCAGTAAAACCTATTTGTGAAAAATGTAAAGTTATTAAACGCAAAGGTCATGTAATGGTTATTTGCGAAAATCCTAAACATAAACAGAAACAAGGATAAGGAGGTGCTGATTGTATGGCACGTATTGCCGGTGTAGATTTACCACGCGATAAACGAGTTGAAATTGCTTTAACATATATTTTGGTATTGGTCTTAAAACTTCTCAGGATATCTTAGCTGCTACTGGTATTAATCCAGATACTAGAGCACGTGATCTTACTGAAGATGAAGTTGCTAAGTTACGTGAATATATCGACAAAAATCATCTTGTAGAAGGTGACCTTCGTCGTGAAATTTCTTTAAATATTAAACGTTTGGTTGAAATCGGATGCTATCGCGGTAGACGCCATCGTTTAGGCTTACCTGTACGCGGTCAGAACACAAAAAATAATGCGCGTACTCGTAAAGGCCCTAAAAAAGACTGTAATGGGTAAAAAAGGCTAAGAAGAAGGAGGTTTAATAAGTGGCAGCAAATAAAACATCTCGTCCAAAGAGAAAAGATCGTAAAAATGTCGAATACGGTGTTGCACACATTCGTTCGACTTTCAATAATACAATTGTTACTATCACTGACAAAAATGGTAATGCTTTATCCTGGGCTAGTGCTGGTGGACTTGGTTTCAGAGGCTCTAGAAAAAGCACTCCATTTGCAGCTCAAATGGCAGCAGAAGTTGCAGCAAAAGCAGCAATGGAACATGGTTTAAAACAGGTTGAAGTATATGTAAAAGGTCCTGGTGCAGGTCGTGAAGCTGCAATCAGATCTTTACAGGCAACTGGTCTTGAAGTTAACATGATTAAAGATGTTACTCCAATTCCACATAATGGTTGTCGCCCACCTAAACGTAGAAGAGTATAATTAGGAGGTTGAAGTAGAAATATGGCTATTGACAGAGTTCCTTCTCTGAAAAGATGTCGCGCTCTCGGCTTAGAAACAGCTGTAGTTGGTCTTGCAAAAAGCTCCAAAAGACAGCCTAAACGTTCTGGTCGTAAAGTAAGCGAATACGGAATGCAGTTAAAAGAAAAACAAAAAGCTAAATTTATATATGGTGTATTAGAAAAACAGTTTAGAGCTTATTATGATAAAGCTAAAACTATGCCAGGCGTAACAGGTGAAAACTTACTTGGTCTTCTCGAACGTAGAATTGACAACGTTGTTTTCCGTTTAGGTCTTGCATCCACTCGTCGTCAGGCTCGTCAGCTCGTTTCCCATGGTCACATCACTGTTAATGGTAAACGTCTTGACATTCCTTCCGCTTTAATTAAAGTTGGCGATGTAATCGGTGTTAAAGAAAAAAGCCGTGGTACTGCATTATTCAAAGAAATTGCAGAAAGCAAAAATGCTTTAAACGTACCAGCTTGGCTTACTGCTGATATCCAGAATCTTAGCGGTTCTGTTACAAGATTCCCTAACCGCGACGAAATCGATATTCCAGTTGATGAACAGGCGATTGTCGAATTGTACTCCAGATAATATGTCTGTGTTTTATAGCGCATAGAATAGGAGGTTGTTTCAGATGATCGAAATCGAAAAACCAAAGATTGAGATTGTGGAAATAAGTGAAGACAACCGTTATGGTAAATTTGTCTGTGAACCATTGGAACGCGGATATGGTACTACTCTTGGCAACAGCTTACGTCGTATTTTGTTGTCTTCTTTAGAGGGTGCGGCTATAACATCTATCAAAATTGATGGTGTTCTTCATGAATTTTCTACTATTCCTGGGGTTCGTGATGATGTAACAAACATTATCTTAAACTTAAAAGAATTATGCTTAAAAATGCATGATGAAGAACCTCATACCATTCGTATAGATGTTACTGGTGAAAAAGAAGTAACAGCAGCAGACATTATTGTTGATTCTGATATTGAGATTCTCAATAAAGATTTGCATATTGCTACTGTTGATGAAACTGGTTCTTTGAAAATGGAAATGGTAGTTGAACGTGGAAGAGGATATACACCTGCTGATAAAAATAAAAAACCAGATCAGGTTATTGGTATTATCCCTATCGATTCCATCTTCTCTCCTATTCAAAGAGTTAACTACACAGTAACAGATACTCGTGTTGGTAATGTTACCGACTATGATAAACTTACATTAGAAGTATGGACTGATGGTTCTATAAAACCAGAAGAAGCAGTAAGTAAATCAGCTAGCATTTTGATTACTCACTTGCGTCTATTCCAGAATATGGGTGGTTCTGTAGAAGATATTCCTGCTGATGAAGGAATTTTCAATACACCAGAAGAAGATAATACTTCTAAAGTTATGGAAATGACAATCGAGGATCTTGATTTATCTGTACGTTCTTACAACTGCTTGAAGAGAGCTGAAATCAACACTGTTGCAGATTTAATGCAAAAGAGTGAAGATGATATGATTAAAGTTAGAAACCTTGGTCGTAAATCTCTTGAAGAAGTTAAGAAAAAATTACAGGAATTAGGATTAACACTCGCTGAAAAAGAATAACAGGAAAGGACAGGCTGCTAATGGGCTACAGTAAATTAGGACGCAACTCCAGTGCACGTAAAGCTTTATTCCGTAGTGTGCTAGTTTCCCTTTTTAAACATGAACGCATTGAAACTACTGAAGCTAAGGCTAAAGAAATCAGCGGTCTTGCTGAAAAACTCATTACCCTTGCAAAACGCGATGACTTAAGTGCTCGCCGTCAGGTTATTGCTGAACTTGTTGATAAAGAAGTTGCAAAAAAATTATTCGATGAAATTGCACCTAAATATAATGACCGCAATGGTGGTTATACTCGTATTCTTAAATTAGGCGTACGTCGTGGTGACGCTGCTCCAATGGCTCTTTTAGAGTTAGTAAAATAATTTAGAATTAGTAATTCATTGAATTATTGATATGTGAGGCGGTCAAATGGGCCGCCTTCGCCTTATCAATTAAGTTAAAAATTTAATTAATAGATTTTGGTTTACTTGATAAGGTGATTGTGTTAACAATTTAAAATGGGTATAATAAGAACTGTAATTTTGATTGCAGTTCTTATTTTTTATATAGATTTATAGGTGATGATATTGAGTTTTATAGAAGTGAAAAATCTCACACATATTTTTAGGGAAAATGATGAGAAAAAAACAGAAAAAAAAGCGTTAGATAATATTAATTTAAAGATAGATAAAGGTGAATTTATAGCTATTATTGGCGTTAATGGTTCAGGCAAGTCAACACTAGCAAAGCATTTTAATGGCTTATTATTGCCAAGTGAAGGCGAATGTATTGTTGATGGCATGAAAGTTGATGATAGCGAGGATATTTGGAAAGTACGTCAAAAAGTAAGTATGGTATTTCAAAATCCTGACAATCAAATAATCGCTACTGTAGTAGAAGATGATATCGCTTTGGCCCTGAAAATATGGGACTTGAGCGTGAAGAAATAAAAGATAGAATAGAATTTGCTTTAAAATCTTTGCATATTGAGCATTTGCGCAAGATGCCACCGCATTTGTTATCGGGTGGGCAAAAACAATTGACTGCTATTGCTGGGGCTATAGCGATGCGTACTCAATGTATAGTTTTAGACGAACCGACAGCAATGCTTGATCCACAGGGTAGAAATGCTGTAATGAAAGCTTTGAAGGAATTACATGAAAAATATAATATAACTATTATTATAATTACGCATTTCATGGAAGAAGCTGTGCAGGCAGATAGAATTATTGTCATGAATGATGGCAAGATAATACAAGATGGTATGCCAGAAGATATTTTTAAACAAAAGGAAAATTTAAAAAAATAGGTCTTAGTGTGCCTTTAGCTGTAGATATTGTAGATGCTTTGCAGAAAAAGGTTTAGAACTCGCTAATGTTTTTGATAATGAAAATTTAGACTAAAGAATTACAACAATTAATATGTAAATGATATTAAATAGATTTTAAAGTGGTGAGAAGATGCCAATAGAGGTAAAAATATAAGTCATATTTATATGGAAAATACGCCATATGAAAAAAAGCATTAAATAATGTTAGTTTAACAATAAATGAAGGTGAATTTGTAGCTATTGCAGGTCATACAGGTTCAGGAAAATCCACACTTATGCAACATTTTAATGGTTTATTAAATCCTACTAAAGGTGAAGTTTTTATTGATGGAATTGACATTAATAAAAGAAGGATAAAAAGACTTTAAATGCTAGACGTAGTGTGGGGATGGTGTTTCAATATCCAGAACAACAATTATTTGAAGAAAGTATTTTTGCGGATATTGCTTTTGGCCCTAGAAATTTTGGTTGTAGTGAAGATGAGGTAAAGCAAAGAGTCAAAGAAGCAATGGATTTTGTAGAATTAGATTATGAGGAGTATAAAGATAAATCTCCTTTTTTATTGAGTGGCGGGCAGATGAGACGTGTGGCAATAGCTGGAATAATAGCATTAAAGCCTAAATATCTAGTTTTAGATGAGCCGACAGCAGGTCTTGACCCTAGACTTAAACAGAATTTATTGCAAAGGTGAAAAAATTACATCAAAAAGAAAAGATGACGATTATTATGGTATCGCATAATATGGACGATATAGCACTTTTGGCAGATAAAGTAGCTATTATGAGACAGGGAAAATTAATGATATATGGCGAGCCACGTGAAGTTTTTACACATAAAGATGTAATTGAACAAGCAGGTTTATTAGAGCCAGAAGTGATGCAATTATTGCGAAAGATAAAAGAATATGGTTTAGATGTGGATATAAATGCTTTAAATAAACAAGAAGCTTTAAATAATATTTTAGTAGCTTTGAGAAAGAGAGGGATAAAATGCTAACTGATATAAAAATTGGTCAATTTTCCAGCAAATTCTTTATTGCATAAATTAGATGCTAGATTGAAAATCGTAAGTTTATTTATTTTAATCGTGGGGATTTTTGTTTTTGATAGCCAATTAGACTATATTATATGGTGCGTGTTAATTGGCTCTTTGATGTATATGTCAAAAATTCCTTTAAAGATGTTTTTATATCCATAAAGCAATTATTTGGATTATTTTATTTACTTTTATTTTGCATTTATTTACGACGCAAGGAAAAGTTATTTTTGAAGTTTGGAAGCTCAGTATTACATGGGAAGGTTTGGCAATGGTAGTTTTGTCTGTCTTAGATTATTATTATTGATGTTTGGAGCATCTTTATTAACATTTACAACGCCACCACTTGTATTATCTGATGCTTTGGAAGATTTGATGAAGCCATTAAAAAGATTTGGCGTGCCTGCTCATGAATTGGCTATGATGATGACGATAGCACTTCGTTTTATTCCTACTTTATTGGAAGAAACGGATAAAATTATAAAAGCTCAAAAATCTCGTGGTGCTGATTTTATGACAGGAAATATCTTAAAAAGAGTCAAAGCTTTTATGCCAATATTGATACCATTATTTATTAGTGCTTTTCGCAGAGCAGATGATTTGGCTATGGCTATGGAAGCAAGATGTTATCATGGCGGAGTGGGTAGAACACGCTTGAAACAATTGAGTTTTGCTTCTAGAGATTATATAGCAATGACTGCTTTTATAGGGATTTTGTTAATTTTGACAGTTATAAAAATAGTTTTTCCCCATATAGTATTATTTTACTTTATAAAATTAAATATGTATAATCTAAAAGAACTAGTTTTATTTTAAATGTATATAATAGACTAGTTCTTTTTTGAAGCGATAAAATAAAAAATTAAACGAGGATAGAAAATGAAATCTGAACATAAGGAAATGATGAAAGCTAGAAGACGTAATATAAAACTTACGCTTAGTTATGATGGGACAAATTATCATGGTTTTCAAAGACAGACTAAAGTTGTAGCTGTGCAAAATGTATTAGAGGTGCATTATTTAAATTATTTGGCGATAGTATTGAGTTAGCGGCAGCAGGTAGGACAGATGCTGGTGTTCATGCTATAGGTCAAGTGGTGAATTTTTTACTGATGGAACTATTCCTATTCAAAATGTAGTGCGTGCAGGAAATCGTTTGTTGCCAGATGATATAGTTTTATTAAAAGCAGAAGAAGCTGACCGTGATTTTAGTGCACTACATAGTGTAAAATCTAAGATTTATATTTATAAGGTTTTTGAAAATGAATTGGCAGACCCATTTATGAGTAGATTTTATTGGCATGTAAATAAAAAATTAAATTTAGAAGATATGCAAGAGGCTTTAAAATATATTGAAGGAGAACATGATTTTTCCTCATTTCGTTCTGCTGGCGGAAATGATACAAGCCCTATTCGTGAAATTTATGAAGCTAGTTGTAACAAAAGAAAAAAATATATATACTTTTAAATTTTGGGGCAGTGGATTTTTATATCATATGGTTAGAAATATCATGGGTCTGATGATAAATATTGGGCTTGGTAGAGTGGATAAACATGAAGTGCCAAAAATAATAGAGGCTAAAAATAGAGCTTTAGCAGGAAAGATGGCGCCAGCAAATGGCTTGTATTTGCAAAAGGTATATTATTGATAATATTTTGTTTAAACTATGGATAATAAAAATGTAGAGGTATAAATGGTCATTTTAATTGCAGGTGCTAGTCATACAGGAAAGACTTTGTTTGCACAAAAATTATTAGAAAAATATAAGTATCCTTATTTAAGTATAGATCATTTAAAGATGGGTTTAATTAGAAGTGGACAAACTAATTTAACAGTGGAAGATGATGAGCAATTGGACTAAATATTTATGGTCAATTGTTGTGGAAATGATAAAACTGCTATTGAAATAAACAAAATTTTAATTGTTGAAGGCTGTTATATTCCAGCAGATTGGATTGGGTATTTTAAACAAAGATATTTAAAAGAAATAAAATATTGTTGTTTAATTATGAGTAAAGAATATATAAAAAATAATTTTAGTACGATAAAACAAAAAGCTAATATCATTGAAAAGCGTTTAGATGATAGTTATTGTACAAAAGAATTGTTGATAAAAGAAAATAAACGTAATTTAGAGAT
>ENA-OQBG01000078-OQBG01000078.1-human-gut-metagenome-genome-assembly--contig:-NODE-78-length-28587-cov-6.020696_pt1 | contig 28587 bp, 32 predicted proteins | sample MGYA00242746_ERZ504551 | MGnify/ENA primary metagenome ERZ504551 (study PRJEB26092, sample SAMD00036289) | human gut metagenome | host: Homo sapiens | study: EMG produced TPA metagenomics assembly of... | reverse complement strand
GAGCTTGGTCCCTGCTAGGAGGAAGTGGGCGGGAGCGAGCGGGACACGTCGGGTCGCCCGCACGGACGTGGACCGCGAGCGTCAACGCCTGTTCCGTCATGCTGTGCCCGAGTGCGTGAACATGCTCATCGATCGCAGACGACGCGTGACCCCCTCTATCACCAAACTTGGCTCAGACATGTCTGTGCCAGACGAGCGCCTGCACGATGTCGTAGACCTGTACCGGCGCACATTGGCCGAGAACGGGCTGGAATCGGCCGCGTGGGGGCACATTGGGAACAACCATCTGCACGTGAACATTCTGCCTCGGGACGAGGCCGATTTTGCCGCGGGCAAGGACCTGTTCCGCGCGTGGGCGCGTGAGGTTGCCGCCATGGGCGGTGCGGTGTCCGCCGAGCACGGCGTGGGTAAGATCAAGCGCGATTTCCTGCTCACCATGTACGGCGAGATGCATGTGGACGAGATGGCGCACCTCAAGGCGGCGTTCGACCCACGGGGCGCTTAAACCGCGGGAACCTGTTCGACGAGGCGCGCCTCGATGCAGCCGTGGGGGAGCTGGACGGTATCGAGGAGGCTGCACGATGAACATCGTCGTTTGCGTCAAGGCGGTGCCCGGCAGCACCGAGGTCAAGATGGACACCAAAACCCATACCATCATCCGCGATGGTGGCGAGGCGGTCGTCAACCCGTTCGATGCCGCTGCGCTTGAGGTGGCTCTGCGCATCAAAGACGAGCACCGCGCGGCGGGCGAAGCCTGCACGGTGACCGTCCTATCTATGGGGATTCCCGCAACGGAAAAGCTGCTGCGCGACTGCATCGCGCGTGGAGCGGATGCGGGTCTGCTGCTTTCGGACCGCGCGTTCGCCGGCGCGGACACCCTTGCCACCACCTACGCACTCTCGTGCGGGATTGCGCGCCTTGGCGCGCCCGATCTGGTGTTGTGCGGGAAGATGGCGGTCGACGGCGACACGGCGCAGATCGGCCCCGAGCTCGCGGGCGCGCTCAACGTGCCGTGCGCGGTGGGCGTTGCGGGGTTGCCGGCCGTCACCGACGGGACCGTGACGGTGCAGCGTGAGTTCGATGCGGGTGTGGCGACGGCTGCATTTCCTCTGCCCGCGGTTCTCACCGTGGCCAAGGATGTCGCGGAGCTCCGCATGGCGAGTATCGCCGGTATCCTCGCGGCGGAGGACGCGGAGATCTCCGTGCTCTCGGCGGAGGCGGCCGGCGCGGACGCGCGCGCATCGGCCTTGCGGGGTCCCCGACGCAGGTCGTGCGTCGTTCGTGCCCGAGGGCGATGCGCGGGGAGTCGAGATCACGGGGGACGCCGCCGCTCAGGCGGAGCAGATCGTCGAGGTCATGAGGGGGATGGCGCTGTGAGCGGGTTGCTGATCGACGTTGAGAAATGTATCGGGTGCGCGCGTTGCGTGCGCGCGTGCGGCAATGCCGGTATCGAGGTCGAGGGGCCGTGGGGCGCACGCAAGGCCCGGGCGACGGACGGCTGCATCCTCTGCGGTGCCTGCGTGGATGCGTGTCCGGTGGACGCGCTCTCGATCGAGCGCGGGGGCACCTCCGGACCCCAAGACCTCGATGAATACCGCGACTACTGGGTCTTCGCGCAGGTCGACGAGGCGGGAAGGGCGCTGGATGTGGCCCTCGAGCTTGTCGGGAAGGCCCGCTCGCTCGCCGATGGGCGAGGATGCCGCGTGGTCGCCCTGCTCGCCGAGGGTGCGCCCGGGACGGGGGCGGCCGATCTCGAATCTGCGCTCCCGCCTCGCGAGAGCGTCGACGGTCCGTCCGGTAACGCGGCGCTCCTCATCTCCGTGGCGCGGATGAGGTCATCCGCTGCCGTGACGCGCGCTTCTCCACCTTCGACGCCGAGGTCCACGCCGAGTGGATCTGCTCGCTGGTGCGCGAGCGCAGGCCCGAGGCGCTGCTCTACGGAGCGACGGTCTTCGGCCGCGAGCTCGCCCCCGCCGTCGCCGTCCGCCTTCAGACGGGCCTCACCGCGGATTGCACGATGCTGGAGGTCGATCCGGAAACGGGCCTTCTCCAGCAGACGCGCCCGGCGTTCGGCGGAAACCTCATGGCGACGATCGTGTGCCCCGCGCATCGTCCTCAGATGGCCACGGTGCGCCCTGGGGTCTTCGCCGCTCCCGAGCCCGATGGGGCCCGCGTCGGGACGGTCTCCGACGTCCCGCTCGACGACCGTCTCGCCCCGCGTGTGCGCCTACTCGGCGTCGAGCGCTCCTCGGCGGCCGACTCGATAACGGATGCAGACGTCCTCGTGGTCGTGGGTCGCGGCATCGGCTCGAAGAAGAACCTCGGTATCGCCCGCGATCTGGCCGATGCGCTGGGCGGCAAGCTCGGCTGCACGCGCCCGATCGTGGAGGCGGGCTGGTGCGATCCGTGGCGTCAAGTGGGGCAGACGGGCGTGTCGGTCGCGCCACGCTTGTTGATCAGCCTGGGGGTCTCGGGGGCCATCCAGCATCTGGCGGGCATGTCTGGCGCGCAGGCGGTCATCGCCGTCAACGAGGACCCCGATGCTCCCATCTTCGCATCGGCGCAGTACAAGGTCGTGGGTGATTGCGTGAAGGTCGCCGAAGAGCTGCTGGCCAGGTTGTAGGAGGGGATTTGACCTGGAGTTACCTTCAGGTTGTACGCTGCTCGCGTACGGCTGGCAGGCACAGATGGAGATCAACATGGAGACAACGGTGATTGGGCAAGACGGGCTCGACGCATTCATTGCTCATCGAGCCAAGGGCGTGACCATAGGGGGCGGAGCGGTTATCGCCGCCGGGGCCGTGGTGACGCGCGATGTGCCGGCTCGCACGGTGGTGGCCGGCGTCCCCGCGCGGGTCGTCAAGAATCTCTAGACAACGGGGAGTTCGAGGTCGGGCGGCTAGTTGGACTCTGGGCATTGGGGGACGCTGCCGCCATGCCCGGCGAGAAGCTCGTCGTAATGGGCGATCTTGTAATCCAGGCGATCAAGCCCCGCCTGGATGCGCTCCAGCCGCTCGCGCGCCGCATCGCGCTGCTCGATGAGGATCTGCTTGCGCGCCTCGAGGGTTGCATCGCCTTGCTCGAAGAGCTGCATGTACTCGATGAGCGCCTCGATGGAGACGTTCGCGCCACGCATACACTTGATGAACGATACGCGCATGCAATCGTCCTCGTCGTAATCGCGGATGCCGCTGGCATTGCGACGCACGCGCGGGAGCAGCCCGATCCGCTCGTAATAGCGGAGGGTGTCGGCGCTGATCCCATATTCCTCTGCGACTTCGGCGATGCGCATGGCGGCTCCTTTCGACGTGCGCGCGGCGGGCGCGCATCTTTGCGGCGGGCGCGTGCTCACTGGGCGCACGGGCGCGCACGCGTGCGGCCCGCGATCTGTTCTCCATCGTACGACTTGGAGCTCACTCAAGGGCAAGCAAATTGATGTTTGGTCTTGCGCCGGCATTCGAGCCAGGGCTTGCGCCGCTGACGGAAAGATGCGCTTGAGGCCATCCGTTTGGGGTAGGACAGAAGTGTCGCAAAGCGCGCTGAGACCACGTCGAAAGGAGCGGTCATGTCTACTGAAATGCTGTTCTTTGTGCTGCTGCTGGTGGTGTGCGCCCTCATTGGCTATCTCGCCATCCCGCGCGTGATGAGGAAGTGGTCCGTGGCGACTAAACCCACGGACGAGCGTTTGGATTACGCGTCGCATCTAGGCGAGGAGGTCGACCAGGGCACGTTGGGGGAGGTGCCCTCCGAGCGCGAACGCGCACCCCATCGCGACCAAGGAAGCACGCCGATTCGCCAGTTATAGATTGCTTCTTGAGGTTTTTCGTATCGATATTAGGTTTCGCCGAGTAGACGCGTGTTTGCAGCAGTAAAAGCGCAGGTTGCAACTGCTTGCATGCCTCCTCTACTCGGCGATGTGCGATGCGAGTACGAAAAAGCTCAACTTGTTTGCGGAATATGCCAAAAAATGGCTTAGGACGACCCGTTTTGCCTTAAGGTTCGATACCTGCCTTGCGGCCGCCTCCGTGGCGAATGTGACGATGTGGTGATTTGGGTTCGGGTCACCAAGGGGAGATTTGCCTTGGAGCCGACTCAAAGTCCTAGTATCGCCATATGGCGCGGCCGATTGTCAGGGTTCGAGCTCAAGGGGCTCATGGAATCCGCATCACGGCTGCGCTCGGTCACTTCATCGCGCATAATGCCGGGGCTGCCAGAGAAATGGGAGGCGACATGCAGTACACCAAGCTGGGCACGACGGATATCGAAGTCTCTCGCATCTGCTTGGGGTGCATGGGCTTCGGCGATCCCGGCAACGGTCAGCACGCTTGGACCCTGGGATACGAGGAGTCCGCGATGATTATCGCACGTGCACTGGGAGAGGGCATCACCTTCTTCGACACGGCCATGGGGTATCAAAACGGGACGAGCGAGGAGTACGTCGGCCGGGCGCTCGCCAAGTACGCGAGACGCGATGGTGTGGTCGTCGCCACGAAGTTCGTCCTGGGCGGACTGCACGCCCCTGCGGGGGAGCGGCCGGGCGATCGCGGGCCGGAATCGGTCGATTCCAAGATCGAGCGATTGCTCGATGCGAGTCTCGCCCGCTTGGGCATGGACTACGTCGATTTGTATATCTACCACATGTGGGATTGGAATACCCCCATCGAGGAGCTGCTGCCCGCGCTCGATCGCCAGGTTCGGGCGGGCAAGATACGCGCATTGGGCATCTCGAATTGCTATGCGTGGCAACTTGCCGAGGCGAACGCGATCGCCCGCGCAACGGCTGGACCCCATTTTCGGGCTATCAGGGACATTACAACGCGATTGCCCGCGAGGACGAGCGCGAGATGGTGCCCCTTGCGGCGACCCACGGGATCGCGCTGACGCCGTACTCCGCGCTCGCTGGTGGAAGGCTCGCCAAGCCCCCGGTCAGACCAGTAAAACGCCTCGAACTCGATGCATATGCGCACGGCAAGTATGACGCCACGGCGGACGTCGATGCGCCCGTCATCGAGGCTATCGCGCGCATCGCGGGGGCACGGGGCGCGGCTATGACGGAGGTCGCCCTGGCCTGGCTGCTCACCAAGGTGGCCGCCCCCGTGGTGGGGGCGACAAAACCGCATCATATCGATGGCGCCGTTGCCGCGTGCGACCTCGTGCTCACGCCCCAGGAGATCACGGCGATAGAGGATCCCTACGTGCCCCATGCGGTGGTGGGCGTCGTCGCCGAGAACCGTCCTCCGGTGTCTATTTGAGATTGCGTCCAAAACTGCGGCGAAGCTTCGCGCTGCGATGCCTGCGCAGACTTTCGCCGCGTATGTGGTGCACTTACGGTATGCTTGCACGGATATAAAAATGGCTCGATAGATGGTGCGGAGACGCACGGCAGCGAGGCGCGTGCCTCGTCGCCAGGAGAATCGGGGTGCGAGTCCCCGGCTATTCCAGTAACCGTGATTCCCACGCATGCGGATGACGCGTCGCAGATCGGACGGCGCGCGCATGCGGCGATGAGGATGAGTCGGATCGCCTCTCTATCTGCGAACGTCCAAAGGGATGGGCGGGGCCCTGGATGAAAGGGGTGTCTGGATGGCCAGAACCCGTATGGCGGCCTCGCGCCGTCACATCGTTGTCCGCCGCGCGTTGGTGGCGGCACTCACACTTGCAATGACAGTGGGGCAGGTGCCCACTGCCGCCTTTGCCGAGGCACTCGGCGCGGATGCGGCTGCGGTGGAATCCCTCGCGGACGGAGCGCAATTGGCGGCAACCAATGCGAATCTTGGCGCAGCGAGCGAGCAGGGTGCCGAGGGCGGACTCGCGGCAACCGTGGGGCAAGCGGGTGATGAGGCTCAGGATGCCGAGGGCGCCGTTGAATCTGATGGCGAAGCCGAGGCGAACGCCGCCGATGCCGCAGGGAATTCGTCCCCCAGCGATAGTGCCGGCACCGTAGATGCGACGGCGACGAATCTGCCGTCAAGGCAGATGGCGCCGATGCCGCTGCGACGGGAGCGGATGAGGCCACAGGCACTGGCAAAGAGGAAGCCGATGTCACCAACGATGACGCTCAGGTTATCGAGGTTTCCATTGCGGTCATAGGGCCCGACGCGAATGACGTCGACGTGCAATGGACGGGCAATGCCAAGATGGCGCTCAAGGCCGAAGCCGCGACGGTCACGACGGCCGATACGGCCGAGGCGGACGAGTCGGCTGCCGAAGCGACGGCGTTGGGGGCTGCGGCCACCGACGTAACGGCAGCAGGCCCCACGGCGGCAGACGCGACCGAAGCACTGTTCAATGAGAGCGGTTTGGACGCTGGCTATGGAATGGGCAGCTACGGGCTCTATCTGAACACCATCACCTCGCCCTATACGGGTGAGAAGCTCGGCTGGGACCAGGCGACGGGCAAGTATTGGCAGCTCTTCGTCAACGGTACGGCCTCCGATGTCGGGGCGAGCAGCGTGTTCCTCAAGACCGGTGACGTGATCACCTGGGCGTACTCCGCGTACGGATCGAGCGTCCCCGAGGTTTCACCGGTGACGCCGCAGCCCGACGCCGAGCGCCCCGATTGGGACAGTGTGTGGCCGGGATTCGCCAGCGGATCGAACACCACGCACCCACGCCCACGGACGAGGTCAAAGAGTCGTGGGTCACCCAGATTAAAGATTCCGCCGATTGGGCCACGAACGTTTCCGATCCCATTTACGTTGGCGATTACGTCTATATCGCTGCCGGTTCAAAACTGCTGCAGCTCAACGCGAAAACCGGTGAGACCGAGCGCGAGGGCACCTTGGTGGCGCCCATCAACTCCATCGCCCGCATGGTCTATGTGGATGGCCGCATTATCGTGCCACTTTCGGGTGGTCGTCTTCAGGCCCTGACCGCCGACCGTCTGGTTACGCTGTGGATGACGCCCGCCCTTTCCGCGACCGCGCAAGGCGACCAGCAATCCTTGAGCACGTTGACACTCGGCGATGGGTGCGTGTACTTCGGCACCGCGGTGGCGGATTGGTCCGTCACGTACGGAGGTAGCCTCGTATGCGTTGACATCCAAACGGGCAAGGTCCTCTGGTTTCAGGAGAACTCTGAGAAGGGCTACTACTGGTCGGGCGCGGCACTTGCCGGGTCATACGTGGTAGTTGGCGATGATGCGGGTGCCGTTATCGCACGCGATGCCAAGACGGGAGCGGAGGTCTCGCGCGTCGACGTGGGTGCCTCGGTGAGGTCGACCGTGGTGACCAGCGATGGCGGCAAGACGCTGTTCGTGGTGAGCATGGATGGCGTCCTGCATCGCCTTTCTTTAAGTGACGCCGGTATCTTGAGCGAGACGGGCAAGGTGAAGTTCGCAAAGACCTCCACCTCCACCCCGACCATATCTGGTGGCAAGCTCTTCGTGGGCGGTCAGTCTGAGACGTACATCCAGGTGAGCAAGTGGGTGAAGGCCTATTACGGCGTGCTTGCGGTGATCGATGTGGAGTCGCTGTCGGTGAGCGAAGTGTCGACGATCGACGGCCATGCCTTTGTTGGAGATACGAACGGGCAGGCGACGAGCGCAGAGGTCAAAAGTGCTCCCGTCGTGTCCGTTCAAAACGGCGAGACCTACGTGTACTTTACGGCGAATTGCAATCCCGGAGGCGTGTATTGCTACCGTCTGGGTGACACGGACGCGAGCCTCATCTACACCCCTGACGCCGATCATCAGAATTACTGCATGGCGTCCATTACGGTTGGCCCTGATGGCACGCTGTATTACGTGAACGATTCGGGCGCGCTGTTCGCCATCGGTTCGGCTGCGACCGAGGGCGGCGACCAGGGCGGCGATGGCAACACCGGCGGTGGATCCGACACTGGCGATACCGACAGCGGCAGCACCGACAACGGCGGCTCCGACGGCAGTGATGACGACCCCACGACCGAGACGCCCCAAAAGGACAACGAGCCCAATGCAGGCGCGCGTCCGGTAGCGCGCCACTCACCACGGCGAAGAAGGCCATCAAGAACGCCAGCGGCAACACCAAGAAGTCGGCGAACGATGGTGATGAGGAGGACGAGACGTCGGAAGAAGCCTCTGAGGAGGCCTCGGAGAGCGGATCGAAAGCGGCTTCCCGCACGGCTGCCACGTATGCGGCAACGCATGCGGACGGTACGGCCGATGCACCTCTGAACGTGGTCCTGCCAGTCGCGGCATGGCTGCCGGCGTGATCGGTCTTGTCGGAATAGGCTTTTGGCTGTTCCGTCGTCGCGTGTAAGTGCAGGGAGGATCGAAGATGCAAGACGAGAACCGGGACGATAGCAAAAACGAGAGCCAGGAAGGCAAGCTGGGAGCCACCGAACCCCATCCGGAGCGTCGGACTCTGAACCGCACGCAGCTCACGTTCGTGTCCATCGCCGTGTTACTGTGCCTAGCGCTTATCGGCGGCTCCGCGTGGTCGCTGGTGTCGGGCGGGGGGCTTCCCGTTGGCGCCGAGGCACAAGGCGAGGGATCGAGTGTTCAGACGAGCGACTCGTCCACCGCGAGCAAGGAGCCGGAACTCGATGAGGCGGATGCCTCCGAGGATGCGTCCGATGCAGTCGATGAGCCCGTCGCTGGTGACGATGCCTCTGGCGGAGCATCGTCCGGACTCAAGAGCGATGCGAGCAACAAGGACAAGACGGGATCGAACGCGGGCGGAGACGGCTCGGGTTCTTCGAGCGCCGGGTCGGGTGCATCGGGCTCATCGGACGCTCAAGACTCTACAAGCTCCGAGCCCCGTACCGTCACCGTGACCATTTCCGCGGATGGAACCGTTGGGGGCGGAAGCGTGGTCGGTCCCGTAACGCTGACGTTCGACGAGGGGGCGACGGTGTATGACGCGCTCGCGAACACCGGCTGGTCGCCTTTGGCCGAATGGGGCGCCTTTGGAGCGTACGTCACCTCGATCAATGGCGTGGCGGCTGCTTCCGATACAGGTTGGACGTACACGGTGAACGGCTCGCAGCCCAATTTCGCGTGTAGCGCCTACACACTCTCCGACGGGGATGTCATCCAGTGGACATTCGTTAAGGTCAAATAGGCCAGAGATATATAATGGGCTCGACCTCGGCTGTATGCCGGTAAATAGACGGAGGCGGTTTGATGGGTGCAGAACGGACGCTGAAAAAGGTCCTAATGATTGTCCTTGCAATCTTCGTTGCAGCTGCAGTCCTCGTTTTCGTACTTACGCACCTCTTCCGAGGCGAGCCTCGAACACTTGAGCTCGGCTCATTTGAAACCGCCGCGACTCTTCAAATCGATAATTACCCGGTATTGGGCCCAGACGGTACGCGGCAAACCGATGACCCAGATCACATCGACCGCGCGCGGGCCATCTTGGAGCATGCGACGTTTGTGGAGTGGCTTGATTACGATCAGTATCAGAAGGACCAGATCGGCATGTGTGGTGGCTACTTCACCGGTCTAACTCTGTATGACGCTACGGGAAAAGAGCTGGTCAGTGTGACATACAACCCAGGCTATTCCGACTACGCCCCCAATGGTTCGTCGGTCGCGCTGTTTGACGGGCGGCTCGCGTATGTGATGCAGGGCGATCAAGAAGAACTGATTCGATTTGCCGATGAATGCGTTGAAGAGGCGCGTGCGGAAAACGGTCAGTCCACGAATCTTTGGCGATTCGTGGACTGACTCTAAGAGGGCTGTTTGCCTATTGGTTACTCCGCGTCGCTCGCGTTCTGCTCTGCCACGGCCTGCATCGCCACGGCGCCGATGAAGTTCACCGGTTGGCAGAAGTTGGGCTGGAAGAACAGGTCCACGTTGGCGAGCTGGTCGATGGTGAAGCGCGCCTGGATGGCGATGGAGATCGCGTTGGCGGCCTCGGCTACGTCGTGGCGGCACAGGAACTGCGCGCCGAGTACGCGACGGGTCTCGGGGTCCCAGGTAAGGGTCGCCGTGACGGGCGTGGTGGTGAGCATGAAGTCCGGGCGGTAGTCCTGGACGAGTGTGGTGGAACGGGCGTTCACGCCGCGGGCCTCGGCGCCCGCCTGGGTCAGGCCGCTCGCAGCGAGGGACAGGTTGTAGAGCTGCACGGCGCTGGTCGCCTGGGTCCCCAGGTACTTCTGGACGGGCTCCTCGATGTTGGCGCCCACGAGCAGGGCTTGGCGCACCGCGTTGGTGGCAAGCGGGATGTAGTCGTAGGTGCCGGTGGGGTTGTAGAGCACGGTGCAGGAGTCGCCGGCTGCCAGGACGTCGGCGCAGGCCTCGTCATGGCCGGCGAGGAAGGCGCGCATGTACTCGTCGGTCTTGATGGCGCCGTTGGGCAGGGTCTCGAGCTGTCCCGCGAACAGGTCGGTGCGCGGCAGGAAGCCCGCACCCATGATGGCGTAATCGACCTCGTACTCGCCGGCGGTGGTCACCACGGCGACGCCATTGCCGTCTTCATTCAGGCGGAACTCAGTGACCATCTGGCCGAGGGCGAGCTCGACGCCGTGCTTGGCATACTCGGCCTCGACTTGCTCCGTGATGGGAGCGTCGAAGTTTTTGGCCAGCGCGCGGTCGAGGCCGTCGATGAGGATGGCGTGCACACCCGCCTCGCTGAACTGCTCGACGAGCTCCGCGCCAATGTAGCCCGCGCCGATGACGGCGACGGAGGACGCCTTCATGGCGTGGTCCTTGATCGCCTTGCCGTGATCCCAGTTCTTGCAGAGCATGACGCGGCCGTCTTCGAGGCCCTCTGCCAGGCCGGGGATGGGCGGCATGACGGGCTTGGAACCGGTGGTCACGACGAGCTTGTCAAAGGAATAGGTGGTCTCCTCGCCGCTCTCGAGGTCGCGCGCGACGAGCGACTTGCCGGCAACGTCCACGGAGAGCACGTCGGTGCGCATGTGCATGTTCGCGCCCAGTTCGGCCAGCGCGGCAGGGGAGGAGTAGAACATGCGGTTGGGGTCGCTCACGTGACCACCCACCCACAGGGCGATGCCACAGGAGAGGAACGACAGCGTGTCGTTGCGCTCGAAGACGTGTACGGTCCAGCTGGGGTGCGCGGTGAGGATGGCCTGGGCGGCGAAGGTGCCGGCATGCGTGCATCCAACGACGGCTACGGTCTTGGGGGCGGAGGTGGCGCTCATGGGGTCTCCTTGCGATGGGCATCGGCGCGCCGTGGCGCTCGACGCGATGTGGCAGGTGCTTCCACCTGCAGCGTAGTTCGTTGAGAAATGATATAGAAATAGAAGCAAATAGCAAGCGCTGTTCGGTAAATGGACGGGCGGTGCCGCTCGCGCGCATCGGCTCCATCGTGGGGTCCAGATGCCTCAGCGGGGCCGGAGGGGCGTGACGCCATTGCGGTGCCTGGTCTTTCGCATCGCATCGCACGGGCACATGTGCGACCATGGAGCGGACGCGTATACACGCCGCCTGTTGGGCGGTGAGAGGCGGGAGGCCACGACATGAATCCATTCGAGCGCAAGTCCGTAGAGCCGTCGCCGGCAGAGGACCTGCTGGCGTTCATCCACGAGAGCCCGACGATGTTCCACACCGCGGCGTCCATTCGGGCCCGCCTGGACGAGGCGGGCTTCACGTACCTGCCCGAGGGCGATGCGTGGGACGTGCGACCGGGTGGCGCGTACTACTCCCAGCGAAACGGGTCGAGCGTCGTCGCGTGGCGCGTGGGAGAGGGCGTCTCCGCCCGCTGCGACGGCGCCGTCGTCGATGGGCTGCAGGGGGCGGCATCGGGGAGAAAGGGGCCGAGGCCGACGCGGCGGGTCCGCATGGCGCGGTGCCCGAGGGCGGCGCGCCGTACCACTTCCAGCTCACGGCATCGCATTCGGACTCCCCGTGCTTCAAGGTGAAATCGGACGCCGAGGTCGAGGGGCCTGCGGACTACCTGCGCCTCGACACCGAGGCGTATGGCGGGATGATGGATTACACCTGGTTCGACCGTCCCCTGTCCCTCGCCGGACGCGTGCTCGTGCGCGACGGGGCCCGCATCGAGAGCCGCCTGGTCGCGCTCAACCGCGGCGTCGCGCTCATCCCGAGCCTCGCCATCCATATGAACGGCGAGGTCAACAAAGGGTTTGCGCCCAATCGTGCAAGCGACCTGTTCCCGCTCGTCTCCGCCGGAGACCTGGGCCGCGGTTCGCTTGACACGCTGATCGCGGATGCCCTCGAGATCGACCCGGGGCAGATTGTCGCGCGCGACCTGTTCCTCGTGAACGCCGATAAGGGCCGCGTGTGGGGAGCCACCGACGAGTTCATCTCCTCTCCGCGCCTCGACGACCTGATGTGCGCCTACACCTCGCTGCAGGCGTTCATCGCCCGGGGCAACGCGAACGCCGTGACGGTGTATGCGTGCTTCGATAACGAGGAGGTCGGTTCGGGCACCAAGCAGGGCGCCGCGTCGACGCTGCTCGCCGACGCGCTCTCGCGCATCAACGCCTCCCTAGGGTATGCGCCCGAGGACCTGTGCCGAGCGCTTTCGGCCTCGATGCTCGTGAGCTGCGACAACGCTCACGCGCTGCATCCGGCCCATCCGGAGCTGGCCGACACGCTCGCCCGTCCGCAGATGAACGCGGGCCTGGTGGTCAAGGAGGCCGCCAACCAGCATTACTGCACGGATGCGTTCAGCCGCGCCGTCCTTACCGCGATCCTCGACGATGCGGAGATTCCGCACCAGTGCTTTTCGAACCGCAGCGACAAGGCCGGCGGCTCGACCCTCGGCAACATCTCCAACATGCAGGTGAGCGTCCATGCGGTCGATGTGGCTGCGCCCAGCTCGCTATGCATTCCTGCGTGGAGACCGCCGGCGCCGCGACGTCGAGCTCGCGATCGAGGCACTGGCGGCGTTTTACGGAGCGGATATCCGCATCGACGGGGCGGAGGGCGTCGAGCTGGCGTAGCCCGCCATCGCGACGCCGTCGGCCCCCTTCTGCGACGCGGCTGCCATCGCGATGTGGCTGCCCGCCCTGCCTCGCGGTTAGCGGATGAAGTTCGTCGGCTTTGGGCTTTCCTGCTCGGGAAGCTCGATACCAGCGGCGCGCCCGCCTCGAGAGATCGCAGGATCCAGGCCATGTTGCGGGCGAGCTGCCGCATAGTCCATAGCCCCTCGAGATCCTGCTCGACCTCCTCGGCGGTGTTGCCGTGCACCATGTTCCAGTAGCGTGAGCTCACAATGGGCATCTGCGAGATGGTGAAGAACTTCTGGATGTCGTCGAGCGATGCGGTGGTTCCGCCGCGCCGTGCGGAGACGACCGCCGCGGCGGGCTTGAAGCGCAGGACATCCGGGGCGCCGGCGTGCCCGTTGGAGTAGAAGAGCCGATCCATGAAGCTCAGGAGCGATCCGCTCGCGTGTGCGTAGTGCACCGGTGCGCCAAAGACGAAGGCGTCGGCATCGACGGCGAGCGCGCGGAATTCGTTGACGGCGTCGTCGAAGATGCAGGCGCCCGTCTGGCGGCACCGTCCGCATGCCATGCATCCTGCGGCGGGCTTGGCCCCAATCCAGAATATCTCGGCGTCGATGTTCTGCCGCCCGAGCTCTGCCGCGACCTCCTCGAGTGCGCGATCGGTGCACCCGTGCTTGTGCGGACTGCCGTTGACGAGCATGACCTTCATAGGGACTCCCTCCGTTGTGTGTCCAGTAGTGCTGTTGTGCCGTTATACCCAGCGCCTCGGGCACGCGACGCGTCTGAACCAGCTGCCATCTGGTATAGTTCCGCAGATGCATGCAATGACGGGGTCGCCTTGCGGCCTCGGTCGAGAAAGGACCGTTCATGATCAAGGAGCTCGTGAAGGACGAGGCCGTCTTGTCCACCCCGTGTGAGCCCGCCACTGCCGCCGACGCAGAGGTCGCCCAGGATCTGGTGGACACTCTGCTGTCCATCGAGGACGCCGCCTGCCTCGCCGCCAACCAGATCGGCGTGACCAAGGCGATCATCGCGCTCGCCGACGACGAGGGCAACGCGCATGTGATGTTCAACCCCAAGGTCCTGTTCGGCATGGGCGCCTACAAGGCAGAGGAGAGCTGCCTGACCCGCGAGGCTCCGTGAAGGTGACCCGTTTCGCCAAGATCAAGGTCTCCTACGACGAGCTCGTCGACGGCGAGCTCAGGGCCCGCAAGCGCGATTTCGTGGAGTGGGGCGCCGAGCTCATCCAGCACATGTGCGATCACTGCCAGGGCAAGCTGGTTTAACGCTTTTTTCGGACGATTGTGAGAGCCGGTCCCTCGCGCGGACCTTGAACTGCCTCCCTTTTCTTGGACATGAGAAAAGGGAGGCCTCTTGTATGTCTCGAAAGCCTTTGCACGACGCCGCCGGATGGCCGCGAGGATGCGGCCGCCCGGCGTGGTCGGGTTTCGGGCGTGTGCGTCGCGCACCGTGGTCGGGCTTCGGGCGCCCATTCCGCCCCGCGAACCACGGTTCCGAGCTCTTGATCCGATTCAGGCCCCAGGTCTCTGGTCCTACGCCTTGCGGCGCACGCGAACGGCCGTGCCACACGCCGTGGTCATGATCATCTCGGCGAACGTCTCGTAGCTACGTTGGCGCCGATGATCGCGTTCGCGCCCAGATTCTCTGCACGCTGCGACATCTCGCGCAGGACCTCTTCGCGCGCCTGGGCCATTTCGTCCTCGTAGCCCGCCGAGCGCCCGCCAAAGACGTTGCGAAGCCCCGCGCCGATGTCGCGGAACATGTTGATGCCGCTCACGGCCTCCCCGGTGACGATGCCCAGATACTCAACGACCTCGTAGCCATCGAGACTGTTGGTGGTGGTAATGGTGAGCACTGCGTCTCCTTTCCGGACGGCATCGCCGCCCTCTGCTCGCATGGTCGCCATGTCCGCGCGCTCGCATCGACCGGAGGAACCACGTGGACCGTGGTCGTTCGACCATTTCGGTGTTGCAGCGCTTATACCCACTCGTGCGGATATTGAAGAGTGGTCAAAATACCCTAATAGTGCGCAAAATCGAGGCCAATGGACAAGAGTGCATAATCGATGGCTGGCTGTTTTCGCAGGTAAAGCGTCTGGGCTATCCAATGCCGCAGTCTCTTGAGCCGTCGATTCTCCCGTCGTGCCGGTTTTACCTGTGCAAATCCTCGGGTTTTGTCACCAGTGTTGGGAATTGCCGGCGCAACATTAGGGTATTTTGACCACAGTTGAGAATCCAGACCAAGAAAGGCTCAAATCGTATGCAATTTGACGCGAATCTTATGCAAGCACTCGCGTGGGCGGCGATGGGATGCGGCTTTACATGGCTCATGACCACCGCTGGCTCCGCGATGGTGTTCTTTTTTCGCAAGGACCGCGCGGTTACGCACCGCATTTTCCTCGGGTTCGCGGCCGGCGTGATGATCGCTGCGAGTGTCTGGTCCCTGCTCAACCCCGCCATCGAGCAGGCCGAGGAGCTTGGGCAGGTCGGCTGGGTCCCCGCTGCGGGTGGCTTTTTGCTCGGTGTGGCCTTTCTCATGGCGCTCGACACGTTTCTGCCACATCTGCATGCGGAAGGAGAGCAGCCCGAGGGAATCCAAACGAGCTGGAAGCGTACCACGCTGCTCGTTTCGGCGGTGACGCTCCACAACATCCCCGAAGGCATGAGTGTGGGCCTGCTGTTCGCGATGGCGGGGCAGGCGAGCGGTGCCGAGGCGACCGCATATCTGGGCATGGCCATGGCGCTTGCCATCGGCATGGGTCTACAGAACTTTCCCGAGGGGGCGGCCATTTCGCTGCCGCTGCGTCGTGAGGGCATGACTCGCGGAAAGGCGTTCGTGCTGGGAAGTCTCTCGGGCATCGTGGAGCCGATCTTTGGTGTCCTGGTGGTGCTGGTGAGCGGCCAGATCGCCCCGTTTATGCCCTGGATGCTCGCGTTTGCCGCGGGTGCCATGATCTACGTTGTGGTCGAGGAACTCATTCCCGAGGCACACCTCGGTGAGCATTCCAATATCGGGACCTTGGGCGTCATTGCCGGGTTCGTCATCATGATGGTGTTGGACGTCGCCCTCGGATAAGGCGTGCCCTGTATGCGCCGTCGATGCAATGCGTGACGCGGTGGCCCCCCCGGGAGTCTCCAGAGCCCCACCGCGTCACCAAGTTGAAGTGCTCGATACGGGTGCCGGGGACGCTTTGCGCTTCAATGCCTATTTTTCGTGGCGGGCGTCGTGCAGTTCACGTGCGGCGGCAGCACGCGCCTCGCGGGCATCGCGCAGTGCATGGTGGGCGTCGACGGTGGCATTTCGAGCTTCGCGTAGGGTGTCGGCCAGCTGGGGTTCTTTTCGGCGACGCGCTTGACCAACGGTCCATCAAGTTCCTCTTGCGTGGGCTCTGCCAAATAATCTATGGCATATTGCGCTGCGACTGCAGACCCTTGGCCAAAACGGCCTCATCGACCTTGTAGTAGCAGGAGTGCTGCGCGAACGTGGCGCCGATTTGTGCATTGCGGCAGCCCACAAAGGCCAGTACGCCGGGAACGCGCCGGAGGTACTCGGAGAAATCCTCACCCGACATGGTACCGCGGTAGTGTCCCTCGCCCTCGGGGCCGAGTGTCTTGAGCACGGCTCGCCTGCAGCGCTCGCTTGCCTCCACCTCGTTTTCGACCTTGTAGTTTGCGATCGTGTAGTCGGAGAGCTCGGCCTCGGCGCCATGCGCTTGGGCGATATGCACGGCAATGCGTTCGATCAGCGCGGGCATGAGCTCGTGGGTGGCATCGGAGTACGTGCGCACGGTTCCCTCCAGGTGCGCCTCTCCGGCGATGACGTTGCGCGCCGTGCCCGCATGGAGCTTGCCCACGGTCACCACGGCAGGTTCGTAGGGGGAGAGCTCGCGGCTCACGATGGTCTGCAGGGCATTGACGATTTCAGCGGCGACCATGACGGCGTCGCTGCCGCGCTGAGGCATGGCTCCGTGGCAGGACGTGCCGTGCACATCCACCCGGAACCAGTCGGTGTTGGCCATGCGTGGCCCCGGCTCGCAGCTGATGGTCCCGGCGTCAACCTCGCTCCAGATATGCATGGCAAACGCCCCATCCACGCCCTCGCACACGCCCGCCTCGCACATCATGCGCGCACCGGATCCATTCTCCTCGGAGGGCTGGAACACCACACGGATTTCTCCATGGATGTCATCGGTCATGTGGCGCAGAATCTGTAGCGTGCCGAGCATCATGGCGATATGGCAGTCGTGACCGCAGGCGTGCATACATCCCTCGTTGACGCTGGCGAACTCTTCGTTCGTGCGCTCGGTGACCGGCAGCGCGTCGATATCGGCGCGCATGAGCAGGCGGCGGCGCGGTGTTCCGTCCGCGCGATAGGCGTCTGGCGCCGTGCCGCGCACCGTGGCGACCAGGCCGGTTTTGAGCGGGCGCTCGTAGGGGATGTTCATGGCGTCGAGCTGGCCGGCAATGTCAGAGGTCGTGCGGACTTCCTGCAGGCTCAGTTCAGGATGTTTGTGGAAATGACGGCGCTGCCGGATGATGTAGGGCTCGAATTCGGCGGCGATTGCGAGGATTGCCGAGGTGACCTCTTCGCCCGAGCGCTCATTCGAACTCGCCATGATTTGCTGTGCCTTGGTCTGTGCCATGGTCCACCCCATTTGTCCGTAAAAACAAGCACCTCTAGCTTACCGCGAGAGTGCGGGGTGTGGGATGTGCAATTGAATGTCGATGCAGCGCTACTGGGCGTCGTCGGTTTTCTCGAATTTCTTAGCGATCTTCTTCGCCGAGCGCTTGATGTTGGACATCAGGCCGCCAGCTGGATGCGCGGCGTTGAAGGCGTCTTGCTTGTCGCGCTTGGCGCGCTCCTCGATGATGATCTCGCCGTAATCCTCGACCAACCGGTCGTAAAAGGCCACGGCACCGTCGATATCCTCCTGATTGGGGCGGCCCTTGTTCATGCCGCCCACCAATTTGAACGGCCCGTAGGTGTCAAAGCCAGGGCATCCGTACATGCATAGCAGGTTGGCGAATTTCATGCGGCAGACGCCGTCGAGGTCACGGCCGTTGAATTTGGCCTGTCCGCCGTAGGTCATGAGTCCTACGACCTTGTCGCCGTCACGTAGGCAGTGGTCGGCAACGCGCAGGAGGTCTTTGTCAAAGTTGCCGTAATAGATGCCAGATGCCATGATGATGATATGGTAGGGGGAGAGGTCGGGATACTCGTTCTTCCCGAGTGCTCCGACATCGATCGTGTCGATTTCCGGGTGTGCCGCGACAATTGCATCCACGAGTTTCTTGGTATTGCCGTGGTGCTTCGAGCGGTAGACGATGACGGTCTTGAGATCCATGGGACGACCTTTCGTACGCGATTCGCAAATGTCAATCATAGCGAAATCGCTTTACCTGAGGAGGTGGCGTCAGCGGGGCGCCACTCGATGATGGGGCGAAGCTTCACATGGTGTCCGCGTTGTAATACCTCTGGTTCTTTCTCATACCAATATAAAAAGTTCTGCACAACTCGGTCAAGCGGATATCAGGGTATACATAGGGCCGAAAAACAGGGTGGATGTCGGATGCGGCATTCTTGTTCGAACAGGAGCGATGTTGTACACGGATAAATATGCAGGTGAAAAGCTGTATAAGGGATGAACGGTCGAAAAACTCCGGTAAACGGTATGAGAGACAGAAAAGATTAAAAACTCGGGAACAGAACATTCACAACTGCTATAGTGAATATCAACTTGTTACGTGGTTACTACCAGTGCTGTGCGAACGGCGCAGCCGAAGAGCGAGAAAGAGGGATTGATGGTCGGTTTCATTTTGACTGGTCACGGACACTTCGCAGACGGTATCAAGAGTGCGCTCGATATGGTCGCCGGCGATCAGGAGAACTTCGAGATCGTCCCGTTCGAGGGCTCTCAGGCCGCCACGTATGGTGATGACCTCCGCGCCGCCATCACCAAGATGCGTGGCGAGTGCGAGGAGGGCGTCATCGTCTTCGTCGACCTTCTCGGCGGCACCCCCTTCAACCAGTCCATGATGATCGCCAACGATGTCGACAAGCTCGAGATCATCACCGGCTCCAACCTGCCCATGATCATCGAGCTGCTTTTCGCCCGTAATGGCGCGACCGACGTGACCGCCCTTGCCGAGCAGGCGGTCGCTGTGGGTCAGCAGGCCGTCACCCGCCAGTCCCTCGCCTCCGTCATGGGCGCTGCCGATGACGATACCGAAGAGGACGGCATTTAATGGCTGACTTCGGGCAAAAACGTCCTCGCCTCTTCCGTTGCCCTGCTGCTTATTATGGCGGTCATGGGCCTCGTCTACTTCCTGTGGTCCAAGGCCAACATGAAGAAGAAGGTCAAGTACTTCGAGCACATTCACACCGACCTCGCGGCAGGTCAGCGTGTGATGTTCGGCGGTGGCATCTTCGGTGAGGTCAAGAGCGTGCAAGGCGACGTCGTCGAGGTTAAGGTTCGCTCAGGCGCGACCCTCGATGTCTCCCGCTACGCCATCCAGGAAATCGTCAAATAGTCATTCTCTACACGGCATCAAGGGGAACGGCACCGCCAAGCGGAACGCGCGAACCCAGTGCAATAGGCCAATCAGCGAATACGAAAGGAACGGATCGCAATGGCAGAGCCTAACATTCTTCTTACCCGTATCGACAACCGTCTGATTCACGGTCAGGTTGCCACCCAGTGGAACTCCACCTTGGGCTCCAACCTCATCCTCGTCGCCAATGACGAGGTGTCCACCAACACCATGCGCCAGAATCTCATGAAGATGGCTGCTCCCACCGGTGTCCAGACTCGCTTCTTCTCCATCCAGAAGACGATCGACGTCATCCACAAGGCCTCCCCGGCCCAGAAGATCTTCATCGTGCTCGACTCTCCTCAGGACGCGCTCAAGCTCGTCGAGGGTGGCGTGCCGATCAAGAAGCTGAACATCGGCAACATGCACATGGCCGAGGGCAAGCGCCAGGTGGCTACGACCGTCGCCGTCGACGACGACGACGTGGCCTGCTTCCGCAAGCTCCAGGAGCACGGCGTCGAGCTTTCCATCCAGCGCGTGCCCAGCACGCCCGTTGAGGATACCAACAAGCTGTTTGCGTAATGTGGGGGATTGCGAGCAGTTTGTTTGTATACGGGGCGAACAATCGCCTCGGTCGTAACACTTATTACGAGAAAGTAACTTTGAAAGGAGGAGCATAAGATGGAAGCGAATTTCCTTCAGATCGCCCTGGTCTTCCTGGTGACCTTCGTTGCCGCTATCGACCAGTTCGACTTCACCGAGTCCCTGTACCAGCCCATCGTCACCGGCCCGATCATCGGCGCCATCCTCGGCGATGTGCAGACCGGCCTCGTCGTCGGTGGTACCTATCAGCTCATGACGATCGGTAACATGCCGATCGGTGGTGCTCAGCCGCCGAACGCTGTTATTGGTGGCATCATGGCGGCCGTCTTTGCCTGCACGCTCGAGATGGATCCCAACGTCGCCGTTGCGACCGCGATTCCGTTCGCTCTGCTGGGCCAGTACGGCGTCACCCTGTTCTTCACCCTGCGCGCCCCGCTCATGGAGTCCTTCCGTGCCGCAGCCGTGAAGGCCGACACCAAGGCTATCACCAAGCTGACCGTGATCTCCGAGGTCATCCTCGGCCTCATCTTCGCCTTCATCGTGACCCTGTTCTTCATCGGTGGTCTCACCGCTGGTCAGGCTGTTGTCGACATGGTGCCCAAGTGGCTCAACAACGGTCTCTCCGCTGCCGGTGGCATGATGAAGTTCGTCGGCTTCGCGATCCTGCTGAAGATTATGATGTCCCGCGACATGTGGGCCTTCTTCCTGCTCGGCTTTGGTCTCACGACCATCGTGCATGGCATCCCCTCGCTTGCCAAGCCTGAGCTCCTGATCATGGCCATGATTGGCTTCGGTCTTGCCTTCTGGGACTTCCAGCAGCAGACCGAGCTCAAGGGCGCTGCTTTTGACGGAGGTGATATGAGCGATGGCATCTAATGAGTTCACTGTCCCCGCACAGTATGAGGACCTGACTCCTGCACCGAACGTCGATAAGAAGACGCTCAATCGCATGGTTTGGCGTTCCTACTGGCTCCAGTCTTCGTTCAACTACGAGACCATGCAGTCCGGCGGCTGGCTCTTCGCCATGGTTCCGGGCCTCGAGAAGGTTCACACCAACAAGAACGACCTCGCTGCGTCGATGTACCACAACCTGGACTTCATCAACACGCACCCGTTCCTGGTCACCTTCGTTATGGGTATCGTTCTCTCCCTCGAGCAGAACAAGGTCGATACCCAGACCATCCGCTCCGTGCGTATTTCCGCTGCCTCCCCGCTGGGCGGCATCGGCGACGCTCTGTTCTGGCTGACGCTCGTGCCGATCACGGCCGGCATCACCTCGAACATGGCTATTGAGGGCAACCTCATTGCCCCGCTCATCTTCCTGATCGTCTTCCACGCGGCTCTGTTCGCTTGCCGCTTCGGTCTGATGAACTGGGCCTACAAGATGGGCACCTCCGCCATCGACTCCCTGACCTCCAACATGCAGGCCTTCACCCGCGCTGCCGCCATCATGGGCTGCTTCGTGGTTGGCGCCCTGACGGTCAACATGGGTGGCACCCAGATCAACCTCAACATCCCGAACGGCACCACCCGTGGCCTTGCCGCTCACACCGTTGTGGTTTCCAACGAGGAGGCCGAGAACTTCGCCGACCTCGCTATCGACACCGAGACCGCTGAGGCCGGTACGCTCGGCATGACCGACGAGGACGGCACCGCCCTCAAGGCCGCCGACGCCGACGGCAACGTTGTCGATTGCGGTATCGTCGACCTCGGCAACGGCATGAGCTCCGTCACCTATGGTGAGGTCACCGTCTCCGACGTGTCCTTCTCCGTGGCTTCGACGCTCGACACCGTCATGCCCAAGCTCGTGCCGCTCGCGCTCGTGCTTCTGCTCTACTTCCTGTTCGCCAAGAAGAACTTCACCCCCATCAAGGGCATCGTTCTCATGCTGATCATCGGCATCCTTGGCGCCCTGCCTCTCAACGAGTGGCTCGGCATCACCTGGTGGACTGGTCTCTGGTAATTCCAGTTGCCTCTTGAGGGCAAATCTCCCCCAGATGCGCCTTCTCGCCCGGCGTGGGTCTTCGCGCCCACGCCGGGTTTTTCTTCTTTCGTACGTATGATCATGACTCTAGCCGGATGCAGTTGGCCTTGGTTGGGTCATTTGGATAGCCCTGTCGGAGGTTTCAATCATGGCGGTCGCTGCGCGCAAACAGCTTTATACGATCAGCTTGTCGACATCCTCACCGATAAGATCGAGCATGAGTACAGTGCGGGCGACATGATTTCCTCCGAACGTGAGCTCTCCGAGCGCTACGGACTTTCCCGTACGACGGTTCGCCTCGCCCTGCAAGAGCTTGAGCGTATGGGCCTCGTCGTGCGTCAGCACGGTCGTGGTACGTTTGTCGCGGACCGTTCCGCACAGACCACCAACCTCATGCAGTCCTACAGCTTTACCGATCAAATGCGCTCGATGGGGCGCGAGCCGCGTACGACCATTCTTGAGTTCTGCGACTTTGAAGCGGATAAGAACCTCTCCGAGCACATGGGCGTGCGCCTAGGCGAGAAGCTGTATAAGATCAAGCGACTTCGCTCCGCCGATGGCATGCCGATGATGGTCGAGTGTTCGTATCTGCCGGTGCGCAAGTTCCTCACTCTCAAGCGCCCTCTCCTCGAGTCGATGCCCCTCTACGACATCATCGAGAAGGAGTATCGCGAAAAGATCAGTGTTGCGGAGGAGGAATTCTTCGCAAGCATCGCTCGCCCTGCCGACGCCCACCTGTTGGGCATTTCCGAAGGCGCGCCCGTCTTGGATTTGGTACGCACTACGTACAACGCGTCTAACGAGGTCGTTGAGTACACGCTTTCCGTTGCTCGTGCAGACCAATTCAAGTACAAGGTTTTGCACCGCAGGGGAGAGTAGGGTCCGCCGAGTGCCAAAGTGGCACGGGCCCGTCAACCGGAGTGCATGGCCGCCACCGCTTTGTGAAGGGGCCTCATGTGTTCCCGCTGCCGGACCAATATCGCATGTGTTGGACGCACGGATCGAGTGGTCTTCAAACTCGGTGCCAATATGTGTCAAACGCATGCAATTCTGGCTTAACTGGTTACAACCACATAACCAGCTTATAATGAAAACAACTAGTAAAGGCGTTAGCCAGAAAGAGAGGTATCATCCATGTTCGAGAAGACTTCGGAGGAACTCCACGAGATCGGCGGCTATAACACCACCGTCGAGATCAAGCAGCAGCCTGAGCTTTGGCTCGATACGCTGAACATCTATCGTGAGAACCTCGAGGCCATCGAGTCCTTCCTGGCCGACGCGCGCGCCATGGGCGAGGGCCGTCTGTCCGTCGTATTCACCGGCGCCGGCACCTCCGACTACGTCGGCGACACCTGCGCCCCCTACCTCCGTCACGCGGGCGACACCAAGCTGTACGACTTCAAGCCTATCGCAACCACCGACATCGTCTCGGCTCCCCGCGACTTCCTGAACCCGGATGAGCCCACTGTCCTCGTTTCTTTCGCCCGTTCCGGCAACAGCCCTGAGTCCCTGGCCGCCGTCCAGGTTGCCAAGACGTTCGTCAAGAACGTCAAGTTCATCAACCTCACCTGCGCTCCCGAGGGTAAGCTCGCCGTCGAGTCCGCCGATGATCCGAACGCGCTGACCATCCTCATCCCGCGCGCCAATGACAAGGGCTTCGCCATGACCGGCTCCTACAGCTGCATGACTCTGCTCTCCACCCTCATCTTCGACACCGCATCCCTCGAGCAGAAGACCGCTTGGGTTGAGCAGGCCGCCAAGATGGGCGAGGACGTCGTTGCTCGCGAGGCCGAGATCGCCGAGTTCCTGTCTGGCGATTTCAACCGCGTGACCTACCTGGGTTCCGGTTCCTTCGTGGGCCTCGCCCAGGAGGCTCAGCTCAAGATCCTCGAGCTCGCCCACGGTCTCGTTGCCACTTCCTGGGACTCCTGCATGGGCTATCGCCATGGGCCGAAGTCCTTCGTGGACGACAAGACTCTCGTGTTCGTGTACATGAACAACGACGAGTACACCCGTCAGTACGACCTCGACATCCTGAATGAGATCAACGGCGATCAGATCGCCGCCAAGACGATCGCCATCCAGCAGGACGGCTCCACCAAGTTCGACGGCAAGGCCTTCACCTTCTCCGGTTTCGATGCGCTGCCCGAGGGTTACCTCGCTCTTCCGTTCGTCATGGTTGCGCAGGTCATCTCCCTGCTCAACTCCGTGCGCGTGGGCAATACCCCGGACACCCCGTCCCCGTCCGGCACCGTGAACCGCGTCGTCAAGGGCGTGACCATCCACCCCTTCGAGGCTTAATTACCTCGCAGACCCGATGTGTAAAGGGGGACGGTGCGTTTTGCACATCGGGAAGGGCGTTTCGCCCACATTTGGCTTTTAGCGCGGATGTGTAAAATGCACCCGTCCCCCTTTACATATCCGCATTTGCTCCCATGAGGCGCCCGCCCGGTCTGCAAGGACGGGCGGGCGCTTTTCTTGCTGCTCGTTCGTTGCTTTCTGGGTACAAGCCCAGTGTGTGCATCAATATCGTGTTAGGAGAACACATGAGCACTTATGCAATCAAGGCCGATGCCTTCTATCTGCCCACTCGCGTTGCCCGTGACGGCTACCTCATGGTCGAGGATGGCGTTTTCGGCGAGTATGTGACCGAGGCCCCCGACTGCGAGATCCGCGATTACTCCGGTTGCGAGATCGCTCCTGGCTACGTCGACACCCATATCCACGGCTTCGACAATCATGACATCATGGACTGCGAGTCCGAGAGCGTCGCCATCGTGTCCCGTGGCATCCTGCGCAACGGCGTGACCAGCTACCTGCCCACCACGCTCACCGCGAGCACCGAGCAGCTCGAGCGCGCCTGCGCTTCCGTTGCCGAGTACGTCGAGGCTGGCGACGAGACGCCGCACGCCCGCATCCAGGGCATCTTCCTCGAGGGCCCCTTCTTCACCGAGAAGTACAAGGGCGCCCAGAACCCGGCTTACCTCTCCGCCCCCACCATGGAGAAGTTGAACGCCTGGCAGACCGCTGCGCACGGCCTCGTCAAGAAGATCGCCGTCGCCCCCGAGTACGAGGGCGCGGTCGAGTTCACCGCCGAGGCTGTGAAGTCCGGCGTTGTCGTGGCGCTCGGTCACTCCGCGGCCACCTGCGAGCAGGCTCAGGCTTGCCTGGACGCGGGCGCCAAGGTCTTCGTCCACACCTATAACGGCATGAGCGGCCTGCATCACCGCGAGCCCGGCATGGTGGGCGCCGCCCTTTCCAGCCAGGATAAGTCCTTCTCCGAGCTCATCTGCGACGGCCATCACGTCAACCCCATCTCCGCGGGTATCGTGATGCACGCCAAGGGCCATGAGCATGTCGCGCTCATCACCGACTGCATGTGCGCCGGTGGCATGCCCGATGGCGACTACTTCCTGGGCGAGCTGCCCGTTGTCGTTGCCGGCGGCACCGCCCGCCTGAAGGACGGCGGCTCTCTGGCCGGCTCCATCCTCAACATGAAGGATGCCGTCAAGAACGTCTACGAGTGGGGCATCGCCACGAAGGCCGAGGCCGTCTACATGGCCACCCAGGCTCCCGCCGAGGCCAACGACATCGCCGACGAGTGCGGTTCCATCCGCCCTGGCCGCAATGCCGACTTCGTGGTCCTCAACCACGACCTGTCCCTCGTCGAGACCTATCTCGGCGGCGAGAGCGTCTACGTCGAGAGGTAACCATCGTTCTCTGGCGAGAGCGATATGAATCTTTAGCGCCCCGACCCGGTTGTACCGGATCGGGGCGTTTGAATGCGAAACGTTCTTGAAGGCGAAGCGAATCAGTCGGCGACGATTATTCGGGTTGATTCGAGGACCATGGAGCACTGTTCGTCGCTGACATTTGCATCGGTGATGAGCGCGTCCATCTGATCGAGGTTGTAGAAGCCGAAGAAGTCCATCTGTCCGATCTTGCTTGAGTCGCAGACGAGGTACCGCTCGGCGGCTCGATCACAAGCGAGTGCCTGCAGACGACCCTCCTCGAGGTTGGAGCAGGAGATGGATTGAGCGAGCACGCCGTTGGTGCCGATAAAGCACGTGTCGATACCGAGTGGGGCGAGCGCATCTTCCGCTACGGGACCGACGAAGGACCCCGAGCGCTTGCGATACTGTCCTCCCAGGGCGCAGATCTCCACGTCGCTGCGCGTTTGGAGCATGTTCAGCACGATGATGCTGTTTGTGATGACACGCAGCTGCATGGGCGGCAGTGCGCGGGCGATGAGGGCGCAGGTCGAACCGGGTCCGAGGAAAACGGTGTCATGCTCCTTGATCAGACCGACCGCGCAGTGCGCAATGCGTTCCTTTTCGGGCGAGCGTATCGAGAGCTTTTCAAAGAAGGGAACCTCGCCGGCGGTGGGGGTCCCGCTTGATAGGCGGATACTGCCGTGCTCGCGGCTTACGCCGCCATCTCGCGCGAGTTCATCGAAATCCCTGCGAGCGGTCATTTCGGAAATGCCGAAGATCTTCGCCGCTTGGGCGACGGTGACCATACCGCGCTGCATGCACAGTTTCAGCAATTGTTCGTGACGTTCAGATTTGAGCATGGCTTGCCAATCGGTCATGCGGTGACAACGGAAGTGTAAGTGCTGAGCGCCTCGAGGATCTGAGGGTCTGCGTCGGCGTTGACGAAGGCCGCGGTCATCTCCTCCAAGGTGGTGAACAGGCAGAAGTCGCGCCTACCACTTTTACCGCGTCTACAACGAGGTAGCGCTCCTGGGCGCGTGCAAGGGCATCGGAAAGAACCATAGTCGCGTCGGGGCGAGAGCCGAAGATCTCATTTGACGAATTCCGGTGGCGGAGACATAGCTTTTGGCGCCGAAAGGCCGTAGAGTCCGCGGCCGTTGTACGGCATGGTGAAGACGCGGGTGTCATGGCGCATCATGCCGCCAATGAAGAAGAGGTCGACATGGGGGTTGTCAGCCAATAAGTTCAAGACGGGGAGGCTGTTGGTGACCACGCGGATGTCCTCCTGCGGCAGATACGAGCACATAAGTTCGAGTGTGGAGCCGCCCCCGAGGAAGATGGTATCGCCGGCGGAGACAGTGCGCGCCGCCGCCATCGCCGCCGCGCGTTTCTGTTCGACGTGGAAATGGCGCTTCTCTTCGTGTGAGATCAGGCGTGAGAGTGTCGTACCACGTGCGGAGCGCGGCAGTTGGGCGCCGCCGTGTACGCGCACGAGCAGTCCCTTGTCGGCGAGCTCCGCCAAATCGCGCCGAATGGTCATATTCGAAAACCCAGGGTGTTGGATATCTCATTGACCGTAACGGAATGATGTTGATCGAGCAGGTCGAGAATGGCCTGCTGACGTTCGGATTTCATGGCCGTGAACTTCCTTATCGAGCGTTTGTTCATATTTCAATTAAAGCGAACAACACAAATGAACGCAAATCGTTCACAGAAACACAACTACCTTTCACCGGTCAAAACAGCACGTTCACGGGAAAAAATCCATTGATACCAATTAAAAACGATAAAAAAGAGCGCGTTGTAAAAAACAATCCTTGACCAATAATCAAACATAGACGAACATAAATGAGCAGAACGAACATAATATAACAACATGAAAGGACAGCACATGCGTATTGGCGTTATCCTCGCGAGCCACGGAGAGTTTGCACCCGCCGCCCTCGGCGCGTTGAGATGATCGCCGGCAAGCAGGGCGACGTCGTGGCGCTTGGTCTCACCGCCGAGAAGAGCCTGGAGGCCTTCGAGGCCGAGATGCGCGAGGCCTACGAGACGCTCAACGCCGAGTGCGACCTGGTCGTCACCCTGTGCGACATCTACGGCGGCACACCGTTCAACGTGACCACCCGCGCCTGCTCAACGGGATGGAGATGGTCGCGTACACCGGCCTGTCGATGCCCGTGGTCGTCGAGCTCCTGTTGACCCGCGATGGCCTTGAGTCCGCCGACGCCGTCCGCGCGCAGATCACCGCCGCGCATGCCGGTGCCCAGAAGGAGATTAAGGCCCCTGTTCCAGTCGCGGAGGACGATGGGGACGACCTCGATCTCTAACTCGCCCGCGATCGCCGGTTTCGAGGGCGCGCGCGCCGGCCCCCATTGGGTGGCGCCTCACGTGTTACGCCACTTGCTGGAAGCAATGAACATAAGTGCAAACGACAAGGAGAACATCATGGCACTTAAGCTCGTCGACATTGATGACCGCCTGATTCACGGCCAGGTGGCCACGACTTGGATCCCGGACTTCGGCATCGAGTCCGCCATCATCGTCTCCGACAAGGTCGCCAATGACCCCGTTCAGAAGTCCGTGGCCGGCCTCGCCGCCCCCGACATCAAGGTCTCCGTCTTCGGCGTCGACAAGTTCATCGACGTCCTGAAGAAGACGGAGCTCAAGAAGGCCACGATGGTCCTGTTCACCAACCCCATCGACGCCTCAAGCTGCATGAGAACGGCCTGCCGTTCGATTACCTGACGTCTCCGGCATGCGCTTCAACGACCAGCGCCACCGCCTGCACAAGAACATGTCCGTCACCGCCGAGGAGAAGGCCGCTTTCGAGGAGCTCATCGCTTGGGCGTCGAGTGCTGGATGCAGACAACCA
>ENA-OQBG01000075-OQBG01000075.1-human-gut-metagenome-genome-assembly--contig:-NODE-75-length-29359-cov-5.739087_pt1 | contig 29359 bp, 24 predicted proteins | sample MGYA00242746_ERZ504551 | MGnify/ENA primary metagenome ERZ504551 (study PRJEB26092, sample SAMD00036289) | human gut metagenome | host: Homo sapiens | study: EMG produced TPA metagenomics assembly of... | reverse complement strand
GCGGCATGGCGCTGTCACACTGGCCGACGCGCTGGAGCTCCCGCGCGAGGGCCACGACTTCCTGTGGGTCGTGAACTTCCCGCTGTTCCATTGGGACGAGGAGGGCAAGCGCTACGAGGCGGAGCACCAGCCCTTCACACTGCCCCACATCGACGAGCTGCACCTGCTCGACGAGGACCCGCTCAAGATGGGCTCCTGCACCTACGACTTCGTCATGGACGGCTTCGAGGCCGGCGGTGGCGGCATGCGCATCCACGACTCCGAGCTGCAGCTCAGGATGCTCGAGTTTATGGGCTTCACCGAGGAGCGCGCCCGCGCGCAGTTCGGCTTCCTCATGGAGGCCCTCGAGTTCGGCGCCCCGCCGATGGGCGGCTTCGCGCTCGGCCTCGACCGCGTGTGCATGCTGCTTGCCGGCACCGACTCCATTCGCGACGTCATGGCGTTCCCCAAGACCAGCAGCGGCTCCGACCTCATGTCCGCGGCTCCGTCCGAGGTGAGCCTAGCGCAGCTCAAGGAAGTCGGCCTGCGCCTGGAGTAGCCTCGCTTTTCCAGGCACCCCACCTCGCCCTTCAATCGTCGGGCGCCGCACGCAAGGCGTGCGCCCTCCTCTTTCAGAGCGATCTGGGGCACCTGGAAAACCGAGTGGCTGCGTGAGGCGCCCGACCTTGCCCCTCAATTTGGGGACAGACACGTAATTGAGGTTCAAATCTTGCACTTGATGGGGAGGCAGCCAGCTGGCCGCCTCCCCATCTTACAAATAACGACAATTTGTACCAATGGGGCGCGATGTTGGAACTCTCGGCGCCGGTGGTTCTAAAGAAGACGAACAAATAATGGAAATATGTCCAATATCTTCATCGCGTGGCATCGCTTAGGGCGTTTCAATCGCGTCTGTTTCTCAAAAATGTCTTCGCCGACGTTGATTTTGGTACAGATTATCGATATTTGAATATGATGGCGCCGAGATGGCATAAGGAGTCGGGCTGCGCCTGGGGTAGCTCGCATGTCCGTATCTCAATTTAGTGCCTGTTCCTCAAATGAGGTACCAATCACCTCCGTTGACCATATGGACGGGTATTGGAGTTTTATACTGGGGTGACGGATGAAGCCGACCCGAGGGAGGGCGTTATGGACCAGCAGTTGATCGGTGCGATCGAGGCGGGTGGCACCAAGATGGTGCTGGCGACCGGCTATGCCGATGGAACGATCGTGGAACGTGCGAGCATTCCCACGGAAGAGCCAGCGAAGACGGTTCCCGCCATGGTCGAGTGGTTCGCCGATAAGGGGATCGCCGCCCTTGGTATCGCTGCCTTTGGTCCCACGGCGGTCAATCCCAAATCGCCCGACTACGGTCACATCCTGCAAACGCCCAAGATCGCTTGGCGCGGCTATGACTTCCTTGGCGAAATGGCCCGTGGGCTCAACGTACCCTGCGGCTACGACACCGACGTGAACGGTGCATGCCTGGGCGAGGTCATATACGGTGCGGGCAAGGGCCTCGACAACGTGATCTACATCACGGTGGGCACCGGCATTGGCGCGGGTGTGTACGTTGGCGGGCATCTGCTCCACGGCATGCTGCATCCCGAGGCCGGGCATATCGCGCTTGCGCGCGTGCCGGGCGATGAGGGCTTCGCGTGCAACTGCCCGAGTCATGAGAGCTGCTTCGAGGGCCTCGCCGCCGGTCCCGCCGTGGTCGCCCGGTACGGCGTGGAGCGGGCGTCCGACATGGCCGACGATGAAGGATTCCTCGAGCTCGAGAGCACGTACATCGCCCAAGGTATATGCACGTATATCTATACACTCTCGCCGCAGCGCATCGTGTTGGGCGGTGGCGTGCCCGATCACGCCCCCAAACTCATGGCCCGCGTGCGCGCCAAGGTACTCGAGCAAATCAACGGGTATCTGGCGACGCCCGAGCTCGCGGATATCGATACCTATATCGTGTCGCCCGCCTGCGACGGCAACCAGGGCGTGCTTGGTGCCATCGCCTTGGGCGCCAGGGCACTCGAGGGCTAACACGGGGTTTACCTGCTTCTAACACGAGCGCGGTGCCGTAAGGATATCGGATGGCGCCGCGCGGCCAGTTAGATGGCCGCGCGGCGCCCCCGTAAAAAACGCGCTTTTGTTGCACTAGCGCTCGAGTGCTGCCAGGTAGTCGTCCACGGCCGCCCCAAGGGCACCGAGAGTCCCTGGTTCCGGCGTCAGGACATCGCTGCTCCACTCTTCGGGCGTGAGGGAGATTCCCAGACTCGGCCCGCCGATGATTTGAACACCCGTGGCGCTGAACAGCCGTTCTAGATCCTTGCGCATGCCGGCGGTGGCGTTTCGTCCGCCAACGCCGCTGATGGCAGCGCGCTTGCCCTTGATGGCGGACGGGCTGGTGCGGTCATGCTCGTCGAGGGGGCGCGAGAGCCAGTCGAGGAGGTTCTTGAGCCCTCCCGGAATCTGGTAGTTGTATTCGGGCGAGAAGAACCACAGGCCGTCGGCGGCGAGTACGGCGTCGCGAACGCGTTGCACCGCCTCCGGGGCTGGCCACTCGATGTCCTGGTTCATGAGGGGCACATCGCCCCAATCGAGGAAAGTGACCTCGGCGCGATCGCCGATAATGCGTTCGATCTCACGTGCGAGTTGATGGTTAAACGACTGCTTGCGCAGCGAACCGACTATCATGAGGATACGGGGCATGCGAGCTCCTTTCGGATGGTGGGCGCCTTCGCGCGCCCGTATTCACATGGTTCCCGCAGGGCATCAATCAATACCTACCGAATAGGTATACATAAAACGTACGCGAGAGAAGAGTGCACTCATCATGGTGAGGGGCACCTCGCCATGTGTAGCCCCTTCGCGTGTGTGTATCCCGTTGCCCTAGGTTGTTCAGCCGTTCTCGGGACGTCGGAGTCACTTGCTGAGGCTCTCGAGATGCTTTGCCGTCGATTCTCTCAGCGTACGCAGTGGGGCGTGAGTACAATAGAGGTCGGATCGGGCGTGCGTGCCTTCGATCCGAATGTCGATTCGCAGGAGAGGATGTAGGCGATGGATTCGATCATCAAGCTCGTGCCCGATTTCAAGGGCAAGGTCTGGGGCGGACGCCGCATGGCGAGCGATTTTGGGTATGACATCCCGGATGGCCCCGTGGGCGAGTGCTGGGCCATCTCCGCGCATCCCAACGGCGATGACGTCATCGCCACGGGCGAGTCCGCCGGCAAGACCCTCTCCTGGCTGTGGGCCAACCACCGCGAGCTGTTCGGCAACTGCGAGGGCGACGTGTTTCCGCTGCTCGTGAAGATCATCGACGCCGCCGCCGACCTGTCCATCCAGGTGCATCCCGACGACGCGTACGCCGGCGAGCACGAGAATGGCAGCCTCGGCAAGAAGGAGTGCTGGTACGTCCTGTCCGCCGACGAAGGCGGCACCATCGTCGTCGGTCAGAACGCGCGTTCGCGCGAGGAGTTCGCCCAGATGGTCGAAGAGGGCCGCTGGGATGAGCTGCTCAACGTGATTCCGATCCACGCCGGCGACTTCTTCCAGATCGACCCCGGTTGCGTGCACGCCATCAAGGGCGGCACGGTGATCCTCGAGACGCAGCAGTCGAGCGACGTGACCTACCGCGTGTACGACTACGATCGCTCTGGCGACGACGGCAAACTGCGTCCTCTGCACCTCGAGCAGTCCCTCGACGTCATCGACTACGCCATGGATGCGCCCGAGTCCGGCGAGATCACCGCGCCCGAGGTCGACGGCGTAACGGTGCTCGTGTCCAACGACTGCTACACCGTAGAGCGCCTTCGCGTCGACGGTGAGCTGAAGTTCGCGACGCCCTTCCCCTTCACCTGCGTAAGCGTCATCGAGGGCGAAGGCTCGATCAATGGCGAGCCAGTCGTTAAGGGCAGTCACTTGCTGGCACTTTCCGCCTGCGATGAGCTGGTGCTCACGGGCGACATGACGATCATCACCTCGCACCTGTAACGTTTTCATCACGCCGCGGCGCATCGTCGCCATTTCTGCCGAAGCTCCCGGGTTTCCGAGGTCTTTCCTGTCTTCAATCGAATGCGGCTTTCGGCACGAGCCGGTGAGATATGCGAGCGGGGGCGGTCCTCAATTACGCGTCCCAATTGCGAGTCCTGGCTGTCCCCCAGCGCCTTGTTGTCCTATACTCACCTGTGTACCAACGGGGAGCTGGCGGAGGTCGGCTGAGAGGAAGCCCGTGGGAGCGGATGCGCTCGCCCGCCAATCGCGGGGTGCCGCGCGTCTATCGGCGATATGCAGCGTCGTCGCCTTTCCCGCACCGCTTCGACCCGCAACCTGATCCGGGTAATGCCGGCGTAGGGATTGAGCAGCCTTGCTCCGAGTGAACAGATGCGAGCGGGCCCCTACGGAGATGAGGGGCCCGCTTTTTGTGACCCCGGAAAGGAAGGCTCATGGAGGCAAGCGTCGCGATCCAGGTCCTGCCCCAGCGCGTGGGCGGCAACGACGAGGTGTGTCGCATCGTCGACGAGGCAATCGCCTACATTCAGACCAAGTTCCCCGACGCATATGTGGGACCTTCGAGACCACCATTCAGGGCGACTACGACCTGTGCATGGAGGTCGTCGCGGGCGTGAACCGCATCTGCGTCGAGGCGGGCGCGCCCGAGGTCGCCACCTACGTCAAGATTTTCTTCGCACCCGAGGAGGGCGTCCTCACCACCGAGGAGAAGATCTCCAAGTACCACGAGAACGATGCGTAAGGACGCGGGCACATCGAGCACCAAGGCGTGCGGGGGTACCGACGTCCGCGATGGCTCCGCATCACCGGTGACACGAAGTGCGGATATGAACAAGGTTCATGTCGCTGATGGTGCGCATCTGGAATGCAAGGCGGGGTCCCGGGCGCGGTCTGCGGTGCTCACGAAGCTTGTGGCACCGTTGACCATCGTTGCGCTGCTTGGGCTGTGGCAGCTCGCATGCTCGACAGGCCTGGTGCCTCCGTTCATGCTGCCGAGTCCGGTGCGCGTGGTGCAGGCGCTCGTAGGTGACTGGCCCTTGCTCGCGGGTCACGCCGCGACCTCGCTTGCCGAGGCGGGCATGGGTTTGGCCGCCGGCGTCGCGCTCGGCTTTGTCGCCGCGCTTGCGATGGATCGCTTCGATCTGCTGTACCGCGCGTTCTACCCCATTGTGGTGCTCACCCAGACCATCCCGACCGTCGCCATCGCACCGCTGTTGGTACTGTGGTTTGGCTACGGGATGTTGCCCAAGGTGGTGCTCATCGTGGTTGCCACGTTCTTTCCCATCACGGTGGGATTGCTGGAGGGGTTGCGCTCCGTCGACCCGGACGAGATCGACCTCATGCGTGCCATGGGCGCCTCGCGCCTGCAGATCCTGCACCACGTCAAGCTGCCCGCCGCCCTGCCGCAGCTCTTTAGCGGCCTCAAGATCTCGGCGGCGTATGCCATCGTGGGCGCCGTGATTGCCGAGTGGCTCGGCGGTTTTTCGGGTCTGGGCGTGTACATGACGCGGGTGCGCAAGGCGTATTCGTTCGACAAGATGTTCGCGGTGATCTTTTTGATTTCCGGTCTGAGCTTGGTGCTCATGTGGGTGGTGGATGCGCTTCGCCGCGCGCTCATGCCCTGGGAGCGCCTGTCGCGTGAGCCGTAAGGGACCCGTCGCCGTGATGTGCCTGCCGTCGTGGACGAGAGGGGTAGGAATGTCGAAAATACCCCTCGTTTTGAAGCGATTTTTCGTCATTCCTGCCCATTTGCTGATCGACACCATATCGCAATGATTTTTTAGAAAGAGGTTTTCCATGTTTACAGATGAAAACAGCCTGATTGTTTCACGCAGGGCGGCGTTGGGCGCCGGTGCTGCGGCTCTAGGCACTGCCGGCGTTTTGGCGCTTGCGGGCTGCGGCGGTGGTAGCTCCCAAGGATCCGGTTCCTCGTCGGGAGAGGGCTCCGGCCTTCGCAAGGTGACCTTTGCCCTGGACTGGACGCCCAACACGAACCACACGGGCGTGTACGTTGCCGCGGAGCGCGGCTACTACAAAGAGGCGGGCCTCGAGGTCGAGATCGTGCAGGCCCCCGAGAACGGTGCCGATGCGCTCGTGGCCGCAGGCGACGCCGAGTTTGGTGTGAGCTTCCAGGACACCATGGCAGCCTACGTTTCCGGCGATGACAAGCTGCCGGTGACGGCCATCGCCGCGATCATCCAGCACAACACCTCGGGCATCATCAGCATGAAGGACAAGGGCATCACGAGCCCCGCCAAGATGGCGGGTCACACGTATGCCACGTGGGAGATGCCCATCGAGCAGGGCGTGATCGAGCGCTGCGTCGAGACGGACGGCGGAGATTTCAGCCAGGTCGAGATGATTCCCTCCACGGTGACCGACGAGGTCACCGCGCTTTCCACCGATCAGGTTGACTCGATTTGGATTTACTGGGCCTGGGCGGGCGAGAAGTGCAAGCTCGCGGGCCTCGATACCAACTACTTCGCCTTCGCCGACATCGACTCGGTATTCGATTACTACACGCCGGTGATCATTGCCAACGATGATGTCATCAAGCAGGATGCAGATATGGTGCAGGCCTTTGTCGATGCGACCCGCCGTGGGTACGAGGACTGCATCGCCGATCCCGAGGGTGCGGCGGAGATCCTGTTGAAGGCAGCTCCGGAGCTTGAGAAGGAGTTGGTCGTTGCGAGCCAGACGTACTTGGCCGAGCAGTATCAGGCCGATGCAGAGGCTTGGGGCGTGATCGACCAGGACCGCTGGGATGCGTTCTTCGAGTGGGTGGGCGACCAGGGCTTCGCCGATGCGATTGAGCCTGGTGCCGGCATGACAGACCAATTCTTGTCGTAGCGCGGTGGCATCGGCGGATGCTTGCATTTCGATAGGGCATGAGATCAAAGAGCGGCTTTTGGGGAAGGTTTACTGGTATTCGTTACCTGCGGTTTCTTCTGCAAACGATGCGGGCTACTCGAAAAACAGCGAAAAACTGGCCCCAAAAGCCGTGCTTTGCTCAGAGGGAGTGAATTTTAAAGTGGCGCACTTGGAAATACAGGGGGTGTCAAAGGGCTTCGACGGTGTCGATATCCTTGAGGATATCTCGATGACGGTCGAATCTGGGCAGATCGCCTGCCTACTCGGCCTTCCGGGTGTGGCAAGACCACGCTGTTCAACGTGGTGGCAGGGCTTTCTTCTCCGCAATCGGGGCGGGTCTTGCTCGATGGCGAGGACATCACGGGGAACCCAGGGCACCTATCCTATATGCTGCAGAAAGACCTACTTCTGCAGCACAAGCGCATTATCGACAACGTTTCGCTGCCGTTGGTGCTGCGTGGTGTCCCCCGCGATGAGGCGCGTGTCCAGGTCGCGGGACTCTTTGAGACGTTTGGGCTTGAAGGTACGCAGATGCGCTGGCCCAGTGAGCTCTCGGGCGGGATGCGCCAGCGTGCCGCCCTGCTACGCGCCTACCAGTATTCACGCGATTTCATGCTGCTCGACGAGCCGTTCTCGGCACTTGACGCCTTCACGAAGGCGGACATGCACACGTGGTTCCTCGACGTCGCCGAGCGCATGGGCACGACTTCTCTTATCGTGACGCACGACATCGATGAGGCGATCATGCTGGCAGATCACATTTACGTGATGCGCGGAAACCCCCAGGCGGGAGTGCCCACCACCATCGTGGGGGAGGAGCTCATCGCTTGTCCCCGCTCCGCCCGCGCCGAATTCGCCGTGAGCGAGACGTTCCTCGTCCATAAGCGCCGGATTATGGGACTGCTCGGTCGATAGCCCCCTCCTTTCCTCTCTTTTGTTCACGCTTGGCACATGATGTTGAGGTTTTTCGTACTGTTTTTGTCATACTTCTGAGTAGCGATCGATTATGTCCCAACGCGACCTGCGGTTTTATCGACTCAAATGAGGGTGTACGTGCCAATTCGCAAAAGTAATACGAAAAACCTCAACTTCTGGCGAGAAGTGGCATGTGGGTCCGTTGTGCCGCGCCCGTCAACGCCCGCGAGAAGTGATTGCGTGTTATTCCGATGCAACCTGCAGCACTGGTGTGAAGTGACGCATGAGCAGTTGAACGCCTCAAAAGAGTGAGGTATTTCAAAAATGTAACAGATGGCAAACTTTCTAGTGCCAATGTGCTTCCGTTGTGTTAGTTTACTAGGTGAACATTCCAATGGAGGTGCTTCGTCATGCAGAAGATTGGTCAGACTTTGCCGTTGTCGCTGGTACGAGCTGGTGAGACGGTCACTGTATGCCGGGTTCGCGGCAACGAGGACATGAAGCGCCACCTGCAGGAGATCGGCTTCGTCGATGGAGCCGAGGTGCATGTCGTCTCATCATCGGGGTCGAACATCATCGTCCTCGTTAAGGGGGCACGGTTTGGCATTGACGCCAAGGTTGCGCAGCACATCATGGCGGCCTAGCCGCGCGTGTGAGGCTTGCATCGTGCAACGGAGTCGGGCACACCGGTGCGTCTGTGCTCACCGGTACGCCCGAGACCTCTGTGCGTTCGATCGGTATGACGAGACCGCCTACGCCCGGGATGTTCAAGATCTGCAGAAAGGGGGAAGTATGAAAACGCTGGCAGAAGTAGAGGTGGGGGATAGTGCCACAGTGGTTAAGCTCCACGGCGACGGTGCCCTTCGCCGTCACCTTATGGACCTGGGGCTCATCAAGGGCACGCCGTTCAAGGTCGTGAAGGTCGCTCCGCTGGGCGATCCGGTGGAGATCACCGTGCGCGGCTACGAGCTGTCCATCCGCAAAGAGGAGGCCGCGATCGTCGAGGTCGTCTGATGCGCCGGATGCGCATTGTCATATCGGTAGAGTTAGCCATATCTAACAAGTGAGAGGGAAACGGGGACATTTCCAAAAGGTGCATTGAGTCGCAACCGATCAGCATCTCGTGAAATCGCTCCCGTCCTCACCTGGGCGAACTCAGCAACGAATACGTTTCAAAGCCAAGAGAGAAGAAGGATCGCATGGCGAATCCAACACTGCATATCGCGCTTGCCGGCAACCCCAACTGCGGCAAGACCACTCTGTTCAACCTCATCACCGGTGCCAACGGGTACGTGGGCAACTGGCCGGGTGTCACGGTTGAGAAGAAGGAAGCACCCCTGTCCCGCGACAAGGGTGTGATCATCACCGACCTCCCCGGCATCTACTCGCTGTCCCCGTATAGCCCTGAGGAGCGTGTGAGCCGCGATTACCTTATGAGCGGCGAGCCCGACGCGGTCATCCAGGTGATTGACGCGACGAACCTTGAACGAAACCTGTATCTCGCGCTCCAGGTCATCGAGACGGGGCTTCCCGTGGTCGTGGCCCTCAATATGGCTGACCTCGTGGAGAAGAGCGGTGACCGGATCGATGTCTCCGCCCTCGAGAAGAGCCTGGGTTGCCCGGTCGTCATGATCTCCGCACTCAAGAACAGGGGGGTGGACGAGCTCATCGCCGCCGCCCGCAAGGCCGTCACGGCGAGATGCGGGACGTCGGAGGCCACCGCATGCCGACATGCCTTCGACGCCGCGATCGAGGGCGTTCTCGAGCGGATTGAGGCGCAGATTCCCGCGTCGGTCGAGGTTGGCAAGCGCCGCTACTACGCGGTTAAGTTGTTCGAGCGCGACGCCGAGATTTTGGCGGAGCTCTCCCTGCCGCAGGCGTCCGTCAAGCGGATCGAGGAGCTTGTGGCCGCGTGCGAGCGCGACTGCGACGATGACGCCGAGTCCATCATCACCGGCGAGCGCTACGCCGTGATCGCGCATATCGTGGATGCGTGCCTGCACTGCGCGCCGGCGCGCATGAGCACCTCGGAGAAGATCGACCGCATCGTCACGAATCGCTGGCTCGGCCTGCCCATCTTCGCCCTGATTATGTTCGGCGTGTATTACCTGGCAATTTCCACGTTCGGCACTGCCATGACCGACTGGGTGAACGACAACCTCTTCGGCGATGGTTGGGAGCTGTTCGGTGCCGCTATGCCGAGCGTGCCCGCCCTGTTCGAGGGCTGGCTCGCATCCGCCGGGGCGTCCGACATGGTGATCTCCCTGGTCTGCGATGGCATCGTGGCCGGCGTGGGCGCCGTGCTCGGCTTCATCCCCCAGATGTTCGTCCTGTTCGTGCTCCTGTCCTTCCTTGAGGATTGCGGCTACATGGCCCGCGTCGCGTTCGTTATGGACCGCGTGTTCCGCCGTTTCGGCCTCTCGGGCAAGTCGTTCATCCCCATGCTCGTCTCCACGGGCTGCGGCGTGCCTGGCGTGCTGGCCACCAAGACGATCGAGAACGAGAAAGACCGCCGCATGACGGTCATGACCACTACGTTCATCCCGTGCGGCGCCAAGCTTCCCGTGATCGCCCTCGTTATGGGCGCGCTCATCGGTGACGCCGAGTCCACGTGGATCGCCCCGCTCTTCTATTTTCTGGGCGTCATCGCCGTCATCGTCTCGGGCATCATGCTCAAGAAGACGCGCCTCTTTGCCGGTCGCCCCACGCCCTTCGTCATGGAGCTGCCCAGCTACCACATGCCCAGCGCACGCAGCTGGGCGCTGCATGTGTGGGAGCGCGTGAGCGCCTACGTCAAGAAGGCCTTCACGATCATCTTCGCCTCCACCATCGTGGTGTGGTTCCTGTCCAACTTCGGCTTGTTCGACGGTGCCTTCGGCTACCTGCCCGCCATGGCGGGAATCCCCGAGGAGTTCACGGACTACTCACTGCTCGCCATGGTTGCGGGTGCGGTGAGCTGGATCTTCGCCCCGCTCGGCTTCGATACCTGGCAGGCCACGGCAATGTCCGTCACGGGTCTCGTTGCCAAGGAGAACGTCATGGCCACCGCCGCGTCGCTGCTGCACTTGGCCGACGCCACCGAGACCGATCCGAGCCTGTGGTCCGCGTTCGCGGCGCTCTTCCCCAGCGCGGGCGCCATTGCCGCGTTCGGCGCGTTTAACCTGCTGTGCGCTCCGTGCTTTGCCGCCATGGGCACCATCCGTGCCCAGATGGACTCCGCAAAGTGGACCGCCGTCGCACTCGGGTATGAGTGCGGCTTCGCCTGGGTGGTCGGCCTCATGATCAACCAGTTCTACCTGGCGGCGACCGGCGTGGTCGGCGTGTGGACCATCGTCGCCGTCGCATTCGCCGTGGCTATTGTGTTCCAGCTCGTGCGCCCCATGCCTTCATACGCATGGGATGAGGGCATAGGGTGCGCCTGCGCCACAAAGGCTTAGCCCCTTTTTGGCAGCCGGGTCGAATGTGCAGCTATCCACCGTGATGGTTGGGATGCAATCCGGCTGCCCGTGCGGGCTCGCGGCCCGTTTCGACGCGGTGCTCGACGGATATGCTTGCATGCTCAGGCATCCGCTTGCCGCAAATACGGCGTTTTTGTAACGAGTTTTTGACAGCTCGAGTAGACCCCTGTTTTGCCAACAAAACCCCAGTTGGCGAGTGCGCAAAATGGGCCTGTACGTAGGCGCCTTCGGATTTCGTACACGTCCGATTTCGGGCATGATGGGTTTGTCTTTAGAAAAAGGAGTTGTATGTCGGCTATCGACTTTGTGATTCTCGCGTTGGTCGCGGTGGCGTTCATCGCGGTCGTGCGTCGTATTCGCAAAAGGGGACGTGCGCTGATTGCGCGAGCGCGGGATCGTGCAGCGGGTCATGCTCCAGCTGCTCTTCGTCTGGGAATGCCGCTTGTCCCGCCTGCGAGGGCGTGGACCGCGTGGCCGAGAAGCTCGCTCGCAACGTCGGCAAATCGTGAATCCGCGGCGTCCCGTGCTAAGCTGGGCGTGAACGCTCTGCCAGCCAGCGGGAAGGAATAACCGTGAATACGTTCGGTCGCGCCGACCAGTCCCTCAAGTACTTGCGTCTTCTTTCCCAGCAATTCCCCACGCAGCAGTCCGTCTTCACCGAGATCATCAACCTGCAGGCAATCCTCAATCTGCCCAAGGGCACCGAGCATTTCATGAGCGACCTGCACGGCGAGTACGAGGCGTTCCTGCACATCCTGAACAACTGCTCGGGCGTGGTACGGGAGCACGTCGACGACATCTTCGGCGACACGCTCGCCGAGGAGGAGAAGGCGGACCTCTGCACGCTCATTTACTACCCGCACGAGAAGCTCGAGCTTGCGCATCGCATGCACCTCGATTCGCCGAGCTGGTACAAGACCACCCTCGACCGCCTTCTGGTGGTGACGCGCTCGCTGTCCAGCCGATACACGCGATCCAAGGTGCGCAAGGCTATTCCCCACGATTACGCCTACATTATCGACGAGCTGCTGCACACGCACCCGGACGAGAACAACTACCGCGTTCGCTATCACGAGCGTATCATCGATTCGATCTTCGAGACCGATGCGGGTGAGGACTTTATCTGCTCGCTTTCCGACCTGATCAAGCGCCTGGTTATCGATCACCTGCATCTGGTGGGCGACATCTTTGACCGCGGCGGCGGGGCCTCGAAGATCATGGACCGGCTTTCGAGCTATCACTCCTTCGATATCCAATGGGGTAACCACGACCTGCTATGGATGGGTGCCGCAGCGGGCCAGCCCGCCTGCATCGTCACGGTGCTGAGGAATAACCTGCGCTATGGGAACTACGAGATTCTCGAGAACGATTACGGCATCTCCCTGCGCGAGCTCGTCGCGTTCGCGGAGCGTAGGTATCGTCCGGTTCCCGAGGGCGCGTCGGGATTGGCGGCGACGCTCACGCCACTCATGAAGGCCGTGAACGTGTTGCTTTTCAAGCTCGAAGGGCAGATCATCAGACGCCATGCCTGCTTTGACATGCACGATCGGTTGCTGTTAGAGCGGATTGATTTGGAAGCGGGTACGGTCCGGCTACCGGATGGTCGGGACTACGCGCTCGCGACGTGCGATTTCCCCACGCTCGATCCAGAGCGCCCCTATGAGCTACGTGAAGACGAGCAGCACATTGTAGACCGCCTGGTGGCGGAGTTTACCACCGCGGATCACCTGCATCGCCACGTCAACATCTTGTACAGCCACGGATCCATGTATCTGGCGCATAATCGCAACCTGCTCTTCCACGGGTGCGTTCCCATGAACGAGGATGGCACGTTTTCGAGCATGAACTGCCTGGGCACGTGGCGGAGCGGCCGGGACTACCTGGACTTCTGCGATGAGATTGCCCGTCGCGCTTGGCGTACGCACGACCAAGATGCCCTGGATTGGATGTGGTACCTGTGGATTGGCATGAAATCCCCTGCGAGCGGGCGCCTGGTCAAGACGTTCGAGCGCACGTATATCGATGACCCTTCCTGCTGGCAAGAACCCATGGATCCGTATTTTGAGCTGACGCGCGACGAGGGCGCCTGTGACGCCATCATGGCGGAGTTCGGCTTGATACCCGGAACGGGACACATCATAAATGGGCATACGCCCGTGCACACCTCCGAGGGCGAGCAGCCCATCCGCGCGCACGGACGCCTCTTGGTGATCGATGGAGGGTTTTGCAGCGCATACCATCCTAAAACGGGGATTGCGGGGTACACCCTGATCTCGAGCTCACGCGGGTGCCGCCTCAAGGCGCATCAGGCATTCGAGAGCGTTGAGGCGGTGCTCACACGTAACGCCGATATCGTGAGCGAGACCGATCGGTTCGATGTCGCCGAACGTCGTCGTATGGTGAGCGACACCGATACCGGCGTGCAAATTCGCGAACAGATCGCCGACCTGCGCGCCCTGCTTGAGGCGTATCGCACAGGTGTGTTGGAGGAACGCCTGTAGGTGACTTTCCCATCGGGATCGAAGCGGCTTTGTTGCACCAGGGTTTGGCTACCGGAGCAACTCCCAGGGTTCTTTGCCGAGGGCGAAGGCGAGTCGGTCGAGTGTCGAGAGCTTGAGGTTATCGCGTCCCTGTTCGATAAGGTCGAGCGTGACCCGGCTGATGCCGAGCTGCAAGCTGAAATCGACCTTTGACAGGCCGAGATCTTTGCGAATGGCGCAGATGTTCCTGCCCAGGGTATGTTGCGAGCTCTCATTCATGCTACGAGCATGCCCGCGCAAAAAAGCGAAACGTAAACTGCGCTTTACGTTTCGGCCTTTCGCATAGGGATTACAGAAGTGCGGCGAGGGGCGTCCCTTCCTGTCATTGCGCATCGAGTCGTCGCCGTTCATGGCGACGCGGGCTTTGCTGCATGCGGAGTTATCCACATGAGGGATACGCCGAGATGCTCCAACCTTACGGCGACCCGACAATAATCTGCCGTCTGTCCGCCTTCTTTCAACACTGACGGAATTGTAGGTATCTTCGAAAATGAATAGGGGGTACGTAAAGTGCGCCTACAGCGATATGAAATGCAGAAAGTATGCGCAAAGATAGAAATATAGCCACAATTCATGCAGAACGGGAGGTTGGCCTGGAATTGCGGAAAACCTGACACGCATCTGACGCAATGCCAAGCGATCAGACATATACCTGACGTTGTGCCATCGACGTTTCGTACCGTTGTAGACGAGCGGTATCGGAAAAAGGAGAGCGGATATGGCACAGGTAAAGACGTGCGATTTGGTCGAAACCGAGCAGAAGGCACCAGAGGGTGAGACGGGTGGAGCCCAAGAGGGGGTGTCAGTTCCAACGCTGAGGAGAGCCGTCCATCGTGCTCGCATCTTGAGGGACATTAAGCTGCGCACGAACGAGGTCAGTGCGACCATTGTGATAGCGCCCGACGGGTTTGGAAAGACGACCCTGCTTTGCCAGCGCGTGGCGGAGGTCCAACGGGACTCCAGTCGCGGCGTCGCACGCATGATCGATGCGGCGGGGATGGATGGCGAGGAGCTGTATGGGCTGCTGGGAGAGTTGGAGATGCATCTTGATGCCCGCATGCGCCCGCTGGTTGCAATCGACAACCTTCCAACGCTCCACGGCGCGGCACTCGAAGGAGTTGCGGGAAGGATGCGCTCGCTTCATCGGAGGGGCTTCGAATTCTTGCTGGCGTGCCTTCCCGGCAATCGCGCATTCGCGAACGGTATGGGCGATGCCTATAAAGTCACGCCTCAGGCCCTCGTGGTCCGTCCGCGCGAATACTCGGATTGGACGCGGATGCTCGGAATCTCCGGAGAGCTCGACGTGTACGATTTGACCCAGGGGATACCCGCGCTCGTCGCGATGCTCGGCATTGTCGACGGTCGGCAGCTGAGCTTGGAGGCGTTTTCTCGCGCAGCCGTTGCGTTGTACCGGGGCGCGCTCGAGGAGATGCGTCGCGGAAGGGATTCCCTGTACCGAACGGCTTGCCTGCTCGTATTGACGGGCGCGGGATCGCTCCGCGACTTCGAGCGCATCGGCATGCGTGTGCGCGTGCAGAGCTGGTCGCGCATCGCGCGCGAATACCCGTTGTTCGGAGTGGATGTTGAGCAGGGGACGTATCGCTGTCTGGTGCAGGGAAGCAAGGCAATGGGCGAGCTATGTTGTCAGATGACGCGCGCACGCCCACTTTTCGCGGTGCGTGCCATCAAGATCCTCATGGCGGCGGACAACGTCGACCGTGCCGTGCGCATCGCGGGCATGCTCGAACATACCGAGGATGCACTGGGGGCCTGACGGAGCACCCGACTTCGTTTGCGTTGAGCGGCAATGTGGCGTTCGTGCGCGACATGATGGAGTCGATGGGGGATGTCTCCGCGGCGTCGACGCCAGTGGGAGGCGTGCTGGCGCTGTATCTCTCGGCATTGATGAGCGGGGAATTTCGTCTCGCCCGTGCATTGGGCAGTGAACTCAGGCGCAGGAGGAACGAGATCAAAGGGGAGGTTGCGCCGGAGTCATGGGCGCAAGCACGTGCCTTGTGCAACATGTGGCAGGATTGTAGGGGCATCGGCCTGCCCGAGATCGACGCCGCGTTCACGCAGGGGCATGCGACCGTCGCATCCAAGATCTAGAGCTTCATGCCAGGATATATGCGGAGCTCATCGGTGGATCTGGGGACGTCACGCTCGAAAGTCACATACAGGGCTTTACTGAGCTGTCCGGCGAAGGAGTATCCATTCCTCGGGTGCTGCTTGCGTGCGATCGTGCACTCGTCGATGCGATGTGTGGGGATATGGGCGATGTCCGAGCGATGGATGCGAACATGCAAAGGATGGCGACGAGGCTTTTGGAGCGCAAGGTAGCGCCCATAGCCACGCATATTCGCATGGTTGCCGCGACGTGCAGATTATTCTCCGGTCTTCCCGTTGCCGATGAGCGCGCGTTCATCGATGCCGGCACGCTTTCCGTTCGCACCTCGGATCTTGCGACGCAATTGTTCTGCCTGGTGGGAGAGGGTTGGCAGGCCCTTGTTCTCGGGCAATGCTCCAACGCCCTGTTTCGCGCACATCAGGTGCTCAAATTGGCAACTGAGGACCAGCGTGTGGTGATGGCATGGGCTCGCATGCTCGAATGCTGTGCGCATCTCGCCGACACACCCCGTATGGCACTTGATGGCGAAGCGGACCTGCTTGATCTTGCAGAACCGGCGCAGACACCGGCCGAGGCTTGGACGGCTGCGTTGAGACTCGCTGCGGCCCATAGATCGTCGGAGCTCAGCGCATGGTGCTCGCTGAACAAGAAGATGCTGCTCACCAAGGGCTTCACCGCGTTCGCCCGTCAGGCGGTCGCCGTGCTGGGCGATAAGGTGGGGCTGATCACCCGGGTGCTCCCCGGCGATTATGCGATGGCCGCCGGAATGGATTCGGAGCCCGCGCCGCGGGAAGGCGAAGCGCCTTGGGAGGGCTCAGACGATGCGGATCTGCTGTTAGGCAGGTGAATGTGAGGCTCTTTGGAGGATTCCAAGTTGAGCGCGGTGGCCATGTGGCGACCGACGCAATCTGGCGACGCAGGAGGGCGTGCATCATTGCCGCCCGCCTCGTCTTGGCTGCGGGGGCCTTTGTGGGGCGCAAGGAGATCGGAGAGGAGGTGTGGCCCGACAAAGACTATCTTCATGCGCGTGAGACGCTGTACGCCGGCCTTTCGTCGTTGCGGTCGGCTTTTGGCCAAAGTGACGATGGCCCCCAATATGTGCTGACGCAAGGCGAGGGGGTTGCCATCAACACGGAGTATGTGGTTTCGGATACGATGCGTTTCGATGCTCTTGCCAGGGACATTCTTCTCGGCCGCGCGAGGACGACGGGCAGGCAGCTCATCGAGGCGTGTTTGCGGCTGGATGAGCTTTATACCGGCCCCTTGTACGTCCCGAACTTTGGAGATACCTCATTCTATGTGCGGCAGCGGCGCCTGTACCAAACCAAGTTCGTGGACTGCATGATGCGCGGCGCGCATGTGGCGCTGGAGCTGGATGATCTGCCCGTCGCGTCATGGCTTATCGATGCTGCTTTGCGCCAAGCCCCGCTGCGGGAGGACGTCATCCGTGCCGCGATGCACATATACGACAAGGGCGGGCGTCGTCGCGAGGTGGTCGAACTGTACAACAGCCACGTGCATGTGCTGGAACAGGAGCTGCACTCCCTGCCCGAGAGGGAAACGCAAATGGCGTACGAGGCGATAATTCACGGTGATAGAGAGGTGGAACTTCTGGCTTAGCGTCACCAGGGTCCACTGCAGAGCGAACTCGTGCAAAAAGGGGCGACCCGCTGGCCGCCCCTTGAGTTGATCGAGCAGGTAATCGAGTAATTAATCGAGTGTGATGTGCTCGATGTCCTTGCGGCTGCTGACGCGGTACAGGGCAAAGCGATGACCGATCACCTGGACGACTTCGGAGCCCGTGCGCTCGGCGAGTTGGTCGGCCGCCTCGCGGCAGGAGAGTAGGCTGCCATCTTGGACGGCGCACTTGATGAGCTCGTGCGCCTCGAGGGCCTCTTCGGCCTGCTTGGCGATCGCGTCGGTTACGTCGGCTTTACCGATGAGGACGACGGGGTTGAGGTGATGGGCGAGGGCGCGAAGCTGACGGACCTGCTTGCCGGTGAGTGCCATGTATCTACTCGCTTTCTGCGGGAGCGGTTTTTGCAGGTCAACGATACCGCACCCAGCCTCGTCCGACAAGCTGTTTGCATATGAAGACCACGTGGGTGAGCATTTAAAATACGATTTCGAGGCGAGCGAGAATACCCGACTACATGGTCCGCGTGTGCGGTTTTGATTTTGGCGCGCGGCAATCTCGTTGCTTCTTGTGTTTCCACTTGTTCCGGTGCGCGGGTGGGAAAGCGCGCGCGCTAAAATAGAGAGAACGCAAAACATGAACGTACGATCCGCAAAGGAGACCGCCATGTCCATTACGCCCCAGGAGATCGCCGAGACACGCGGTATGGTCTCAGAGCACAATTTGGACATTCGCACGATCACCATGGGCATATCGCTCATGGGCTGCGCCGACGAGAATCAGGATCGCATGTGCACCAAGGTGTACGACCACGTTACCCGCACGGCGGAGCATCTTGTCGAAACGGCAGAGAGCCTTGAGCGTGAGTACGGTATCCCCATCGTGAACAAGCGCGTTTCGGTGACCCCGGTCGCCCAGATCGCGTCGGCGTGCTCCGATGAAGATCTTGTGCCCCTCGCGTATGCCCTCGACCGCGCCGCCGAATCCCTTGGCATCGATTACCTCGGCGGTTATTCGGCGCTCGTCCACAAGGGCATTGGCAACGCCGACCGCCGTCTCATCAGCTGCATTCCGCGTGCGCTTGCTGAGAGAGCCGCGTGTGCTCCAGCGTGAACGTCGCCACCCTGCGCGCTGGCATCAACATGGATGCGGTGCTCATGGCGGCCCAGACGATCATCGATGCCGCCAAGCTCACCGCCGATCGCGAGTGCGTGGGCGCGTCCAAGTTCGTCTGCTTTGCCAATATGGTCGAGGACTCGCCCTTTATGGCGGGTGCCGTGCATGGTTCCGGCGAAGCTGACGCCGTCATCAACGTGGGCGTATCCGGCCCCGGCGTCATGGCAGCCGCCCTCGAGGAGCTGCCCGAGGACGCCGATATGATGCAGGTCGCGGAGCGCATCAAGCAGACCGCCTTTAAGATTACGCGCGCTGGCGAGCTCATGAGCCGCGAGGCCGCTCGCCGTCTGGGCGTCGACAAGGGCATCGTCGACCTCTCGCTTGCCCCCACACCCGCCATCGGCGACTCCGTTGCCCGCATCCTCGAGATCATCGGTGTTGGCCAGTGCGGAGGCCCCGGCACCACGGCGGCACTCGCACTGCTCAACGACTGCGTTAAGAAAGGCGGCGTTATGGCGAGCTCCTCGGTGGGTGGCCTGTCTGGTGCCTTCATCCCCGTCTCCGAGGACGCCGGCATGATCGAGGCAGCGGAGGCTGGTGCGCTCTCCCTCGAGAAGCTCGAGGCCATGACTTGCGTGTGCTCTGTGGGCCTCGATATGATCGCCGTTCCTGGCGACACCGATGTCGAGACCATCGCGGGCATCATCGCTGACGAGATGGCCATCGGCGTCATCAACAACAAGACCACCGCCGTCCGCATCATCCCCGCTATCGGAAAGGGCGTCGGCGAGTCGGTCGATTACGGCGGCCTGTTCGGTCGGGCTCCCATCATGCGGTCAACAGCCATGCCGGCACGGTGTTCGCCCATCGCGGCGCGTTTCCCGGCACCCATGAATTCGCTCAAGAACTAGCGAAGCGTCGAGGTAATCTCGGTTGATGCGCAGGTGAAGTCTAGCGCGGACGGGGTCTTAGGACCGGCCCGTCCGCGCTTTTGTCCGCTTAGGTCGATTGCGGCGTTGATTCGACAAAGATGTTGAGGTTTTTCGTATTCATTTCGGGTTTTGTCGAGTAGCAGCCCCAAATCCCCAACATGTACCTGCGTGTTTGTTGGGAAAAACCGAGCTCTACTTGGCAAAACCGGAAAACGATACGAAAAACCTCAACTTCCAAGCTGGATGGCGTTAACCGAAGACTTTTGCGGCGATGCGTGCGGACTCCGCGGCGTCTTTGGCATAGAAATCGGCGCCGATCTGCTCTGCATATTCGGGCGTGAGCACGGCTCCGCCCACCATGACGAGCGTTCCTGGGGCCTCGCGGTGCAACAGGTCGATGGTTTTCGCCATATTGGGGACGGTCGTGGTCATCAGTGCGGACAGGCCCACGAGCTTAATGTCGTGTTCGCGCACCGCATCGAGCACGGCCTGCGGCTTTACGTCGCGTCCGAGGTCGATCACCGTGTATCCGTAGTTGTCGAGCAGCATTTTGACGATGTTCTTGCCGATGTCATGGATATCGCCCTCAACGGTGGCCACGCAGATCGTTCCCTTGTCGAGCTCCTTACTGGCGGGCATCTGCTCCCGTATGACGTCAAAGCCCGCACGCGCCGCTTCCGCCGAGGCCATGAGCTGCGGCAAGAACAGCTCTCCTCGATCGAAGCGCGTCCCAACTTCGTCAAGGGCGGGGATAAGGTGAGCATCGATGAGGTCGAGCGGGGAGAGAGTGTTCAGCAGTTCGCGTGTGAGCTCGGCCGTCTCGCGTTTGCGTCCGGTGAGCACGAAATGGCCGATTGACCGCTCGGAGTTCGGGGAAGGCGCGCTCGGCGCATTCCCATCGACGCGTGTGGAGGCGGTAGCGTCCGGCAAACGGATGGCCTTGTCGTCGGACTTCGCGTATGGATCGCGCCATCCCGCGTAGCGCTCGATGTAATCGCGTGCGCCGGCATCCTCGCCATTGAGGACGCGGAAGGTGCGCACGGCGTCCATGTAGCGATCCGAGCCGGGGTTGAGGATCGGGGTGTCCAGTCCGGCTCCGAGGGCGGCGGCGAGGAACGCGCCGTTGAGCAGGGGCCGCTGCGGCAGTCCAAAGCTGACGTTCGACACGCCGAGCGTGCACTTGACCCCCAGGCGTTCCTTGACCATCGAGATGGCACGGAGCGTCTCGAGCGCTTGACGCTGATCGGTCGAGACGGTCATGGCGAGGCAGTCGATGAGGAGGCGCGAGCGCGGGATGCCGTGTCGCTCGGCTTCCCCACGATGCGCGCGGCGATTTCGAACCGCTGCTCGGCGGTGGTGGGGATGCCCGCCTCGTCAAGCGTAAGACCGATGACGTTGGCTCCGTATCGCGCGGCGATGGGCAAAATCTCGTCCAGGACCTCTTGCTTGCCGTTGACGGAATTGATGATCGGCTTGCCGGGGTACCGCCGGACGGCGGCCTCGAGCGCGGCGGGGACGGTGGAGTCGAACTGGAGCGGCAGTGTGACGGCCCCCGAGAGGCGTTCACCGGCGACTTGTAAGGCATCGACCTCGTCGATATCGGGGAGTCCCACGTTGACGTCGAGGATATCGGCCCCCTGCTCCTGCTGCGCGATGCCCTCGCTTACGAGATAGTCGAAATCTCGAGTGCGGAGCGCCTCCTTGAGCCGCTTCTTGCCCGTGGGATTGATACGTTCGCCGATGACGGCGATGGCTCGGCTTTCGGTGGGAAGCGAGATGAGTGCTTGGGCGCTCGTGACGGTGAACGCCTGGGGCACCTCTCGCTTGCGCGGGGTGCGCCCCCGCAGCACATCGGCGATGAGGGCGATGTGACGGGGATCGGTGCCACAGCATCCTCCGAGAATACCAACGCCGTCGTCCACCATGCCACGAACTGCCGCGGCGTACTCCTCGGGCCCGATGTCAAAGACGGTGCAGTCGTGTTCGACATGGGGAAGACCCGCATTCGCCTGGACAATCAGCGGCTTTTCCGTGACGGCGAGCATGCGCTGGGCAAGTGCGCGCAGCTCGTGCGGCCCTTGGGAGCAGTTGATGCCCAGCGCGTCGACCCCAAGGGCATCGAGGGTGACGGCGGCGACTTCTGGGGAGGTGCCCAGGAACGTACGGCCATCTGCCTCAAAGGTCATCGTCACGAAGATGGGAAGCCCGGTGTTTTCGCGGCAGGCAAGGATGGCGGCCTTGACCTCGAGTACGTCGGTCATCGTCTCGATGATGAAGAGGTCGGCGCCGGCGTCCGAAGCAGCTCGAGCCTGCTCGGCGAATGCGTCGTATGCCTCATCGAAGCTGAGCGTGCCCAAAGGGCGCAAGAGCGCGCCGAGCGGACCGATATCGGCGGCGACCAGGTGAGCGCCGGCAGCACGAGCGCACGAAACGGCGGCAGCGTAGACCTCGTCGACCGTGGCACGGCCATCGAGCTTCAATCGGTTCGCCCCAAAGGTGTTGGTGGTGATGACATCGCTGCCTGCCTCGACGTACGCGCGATGGATGGCCTCGATGTGCTCGGGGTTCGTGAGGCAGAGCAGTTCGGGAAGTTCTCCGGCAGCTAGTCCGGCGGCTTGGAGCATGGTTCCCATGCCGCCGTCGAATAGCAGGTGACAGTCTCCGCTGATGGCTTTGTGCAGCAAGGTGTCCATGAGTCTCCTTGTCGTTGGATGGTCTTTCATCCTAACAGGTGGTGCCGCGTTTGCGCATGGAGCAGGAGGCGCGCATGCGGCAGATGGCGCATCGCGCCGGCGCATCGGCGGCACGGGGCGGCCCCTCAAAAACGCCGATCATGGCGCTTACGGATTTACTGGGCACCATGAGGTTGGTGGGTGTGACGGTGAGCCCGATGCGTCGGGTGGCGTCAAGGGATGCGAGGAGCCGCCCCTGCGCCTCGAGCGGGCAATCGCCATATCCGCACGAGAAGCGCCAGTTGCATGAAAGGCCGGCGGCGGATGCCGCGTCCTGCACCATGGAGTCGAGATGTCCGACGGCGGACTCGATGAGCGCGGAGGACGCTGCATCGTAGATTGCGGCATCCAACGGGCTTTGTGCGCCGAGCGCGCGCAGGCGCCTCTCGTTGTCCATGCCGAGCGTGCATGCGAGCACCGTGCACCAGCGTGCGTCCTTGAGGTGGCGGTAGATGTCACGCCCCTGAGGTTACGACCGTTCCCGTGAGGCGAATACACGCCCTCCCTCGTCGTCAAGGGTGGAGGCGTCTACGGGAAACGTCGCGAAGACGCCTCGCGCCCGTCCATGGGCTTCGACGTCGCGTGCGACCCGCTCGATCCTGCACGCCAGGTCGTCTTCGATGTTCTGTCCCGTATGCCCCAGATATCGCAGCATTTCATTGCGGTCAATCGCGAGGGGATCCTCCGTGCCTCCAAGCGTGACGACGCGCGGCCCCGCAAGCGCGCCGGGGAGCTCGCGCATGTTCGACGACGTGGCCTCGGTTTGCGTATCCACGGCTAGCGGGTCTCTTGACGAAGGGCACTCATAGCGGCACGGGCGACGCTCGGTCGGTTCATGGTGTAGATGTGCAGGCCGTCCACGCCGTGGTCGGCGAGGTCCTCAAGCTGGCGGCACGCATATTCGATGCCGGCGGCACGCAGGCTGTCCGGATCGTCTTCAAAACGCGCGAGCAGTTTGATAACGGGAGAGGGAAGCGAGGCGCCGCACATGAACACCATGCGGCTGATCTGCTGCTTTCCCATGAAGGGCATGATTCCGGCGGTGATGGGGACGGTGATGCCCGCGGAGTCCGCAAGCTCGCGGAAGCGATAGAAGTAATCGTTGTCGAAAAAGAGCTGCGTCACGAAGAAGCTCGCTCCCGCATCCTGCTTTTGCTTGAGATGGCGCATGGAGCGCGCGAGGTCGTCGCATTCCAGGTGGCCTTCCGGATACGCCGCCGCGCCGACGCAAAAGCCCGCCTCGACGAGCGGCGGGATGATGTCCTTCGCATAGCGGAAATCGGCGCAGCCCGGGCCGGTCGGGGCTCCTTCGGGGACATCCCCGCGCAGCGCGAGCACGTTTTCCACACCCGCCGCGCGCATCTCGTCGATCTTCGCGGCGAGGTCCGCGCGCTTGAGCGAGATGCAGGTGAGGTGGGCGACCGAGGGGATAGCGAGTTCCGTATCGATCATCTGGGAGATCTGCGTGGTGGCGGCGTTGTTGCCCGATCCTCCAGCCGAATAGGTGACGCTGATGAAGTCGGGCCCCAGGGGCGCGAAGGAGGCGGCGACTTCTCGAGCTCGCTCGAGCGTGAGCTCGCCTTTGGGCGGAAACATCTCGAACGAGACGGGGAGCCTGCGGAGCCGCTGCGCCGTTTCGAAGATATCGGATATATACATGGTGAGCCTTCCCCTTGCAATGATGGCGATTCACTATAGCGCAGCGGAGCGCTGGTGGGCGGGAGGGGCATCCACGATATATATTGGTTACGAAGGATGCCGCGCGCAGCCAGCTTTGATTGCCGCTGTGCTCACCATAATCTAACTGGTATTTTGTGTGTAATGCCAATCTTGCCCCGCATAACCGTTCACCGTTCGATGGCGCACGCTGGCGGCTCCGCCGGGAAGCGGACGGTATAAAACTGACATGCTGTACCTCATATATGGCGAAGCTATGCGTCGACATCGGGTCGACGATAGAAGGAGGTTGCATGAGTACATTGCACACCCAAAGCCGCCCCGGGAAGGGAGCGCACCGTACGCGTGCGAAGCGCGTGCTGTGCGCGGCGCTGGTGGGCGCTTTGGCGCTTGGTGCTCCTGCGGTGTCGGCGGTCGCGGCGGGGCTGGGTCCCTCGCTGCGTTCGCAGTCGACGACGCAGATGAGTTCCAAGCCCGAGGTCGTCTACATCAACAGCGTGACCGATCCGGATCAGCGCGTGCAGGGGTTCAACGAGAACTGGAAGTTCAAGTTGGGCGAGGTCTCGGGTGCAAACACCGAGCGTTCGACGATTCCTCGTGGGATGTCGTCGACCTGCCGCATGATTACAGCATCGACCAGGATTACACCAAGACCGGCGAGGCGGAGAGCGCCTACAAGCCGGGCGGTATCGGCTGGTACCGCAAATCCTTCGAGGTGGGCAACGACCTTGCCGGCAAGCAGGTCCGCATCGACTTCGACGGCGTCTACATGGACGCGACCGTTTACATCAACGGCCAGGAGCTGGGCAGCCATCCGTACGGTTACACGCCCTTCTCCTTCGATCTCACGCCCTATCTCAAGGTGGGCGAGCAGAATGTCATCGCCGTTCGCGTGAACAACCAGATCCCGTCGTCCCGCTGGTACTCCGGTTCCGGTATGGGCCGCGACGTCGACCTGGTCGTGACCGACCCCGTCCACGTTGCCAAGGACGGCGTTCAGGTGACCACCCCGCAGCTGGAGTCCCAGAAGGGCGGCAACGTCACCACGCATCTGAAGACCTCCGTTGCCAACGCGGGCAAGTCCGAGGCCGCGGTGACCCTCGTCCAGACCGTGTTCAAGCGCGGTGAGAGCGTCGAGCAGGCCATCGGCACCCAGACCACGCAGGTCACGGTTGCCGCTGGCGAGACGAAGGCCGTCGAGGCCGACCTCACAGCGACCAAGCCCGAGCTGTGGAGCACGGATAGCCCGGTGCTCTACACCGTGCGCACGCAGGTAAAGATGGGCGACAAGGTCATCGACACCTACGATACCGATTTCGGCTACCGCTTCTTCAAGTTCGACGCCGCCAAGGGCTTCTCGCTCAACGGCGAGTCCATGAAGATCAAGGGCGTGTGCATGCATCACGACCAGGGCGCCCTGGGCTCCGTCTCGACGCGCGATGCGCTCGAGCGCCAGGTGAAGCTCCTGAAGGAGATGGGCTGCAACTCCATCCGCACATCGCACAACACGCCGGCCCGCGAGTTGGTCGAGATCTGCAACGAGCAGGGCATGCTGCTCGACCTCGAGTTCTTCGATGGCTGGACGTCGCAGAAGAACGGCAACTCCAAGGACTACGCTCGCTTCTTCAACAAGGCCATGGGTGAGTCCGAGCTCATCGGCGCCTCCGCGGACAAGACCTGGGCGCAGTTCGATCTCGAGCAGAGCATCGCGCGCGACTACAACGCGCCCGCGATCATCATGTGGTCCATCGGTAACGAGATGACCGAGGGTACCGGTGGCATCTCCAACTTCAACCAGGTGCAGCAGAACCTGATCGATTGGGTCAAGGCCGTCGATACCACGCGCCCCGTCACCACGGGCGACAACCAGTACAAGAACAATGGCAGCACCACGCTGAACCCGCAGGGCATCGCGAACGCCAAGGGCATCGTCGGCCTCAACTACGCCGACGGCAACGTGTATGACAAGGCTCATCGCGAGCATAGCGATTGGATCTTGATCGGTTCCGAGACCGCTTCCGCCATCAACAGCCGCGGCATCTACAACACGCATGGTCAGGATGGCAGCGCCCAGCAGCTCACCGCTTACGATTACAGCGCGGTCGGCTGGGGCCACGTGCCTCGAAGGCTTGGTACGATGTGCTCACCCGCGACTTCATGTCCGGCGAGTACGTGTGGACCGGCTTCGATTACCTGGCGAGCCCACGCCGTGGAACGGTACGGACTCCGGTGCCAAGGGCACCTGGCCGTCTCCGAAGAACTCCTACTTCGGCATCATCGATACCGCCGGCCTTCCCAAGGACTCCTACTATCTGTATCAGAGCCTGTGGAACGAGGACGTCAACACCCTGCACATGCTGCCCGCATGGAACAGTGATGTGGTGAAGAAGGACGGCCAGAACAAGGTCGATGTCGCGGTGTACACCGATGCAGCAGCCGTCGAGCTGTTCTTCACGCCGAAGGGTTCCACCGAGCGCCAGTCGCTGGGTAAGAAGGCCTTCACGACCAAGACCACCGAGGGCGGCGTTTCCTATCAGATCTACGAGGGCGATGGCGCCTACACCGGTAACGATATCCATCGCAACCTGTACCTCACCTGGAAGGTCCCCTATGCCGACGGCACCATCACCGCCGAGGCATACAACGCCAAGGGCGAGAAGATCGACACCTCGACGTGGCAGGGTCGCCAGAGCGTGACCACCACCGGCAAGGCCGCGAAGCTCAAGGCCGAGGTCAATCGCGAGGGCATGACCGCGAACGGTACCGACCTCGCATACGTTACCGTGAGCGTGACCGATGTCGAGGGCAACGTCATTCCCAACGCGACCAACAACGTGACGTTCAAGGTGACCGGCTCGGGTAGCCTCGCCGGCATCGACAACGGCAGCTCGCCCGACCATCAGTCTTATCGCGATGACAACCGCGATGCGTTCTCCGGCCAGCTGGTGGGTATCGTGCGCGCGGGCGAGAAGGCTGGCGATGCCACCGTTACGGTGAGCGCCGATGGCCTCGAGTCCACCACCATCACGATCCCCGTCGCCGCCTCCTCGGATGCTCCCGAGGCGAAGACGGCCGACAGCCTGTACTTCGCGCGCTACCACTACGTGAAGACGGGCTCCGCGCTCGAGCTTCCCGCCACCGTTCAGGTGCGCTATAGCGACGGCGCGTCTGAGAACAAGGCTGTTAACTGGGATAACGTTCCTGCTGATAAGCTGGCGACCCCCGGCAGCTTCACCGTAAGCGGTACGGTCGCCGATACGCCCGTTCGCGCTACCGCCGTGGTCACGGTCGTCGACGATATCGCTGCGCTGCTCAACTACTCCACCACCGTGAGCAAGGGCGCCGAGCCCGTGCTGCCCGATAGCCTCCCGGCCGTTATGGCGGACGGCACCGTGCTCAACGCCAATTTCCCGGTGACGTGGAGCGCTGCCGAGGACGGCGCGTACGACAAGGCGGGCACCGTGATGCTTACCGGCACGTCCAACGTGTTCGGCAAAGATGTCACCGTTACCGCTTCGATCCGCGTCCAGGAGGAGACCATCACCATCGGCGGCAACATCGCCAAGGATGCGATGAAGATTACGCAGAGCGTGCCCGAGGGCAAGCAGAGCGATACGCTGATGGCGATCGTAGACGGCAAGACCGAGCCCGGTGCGAATACCGGCGGCGGTGCAAATCCCACGCTGTGGTCCAACTATGATTATTCTCAGGATGGCAACAAGACCGCGCAGGTTACCTTCGAATATGCAACTCAGCAGCGTTTCGGCCAGTTCAAGGCGACCTTTGCCAAGGACAGCTGGTCCGCTCGCTTCCCCGATGACAACGCGACGAAGTTCGAGGTGTCTGAGAACGGTAAGGATTGGACGCCGCTGACCGTTACCGAGACGCGCGCGGATGCCCAGGGCAATGCTCGCCTCTACACTTATGACTTCGCTCCCGTCACGGCGACCTTCGTCCGCATGACGGTGACGAACGCCGACGTGCAGACCGGCACTACTGCAAAGCCCTGCACCGCGATCACCGAGGTCGAGCTGAATACCGCTCAGGGTAGCTTCGTGACGAACGCGACCGCGAAGCTCGCCTCGCTCAAGGTGAACGGCACCGCCGTGCCGGACTCCGCCCTGAAGCAGGGTAGCTATAACACGCCCGCCGAGACCGCTAAGGTCGAGCCGGTCGCCGCCGATAACGCCGCCGTGACCGTGCTCCCCGCGCACGACGACAAGGTCCTGATCATCATCGAGTCCGAGGACCACAAGACCCGCAGTACCTTCACCGTCAACCTCGGTGCCCCCGAGACGATGGATCCCGCCGACGATTCGCGCGACTATCCGGTCGACAAGATCGTCAATACGGAGACCGGCAGCGTGCATGAGCCCGCTTCGGGCAACGAGGGTCCGCTGTCCTTTGCCTTCGATAAGAACAACGAAACCTACTATCACTCCCACTGGACCGCGACCACGCTCGACAACCTGTGGGTAACCATGGAGCTCGAGGAGCCCACCGCCATCGACGGTCTGCGCTATCTGCCGCGTCCTGCCAGCAGCGGTAGCCACAACGGCACCTTGTTCGGCGCCAAGCTCCAGTACAGCGAGGACGGCAAGACCTGGAAGGACGCCGGAACCGCAACCTGGCTTTCTCCCGAGGATGCCGACTACACGCGCGATTGGAAGCTGCTCCAGCTCGCCAAGCCCGTGACGGCCAAGTACTTCCGCCTGCAGGCTACGGCCACCTATGCCGACGGCGGCCGTAACAATGCGTTCCTGAGCGCCGCCGAGCTGCGCTTGACGAAGGCGAAGAGCACGACGACCGACATCGCCAGCGATGCCGTCTCCATCGAGGTTCCCGCTTCCGTTACCGTCGACCGTGTCGACGCCGAGCATCCCGTGGATGCCTCCGTGGTATCCGTCGTGGTCAAGCATGGCGAGAAGACCTTGGAGAACGGCGTGGATTACACGCTCGAGTTCGCCGACAACACCGCTGCCGGCACCGGCAAGGTGACCGTCAAGGGTATGGGCAAGTACGCCGGTTCTGTCGAGCGCACCTTCGAGATCAAGGTTGCCGAGCCCGTGCTCGAGGGCATCGCCATCAAATCGGCTCCCTCGAAGACCACGTACAAGGTCGCGAGAAGCTCGATCCCGCAGGCTTGGTGCTGATGCTGAGCTACTCCAACGGAGACGCCGTCGATGTTGAGTACGGCGCCGATACTGCTGCGGCGTTCGCGTTCACGCCGGGTCTGGACGAGGCTTTCGCCGAGGAAGCCGCCGCGCTCGAGGTAACCGTTGCCTACGAGGGCAAGACGGCCGTGTTCGACGTTCGCGTCGAGAAGGCCGCCGAGCCGAACCCGAACCCGAGCCCGAAGCGGAGCCG